>Ga0129336_10001284_pt1 | contig 15140 bp, 13 predicted proteins | sample CPB6_02_DNA_FD_96878 | JGI IMG/M metagenome (GOLD analysis project Ga0129336, IMG submission 96878) | Freshwater to marine salinity gradient microbial communities from Chesapeake Bay, USA - CPBay_Sum_0.6_0.2_DNA | ecosystem: Environmental > Aquatic > Marine > Coastal | place: USA: Chesapeake...
AGTGCGGGGACGAAGACGATGCCGCCACTGTCGGGCACGGACTCCGCGATCGTCTGCGTCTGACTCGCGCTCTCGATGATCTCGATGCCATCGCGCAGCCACTCGACCGCAGACCCGGTCACGAAGACGGCGCCCTCGAGCGCATACGTCAGCGATCCATCGGGACGGCCGAGTGCGACTGTCGTCAGCAGCCCGCTGGATGTCGCGACTGCGTGCTCGCCGGTATTAACAAGTAGGAACGACCCGGTGCCGTAGGTGCACTTCGCGGATCCGGGCGAGAACCCCGCCTGCCCGACAAGCGCCGCCTGCTGATCGCCGGCGATCCCGGCGATGGGGATATCCAGTCCGAGGAAGGTCGCCGGGTCCGTCCTTGCGATCTCGCCGTACGACGGCACGACCTCCGGAAGTGCATCCATGGGTACGCCGAAGAGGCCGCACAGCTCGGGACTCCACTGCCCTGTGTGGATGTCGAAGAGCAGTGTGCGCGATGCGTTGGTCGGGTCCGTGACATGGTGCAGTCCACGCGTCATGCGCGCGATGAAGTAGGAGTCCACGGTGCCGATCGCAACGCGTCCGGATGTCACCTGAGACCACGTCGTCGGATCGTTGTCGCGGACCCAGGCGATCTTGGTGCCGCTGAAGTAGGGATCGAGGCGGAGTCCCGTGAGCTCGGTGACGCGCGCTTCGTGGCCGGCGGCGCGCAGGTCATCGCACAGCGCAGCCGTCCGGCGGTCCTGCCACACGATCGCGCGGCGCGGCGAACCCAGGGTTTCGCGATCCCAGAAGCACACGGTCTCGCGCTGGTTGGTGATGCCCACGGCGGTCGGCGCCTCGGGGGAGGCAGCGAGCGCCTCGCGCGTGGCCTCGAGGGTGGCGGCCCAGATCTCGCCCGCGTCATGCTCGACCCAGCCGTCCTCAGGGAAGTGCTGGGGGAACTCCCGGTAGCCGCGGGCCAGGATGGTCGCGTCGGCGCCGACGATGAGCGCGGTCACCCCGGTCGTGCCGCAGTCGAGGGACAGGATCGCCATGGGCAGACCCTAGACCCCGCTCACGCGCGATCGGCTAGGCTTCTGCACACGTTTACATACCTGCCCGTCCCCCAGATCCTGGAGTTCACATGCGAGTTGGAGTGCTCACCGGCGGCGGCGACTGCCCCGGCCTCAACGCCGTCATCCGCGCCGTCGTCCGCAAGGGGGTCAAGGAGTACGGCTACGAATTCGTGGGCTTCCGCGACGGCTGGAAGGGCCCTCTCGAGGGCATCACCATGCCGCTCGATGTCCCCGCCGTGCGCGGCATCCTGCCGCGCGGGGGCACGATCCTCGGCTCCTCGCGCACCAACCCGATCAAGGTCGAGGGTGGTGTCGAGCGCATCGAGAGCAACCTCGCCGACCTTGGTGTCGACGCGCTCGTCGCTATCGGCGGGGAGGACACGCTCGGCGTCGCGACGAAACTCGCCGAGCACGGCCTGCCCGTCATCGGCGTACCGAAGACAATCGACAACGACCTCAACGCCACCGATTACACCTTCGGCTTCGACACTGCGGTGACCATTGCCACCGAGGCCATCGATCGGTTGCACACCACCGCCGAGTCGCATCACCGCGTGCTGGTGATCGAGGTCATGGGTCGCCACGCAGGCTGGATCGCGCTGCACTCCGGCATGGCTGGAGGAGCCAACGTGATCCTCATCCCGGAGGTCCCCTTCGACCTCGACCAGGTCTGTGGCTGGGTCGAGCAGCGCTTCGAGCAGCAGTACGCGCCGATCATCTGCGTCGCCGAGGGTGCGCTGCCCAAGGACGGCGACCTCATCACGAAGGACGCTACGGTCGACGCCTTCGGTCACGTCAAGCTCTCCGGCATCGGGGACTGGCTGGCCGGTGCCATCGAACAGCGCACCGGCAAGGAGTCCCGCGCCGCCGTCCTCGGGCACATCCAGCGAGGGGGCACCCCGACGGCCTTCGACCGCGTGCTCGCAACCCGCTTCGGCCTCAACGCCATCGACGCCGTCAAGGACGGCGACTCCGGCAAGATGGTCGCCCTGCGCGGCACGGACATCGTGCGTGTGCCCCTGCAGGAGGCGACCGGCGAGCTCAAGACGGTCCCGCTCGCGCGCTACGAAGAGGCTGCGGCGTTCTTCGGGTGACCGGCGTCGGGCGGGTCGGCCAAGCCGCGCCCGCCAGGCTCCCCGTACCCTTCTCCCATGTCCGCGATCACCTGGCCTGACCTGCCGGCTGCCCAGCAGCCGGTGTGGCCCGACGACGCTGCGCTCCAGGCGGTGCTCGCCGAACTGCGTGCGCAGCCACCGCTGGTCTTCGCTGGCGAGTGCGACATCCTCACGGACCATCTCGGCAAGGCGGCACAGGGCGAGGCCTTCGTCCTCACGGGAGGCGACTGCGCGGAGACCTTCGCCGCCAACACCGCGGACTCGATCCGCGCACGCCTCAAGACCGTGCTGCAGATGTCCGTCGTCCTCACCTACGCCGCATCGCTGCCGGTCATCAAGGTGGGACGCGTGGCCGGGCAGTACTTCAAGCCGCGCAGCAACCCGATCGAGGTGCGCGACGGAGTCGAGCTCAGCAGCTACCTCGGCGACGCTGTCAACGCGCTGGCCTTCACCCCTGAGTCGCGACGCCCGGACCCTCAGCGACTGCTCAAGGCGTATCACGCGTCCGGCTCCGCGCTCAATCTCATTCGCGCGTTCACGCAGGGCGGTTACGCGGACCTGCGCCAGGTGCACGCGTGGAACCAGGACTTCGTGCGCGAATCGACTGCGGGCCAGCTCTACGACAGGCTCGCGGCCGAGATCGATCGCGCGCTGTCCTTCATGCATGCGTGCGGCGCGAACCCCGAGGAATTCACGCGAGTCGAGTTCTACGCCGCGCACGAGGCGCTCAGCCTCGACTACGAGCGTGCCCTCACCCGGGTCGACTCCCGCACCGGTGAGATCTACGACGTCTCCGGCCACTTCCTGTGGGTGGGGGAGCGCACGCGGCAACTCGATGGCGCTCACATGCACTTCGCCTCGACGATCCGCAATCCCGTCGGCATGAAGGTGGGGCCCAAGGCGTCCCCCGAGGAGGTCCTCGAGGCGGTCGAGATGCTCAACCCCGACCGCATCCCCGGCCGGCTCAGCCTCATCACCCGGATGGGTGCGGGCAAAGTGCGCGATGCCCTCCCCGCGATCGTGCAGAAGGTTGAGGCCAGCGGGCATCCGGTGGTGTGGGTGTGCGACCCCATGCACGGCAACACCTTCGAGGCGAGCAGCGGCCACAAGACCCGATCCTTCGACGACGTCATCGGCGAGGTCGAAGGCTTCTTCGAGGTGCACCGCCAGCTCGGCACGATCCCGGGCGGCATCCATGTCGAGCTCACCGGCGATGACGTCACCGAGTGCGTCGGTGGCACACACGGCGTGGCCGAGGACGGCCTCGGGGTGCGCTATGAGACAGCCTGCGATCCCCGCTTGAATCGCGAGCAGTCGCTCGAGTTGGCCTTCCTCGTGGCCGACATGCTCCTCAAGCGCTGACGCCCATCCCGCTGAGGAATTGCGTGTCCGGTGCTGGTCTAGCCGCGCGGAGGCGAAACGGGCAGGATGACCCCGTGACCGACCTCTATGCCGTGCGCACGACGGGCATTGTCTGCCGCGTGGGCTGTGCCAGCAAGGCTCCTCGGCCGGAGAACGTCGAGTTCTTCCATGACCTCCGCGATGCCGTCGCGGCCGGGTATCGCCCGTGCAAGCGCTGCCGTCCCGATGGCGAGCACCCTCAGGAGGCGTTCCGTGCTCAATTGGTGCACCGCGCCCTCGGCTACCTGCGCCTGGGCGCGTCGGTCGCGGACACCGCGGCCAGACTCCACGTGAGCGAGCGCCACCTGCGCCGACTGGTGCGACAGGAAACCGGCCACACGCCGAAGGAGCTGGCCTCGTGACGTCCAAGAAGGTCGCGGGCGGATCACGGTCTTGGCGGTACTCGCCGCTGCGCATCACATCGGTGCGCACGCCGTGGCGGCCCATCGGCGTTGTCGCCGACGAGGACGGCATCGTTATCGCCTCATGGTTCGGCGAGCCGCGCGACACGGACGTCGCGCACGTCGACATCTCCTCGGCTCGCAAGGTGCGTCACATCGACGGCGTGACGGATGCCGTCCGTGCATGGGTCGACGGTGACGTCGACGCGATCCTCGACGTGCCCGTCGATCAGCCCGGTGGGGACTTCCAGCAGGCGGCCTGGCAGGCGATGCGCCGGGTGAGGGGCGGCACAACGGCGAGCTACGCCGAACTCGCTCACATGTCAGGCAACGCCAAGGCGGTTCGTGCGGCCGGCACCGCCTGCGCCCTGAACCACGTCGCGCCGTTCGTTCCCTGCCATCGGATCATCCATACCGACGGAACCATCAGTGCCTACGGCTTCGGTCCGGATCTCAAGGTGCTCCTGCTGGAGCATGAGGGCGCGCTTCTCTAGATGATGGTGATCGTCACCGTGCTGCCGACGGGGATGAGCGTGCCGGCAGCAGGATCCTGGGAGATCACGCGATTGAGGGGTGTGAACGGTGGCTCGTTGATCTCGACGTTGAGTCCGAGCTGCTGAAGGGTGTAGACCGCATCGTCGCGCTTCATGTCGATCAGGTAGGGCACCTCGACGGGCGGGGGCCCCTTGGAGATCACGAGGGCCACGGTGCTGCCGACCGGCACGCGCTCGCCCTTGGCAGGCGTGCTGGACACGACGAGCCCACTGGCGTATTCGGTGGAGAACTCCTCTGTCGTGGTGACCACGAGTCCGGCGGCCTCGAGTTGGGCGGTGGCCTCAGAGGCCTCGACACCGGCGAGGCCCGGCAACTTCACCGGCTTGGGGCCCTTGGACACGACGAGGTTGACCAATGCACCTGGCTTGAGCTCGTCGCCGATCTCGGGATCCGTCGACACGACAGAACCCACGGGGATCTCTGCGTCCCAGTCCTCGGTGATCGCGCCGACGGCAAGATTGGCGTCGGTGATCGCGGTCTGCGCGGCGGCCAGTGGCTCGCCGCGCACATCGGGTACGGCGTACCTCTCGGGCCCGCGTGAGAGCACGACGGAGACGATGGACTCAGCGGCAGCACTCGCCCCAGGCTCGGGATCGCTGGAGATGATGAGTCCGCGCGCGATGGTCTCGCTGAATTCCTCGCCGCCTACCTCGAGGCCGAGGCCCACCTGCTGCAGCGCGGCGGTCGCCGCGGCCTGATCCATGCCGATGATGCCGGGCACTGTCACCTGCTTGCCGGGTCCGGCGGCGAGATACCAGCCGCCGAAGGCCGCGGCGCCCACGGCGAGGATGAGGAGGGTGAGGGCGACGAGCCATCCGCGACCACGCCGACGCTTCGGCGGCTTGCCGCCGCGACCGCCCTCGCCGGGTCCGACGGGTCGCACGGTCACCGCGGGGGTGGGGGTCACGCCGGCTGCGGCGGCGACGGCGAGGTCGGCCGGCACGATGAGAGTGTCCTGGGTGTCCTTGCTCAGCGGCTGCGGTGGCGGCAGGGTCCGACGCACGCGGCGTACGTCGGCGAGGAAGGCGCGGCAGTCGGGGTAGCGGAGGTCCGGGTCGCGCCTGGTCGCCGTGGCGACGAGGGCATCGACATCCGGCGGGATCGTCGGGCGCAACGAGGACGGGGCGGGCACGTCCGCGTTGACGTGCTGGTAGGCGACGGTGATCGCGCTCTCGGCGGCGAAGGGGACCTGGCCGGTGACCATCTCGAACAGGCAGATGCCTGCGCCGTAGACATCGGAGCGCGCGTCCGCATCGCCCTTCTCGACATGCTCGGGCGAGAGGTAGGCGACCGTGCCGATGATCATCCCCTGGGTCGCGGTCGTGGTGTTGCTCACTGCCCGGGCGAGGCCGAAGTCGGTCACCTTCACGCGGCCGTCATCGGAGATGAGGATGTTCTCGGGCTTGATGTCACGATGCACGAACCCGGCATCGTGCGCGGCGGACAGTGCCTCAAGGACTGGGTCGAGGATGGTGAGTGCCTGCTCAGGGCTGAGCGCGCCGTAGTCCCGCAGGACGTCGCGCAGCGTGCGCCCCGGGACGTACTCCATGGCGAGGTAGGGCAGACCGGCTGCCTCGCCCTGGTCGAAGACCGCGACCACGTGCGGATGGCTGAGCTGAGCGGCGGCCCGGGCCTCGCGACGGAAGCGCGTGACGAAGCCGGGGTCCTCGGCCAGGGCCGGGCTCATCATCTTCAGCGCCACCGTGCGATCGAGCCGGGTGTCGATGGCTTCGTAGACGGTGGCCATGCCGCCGCGGGCGATCCGTGAGACGACCTGGTAGCGACCGTCGACGAGTGTCCCGACGAGGGGATCGGCGATGCCGCCCCGATCGAGTGGGGGGGCGCTGCCGGCCTGGTTGGGCTGGATCGGGCCGGTCGGGGCTTCCATGGTGCTCCCGAGTCTAGGTCGGCAGCCACCTCCATCCGGGGATGCGCGGATCCGGCGTGGCAGGACTGGGGCTGCCTGGGCAGGATGGACACGTGAGCCGTCGCGATGAGATCACCATGGCCGAGGACGAGATCCGCAGTTTCCTCGATTCAGCTCGGACGATGATCCTCACGACGATCGGCCCGGATGGCGTTCCGGACCCGGTCGCCATGTGGTTCGTCCTGCGCGATGACGGCTCGGGGAGGGCCGAGATCTGGATGCGCACCTACGCCAAGTCGCAGAAGGTCACCAATGTCCGGCGCGACCCGCGCGTCGCCATCCTGGTCGAGTCCGGCGATCGCTACGCCGAACTCAAGGGCGTGCAGATCTCCGGTCGCCTTGAGTTGAGCGAGGACATCGACACGATCTGCGACATCGCGGCGGCACTGCTGGTGAAGTACGAAGGACTCGATCCGGCGTACGTTGACGCGACCCGCGAGGCCTACCGGCCGACAGCCGTGAAGCAGGTCGCGATGCGCCTGGTGCCCGAGCGCACCGTCTCCTGGGACCACGCCAAGATGATCCGGACGCCGTGATGGAGCTCGAGCGCCTCACCTATCTCGGCGTACTCCTGTTCATCTTCATCGGGTCCGCCTGGCTCGAGATCGCACTGCGCACCCGGGTGCTGCGGCGTTGGAAGCGGCTCCTGCTGTCCTTGGCCATCCCGTTCACGCTCTTCGTCATCTGGGACATCTGGGCCATCATGACCGGGCACTGGAGCATCGATCCCGAGCGCACGGTCGGCATCAAGATGGGTGGCGTCATCCCGATCGAGGAGTTGATCTTCTTCATCGTCGTACCCCTCGCGTCGATTCTCAGCCTCGAGGCTGTCCGCTCGGTCAGGGGCTGGCCGCTCGGTGACGAGAAGCCGGTGGGCGATGAGGAGCCGGTGGAGCAAGCGCCATGACCTACACCCAGATTGGCATCGCGGTCGTGATCGCCGCGATTGTCGTAGACGTGCTCGTCCTGCGCACGCGCCTGGTGACGCGCAAGGGCTTTTGGGTGTCGTACGCGATCGTGCTGTTCTTCCAACTCCTCACCAACGGCGTGCTCACCCGGCTCGAGGTCTTTCGCTATTCCGACTCCATGATCGTCGGCAATCAGCCCGATGTCGGTGCCCCGCCCTTCATCGGCAACGGTCGCATCGCCTACCAGCCCTTTGAGGATCTGCTCATGGGCTTCTCGCTGTGCTTGCTCGCCTGCGCTCTGTGGATCTTCTGGGGCCGTCGCGGCGTGCAGCGCACGCCGATGTCCGGGCCGCCCATCTGGCGGACGTGGAGCTCGCGGTCTGGCTCAGGCGGCACGGCTTCGTCAGGCGGCGCTGCGGCGTCGAGCCCGGCGAGCGCGGACCCACGCGGGACCGGCGACGGCAAGACGCCGACGTAGCGGCACGCTGGCCCGCTTGTCGAAGACCTCGTAGTCGATGCGCTCGACCTCGTCGACGATGCCGCAGTAGAGGACCCGGGCGGCCTCGATGCACGGCTGGGAGTCCGGGGAGAGCATCGCGATCCCAGGGCGCGAACTTTCCTCGAGGCGTCGCACGCGACGGACCTGCTCCGCCAGGGCTGCCTTGACCGCGGGTGTCGCCTGTCGCTGCTCGAGCACCTCGCGGGTGACGCCGTGAGCCTGGAGTTCCTCCAGGGGCAGGTAGACCCGGCCGCGCTGCAGGTCCTCGCCGACGTCGCGGATGAAGTTGGCGAGCTGGAATGCCACGCCGAGGTCCTGGGCGCGCTCGTAGGCCTCGGGTGATCTGGGCTCCAGGATCGGCACCATCTGCAGGCCGATGACGGCGGCGCTGCCATAGACGTACTCGAAGAGATCGTCGTACGTCTCGTAGTCGGTCACGGTGAGGTCCATGCGCATCGAATGGAGGAAGGCCTCGAAGTGCTCGGTGGGGATCTCCCAGGTGAGCACGGTGTCGACGAGGGCGCGGCCGATCGGATCGCGCGAGCGGCCGCGGCGGATGTCGGCCAGGATCTCGTCCCCCCACCGGCCGAGCCAGTCCGCCTTCTCCTGGTCGCTCAGCGTCGAGGAGAGGTCATCGACGATCTCGTCGGCGTAGCGCGCAAACCCGTAGAGGGCGTGAACGTAGGGGCGCTTGCGCGGAGGGAGGAGCAAGGTCGCGAGGTAGTAGGTCTTGCCGTGCTCGGCGTTGAGTCGCTTGCACCGCTCGTAGGAGGCGCGCAACGACGGATCGACGATCCCGGCTGCATCCCACTCATTCACGGGGGGCGATCCTGCCACGGAAGACGCTCTCGACCGCACGCGCCTGCTCCTCGGGTGCCGCGGGCAGCAGTCCGTGGGCGAGTGGGCCGCCGAGCACGAGGCGCCGCTCCCGTGGACTGACGAGCAGCACGAGCCCCACGATGACGAATGCCGCGACGATCGCGAGGCCGTCGCTGAATTCGAAGAGGTTGTCGGAGGTCGAACTCGACTCGGCCATGCCGTGTAGGGAGAAGCCCGCGATCACCAGGATCGTCACGCGCAGTTGCACTGGGCTGAGCCCGGTGACGGCGAAGAGCGGGAGGATCCACAGCAGATACCAGGGCTGGATCACCGGACCGAGGATGATGACGGTGAGGAAGGCGAGCGCCGCGCCGCGCACGGGGCTGCGGCCCTCCGGTCGCAGGATGAGCCACGCGACGATGGCCAGGGCCGCGATGGTGCCAACCAACCGCGTGACGGTCACCACGAGGGCGTCATCGATCGTGATGCCCGCCGCCGTGGTGAGCATGCCGAGCAACATCCCGATGGCGGTCGCGGGGGAGAGCCAGGTACGCACCTCGCCGGGGGTGCCGAGGGCGCCGATCCATCCGGGTCCGACGCCGGCGAGCAGGCTGGCCGCGGTGAAGACCGCGATGCAGAGCAGGAGGGCAAGGACCCAGGCCCGGATGCGCGGCACCCAGCCTGCGCGCAGACCTGCCCACATGAGACCGATGAAGGGAAGTGCGAGAAGGGCGATCGGCTTGACAGCGGCCGCGGCCGAGACGGCGATAGCGCCGAGGGCCGGATGCTTCTGGGTCGCGAGGGCAAATCCCATGACGATGAGGCCGATCATCAGCGCGTCGTTGTGCGCGCCGGAGACCACATGCATGATCACGAGGGGATTGAGTACGCCGATCCACATAGCCGCGGAGGCGTCGATGCCGTGAGCGAAGGCAAGGCGCGGCACATAGATCACGAGTAGCGCCAGTCCCGCGAGCGCGGCGAGCCGGAAGGCGATCGCTCCGAGTGCGGGCTGATCCGGGGCGAAATTGGCGACACCTCGAGCGAAGAGCAGCCACACGGGCCCGTACGGCGTGGGCGTCTCCGCCCACATGGGGTCTGCACCGTTCTCAAACCAGCCGTCGACGACGGCGACGCCGGTCTCGTAAGGATCCTGGCCGGAGTCCACGACCCTGCCCTGGGCGAAGTATGAGTAGACATCGCGACTGAAGAGCGGTGGTGCCAGCACCAGGGGCGCGACCCATGCGACGAGGACCGTGACCAGGGTCGCGGGTGGTGTGTTCCTGAGGCTGTGCGGATCGTCGGGTCCGGCCAGCAGGTCGTGGCCGAGGATCAGCCAGGCCTGCAGGAGCAGCGCGACGCCGACGAAGACGAAGGCACGCGAGAGAAGTTGTCCGAAGGTCGTGCCGCGCAGGGGCTCAAGTGCGCCCGCGTCGACGAAGCCACCCTCGAGTGGAAGCCAGCCGACCCCCAGGGCGCCGACCGCGAGGATGAGGGAGCCGACGAAGCCGGGAAGCGCGTAACGAGCGAGCAGTCGCACGTCCCACGAGGTCACGTGCCCAGAGTAGGCCCGGGCCAGCCGAGGCTGGCCGAACACCGCAGTCCGCGATCAGAGCAACGTCTTCGGGGCCACCCGGGCTCTCGGGTCGACCGAAGGGCAGCCATGTGGTCGACGTCGTGCGGCTAGCGCAGGGCGCGTGAGCGGTAGAGCGGGTCCTTGCCGAGCACCCGCTCCGCCGCCAGTCGCCCGGAGACCAGGACCATGGGAACGCCGACACCGGGCTGGGTGCCCGATCCGGTGAAGACGACGTTGTCGCCCCAGATATTGCGGGGGCGGAACGGCCCGGTCTGCAGGAAGGAGTGCGCTGCGGCGAATGGCGCACCGCGCTCCATGCCGCGCTGCTCCCAATCCAGTGGCGTGGTCGTGGTCTCGACCTCGATCGCATCGCCGAATCCTCGGTAGCCACGCTCCTCGAGCACGCGCACGACTTCGTCGCGATACCGAGGGCCCTCGGTGCGCCAGTCAATCGGCGCATCCAGGTTGGGCGTGGGGAAGAGGACGTAGTAGATCTCCTTGCCGTCGGGGGCGAGGTTCGGGTCGGAGTGTGAGGGGTTGGTGACGAGCAGGCTCGGGTCGCTCATGAGGCGCTGCTCGTCGATGAGCTCGCGGAAGACACCCTTCCAGGACTTGCCGAAGTGGATGTTGTGGTGCGCGATCTGCGAGTACGACGCGGATGATCCAGCGAGAAGGAGGAAGCACGACGGCGAGTAGTCCAGGCGCCGCACACCCCATGGCGAGCGGCCGAGCAGATCGCGGTAGGCCACGGGCAGATCCGGATTCAGTACGACGACATCCGCCTCGATGCGCTCGCCATCGGCGGTGTGCACGGCAACCGCACGCTGGCCGCGTGTCTCTACGCGCGTGACCTCGGTGCCGTAGCGGAAGGTCACCCCGTGCTTCTCTGCGGCAGCCGCCATCGCCTGCGGCACGGCGTGCATCCCACCCTTGGGGAAATAGACCCCGGCGACCGAGTCCATGTAGGCGATGACGGCGTAGATCGCCAGGGCGTCGTACGGCGACAGTCCGGCGTACATCGCCTGGAAGGAGAAGACCCGCTCGGTGCGCGGGTCACGCAGGAATTCGCGGACCTTGGGAGCGAGGCGGCGGAACCCGCCGATGCCGGCGAGACGCGCGAGGTTGGGGGTGAGCAGGTCGAACGGCGAGTCGATATTGCGGTCGATGAAGTCGGTCATCTCGTAGCGGTACAGCTGCGAGACGAAGTCGACGTAGCGGCGATAGCCCGCGGCCTCCTCAGGACCGATCACCGTGCGAATCTCCTCGGCCATCTCGTCGACGTCGGAGTGCACGTCAAGCCGAGAGCCATCGGGATAGAAGGCGCGGTAGAGCGGAGTCACGGGGGTGAGCTCGAGCCAGTCATCCATGTCCTCGCCCACGCTGTCGAAGGCGTCGGCGATGAGATCGGGCATCGTGAGCACGGTCGGACCCGTGTCGATGTGGAAGGTCCCCGATCCGGACTCGAGCTCGACGCGTCCGGCGCGACCACCGGGCACGTCTTCGCGCTCGATCACGGTGACCTCGCGCCCTGCTCCGGCGAGTCGCATCGCGGCGGACAGGCCGCCGAGACCCGCGCCGACGACGACGACGCGGTTGGTGGGACCGACGACGGTGCGTGGCATCAGACACTTCTCCTGGTGGCGGCATAGGCGAGACCCGTGAGCACATCACGGGCCGGTGGAGCGAGGTCGACCGAGTCCAGCGAGGCGATCGCCTGGTCGGTCAGTGACTCGATGAGCGATTCGGCGTGCGCGAGCGCGCCCGTGTCGGCGATGACGTCGCGCAGCAGCGCGACGCCTGTGGCATCGAGCCCGGGGTCGCCGAGATGGCGGCGGATCTGGGCGGCCTCGGCGTGGGAAGCCCGGTCCATCGCGGTTGCGATGAGCACGGTGCGCTTGCCCTCGCGCAGATCGTCTCCGGCCGGCTTCCCGGTCTCCTCCGGGTCGCCGAAGACCCCGAGCACGTCGTCGCGGAGTTGGAAGGCCTCGCCGAGGGGGAGGCCGTAGCCGGTGTACGCCGCGGTGATCGAGGCATCCGCGCCGGCCATGGCAGCGCCCATGTGGAGAGGACGCTCGATGGTGTACTTCGCGGACTTGAAGCGCACGACGCGCATCGCGCGCTCGACGGAGCCGCCACCGCGCGCCTGCTCGAGCAGGTCGAGGTACTGCCCCGCCATGAGTTCGGTGCGCATCTCGTCGTAGACGCGCTTGGCCGCGGTGAGTTGCTCTGCAGGAAGGCCGCTGGTAAGGAGTTGCTCGTCCGCCCACGACAGGCACAGGTCACCCAGCAGGATCGCGGCCCCCACGCCGAAGGCCTCGGGGGAGCCGAGCCATTCAGACCCGCGGTGCAGCATCGCGAAGCGGTGATGGGCCGAGGGCATCCCGCGGCGGGTGTCGGAGCCGTCCATGACGTCGTCGTGGATGAGCGCGCAGGCCTGCAGGAATTCCAAGGCTGAGGCGGCCCTCATCGCCTCCTCGGTGTCGGCCCCCCCGGCTCCGCGGTAGCCCCACCAGCAAAAGGCCGGTCGCAGGCGCTTCCCCCCGCTGAGCAGATCGCTGACCGCCTCGATCAGCGGGTCGAGGTCGTCGCTGACGCCGTCGAGGATCTCGCGCTGGCCCGCGATGAAGTCGTCGACTGTCTTCTGCACGCGAGGGCGCAGATCGTCGACGTCGAGCGGGGAAGCCACCCCCTGAGCCTAGGGCCAGCAGCAGGGGACTGCATGCCCGCCAGTTGCGGCCTGTGCTCCCGCGCTCAGCAGGCGCCTAGAGTCGGTCTATGGGGGCGGAGATGGGCATCACCCTCGATGACCTTGCCCAGGCGATCGTCATCGGTGCCGTTGTCGTGCTCCTTGCGGTTCTCGGCGTCCGCTTCGCTGGACGTCTGGGCCTGCCCGGGCTGCTGTTGTACCTCGGCATCGGGCTGCTCCTCGGCAACATCACCACGCGCCTGCCGTTCGGCCCCACGGTCGGTCCTCTCGATCCCTCGCTCGCGGCCGTACTGGGGTACGCCGCCCTCATCATCATCCTGGCGCAGGGCGGCCTGACCACGCGCTGGTCGCAATTGCGACCGGTGCTAGGCCCGAGCATTGCGCTGGCGACGGTGGGGGTCGCCGTGAGCGTCACCGTGGTCGCACTCCCGCTGATCTGGGTCACCGGGCTTGATCCTCAGCTGGCTGTCCTGCTGTCGGCGGTGCTCGCCGCGACGGATGCCGCGGCGGTCTTTTCTGTGCTGCGGCGGGTGCCGATCCTGCCTCGGCTGCGCACGCTGCTCGAGGGCGAGGCCGGACTTAACGATGCACCGGTCGTCGTCCTCGTGAGCATCGTCGCAACCGGCGCACTCGCGGCAACCCCCTGGATCATTCCGCTCCTCGTGATCGGCGAACTCATGGGCGGCGGCGCGCTCGGTGTGATCGTCGGACTCGGCACGCGCTGGCTGCTACCGCGGCTGGCGCTTCCCGCGGTAGGCCTGTATCCCATCGCGGTGCTCACCCCGATCGTCGCGGCGTACGGCATCGCCGATCTCCTGCACGTCTCGGGATTCATCGCCGTCTACCTCGCCGCTGTCATCGTCGGCTCGTCGTCGGCCCTTCCGCACCAGCGAGCGGTCAAGGGCTTCAGTGACGGCTTGGCGTGGGTCGCGGAGATCGGCCTCTTCATCATGCTCGGGCTCCTCGTCGACGTCTCGAGACTGCCGGCGGCGATCGGCATCGCACTCGTGGCCGCCCTACTCCTCGTCGTCGTGGGCCGTCCACTCTCGGCCGCCGTCTCCCTCGTGCCCTTCCGGTGGCCAGCACGCTGCATCGCCTTCGTCTCCGCGACGGGCCTGAGGGGTGCTGTGCCGATCGTCTTCGCCGCGATCCCGCTCGGCCTGATGATGCCGGGATCGCAGCTCATCTTCGATGCGACGTTCATCGTCGTCCTCGTGCTCACCCTCGTGCAGACGCCGGCCCTGCCTTGGCTCGCGCGGCGACTTGGTGTGGCGGTGGCCGAGCCGGCTGGGGAACTCGATGTCGACAGCGCTCCACTCGATGGCGTCAACGCCGTCATGCTCGGCCTCGCCATTCCCTCCGAGAGCAAACTCGTCGGCGTCTTCATCCGCGAGATCGGCCTGCCGCAGCCTGCCGCCGTATCCCTGGTGGTGCGGGATGGATCCACCCTCGTGCCCGATGGTGAGACGCGGTTGCGGGCGGGGGATCAGATCGTCGTCGTCACGACGCCCGCAGCCCGTGAACGCACAGAACGGCGCCTGCGTGCCCTGTCCCGCGAAGGCCGGCTCGCGGTCTGGCGAGGTGATTCGGGAGACGAGGAGGACTAGGCCCGGCCGATGGCGTCGGCGACGATCTCGGCGCTGATTCCCACCAGAGGCAGGCCACCTCCGGGATGCGATGAGCCGCCGACGAGGTAGAGGCCGGGCACGGGGGAGACGTTGGCCGGACGCAGGAATGCGGCCCGAGTGCCGTTGCTGCTGCTTCCGTAAATCGATCCGCCGGGCGCCCGTACATCGCGCTCAAGATCTGCCGGGGTGCGGATCTCCCGCCACAGCAGACGGTCGCGTACGTCGAAGCCGCGCTTGGCCATCACGTCGAGGATGTGGTCGGCGTAGCTCTCGCGCAGCGCATCCCAGTTGGTGGGGCCAGCCCGATAGGGGCGGCTCCGCCGTCCCGCCGGTCCGTTTCGGGGTGCGTTCACCAGTACGAACCATGACTCGTGGTCGTCATCCGGGCGCATGCGCTCGTCATCGGGGGCACAGATGTAAATGGTCGGGTCGGCGACGGGCTTGCCGCCGAAGACCGCGTCGAACTCCGCGTCGTAGTCGGCGGGGAACGACACGTTGTGATGGCGCAGTCCGGGGGTGCGTCCCCGCACGGCAAGGAGGAGCACGAAGCCGGCC
>Ga0129336_10001287_pt1 | contig 15131 bp, 13 predicted proteins | sample CPB6_02_DNA_FD_96878 | JGI IMG/M metagenome (GOLD analysis project Ga0129336, IMG submission 96878) | Freshwater to marine salinity gradient microbial communities from Chesapeake Bay, USA - CPBay_Sum_0.6_0.2_DNA | ecosystem: Environmental > Aquatic > Marine > Coastal | place: USA: Chesapeake...
TCACAAATTGATTATAATAGTATTACCAATAAATTATCGGGTGTTGTTTCTTCATCTGGTCAAGTACAACCATTACTTCCAGGTGGTACAGTATCTTCATCCGCACAATATCCTGGTTTGGTAACAGCATCAAGTCAAATCGTAGTACAAAATACTACTGGTATTAGTGCAATCGCAACCACTGGTTCAAATACATTTATCGGTAATCAAACAATTTCCGGTTCTACCACTATTACTGGTAACTTAACAGTACAAGGAACCTCATCTGTTCTTTATGTTACTTCCTCACAGTTAAATGTTGGTTCAAATTTAATAACACTTAACACCGACACAGTATTACGATATGGTGGATTAGCAGTTTATGATTCTGCATCTTTGACCAACCAATCGGGGTCGTTGTTGTGGGATAGTTTAAATAATGTTTGGTTGTTTGTTCACGCAGGAACAAGTAACACCAGTAGTATTGTCATCACAGGTCCAGAAAATACTGGTGCATTGGGTAGTGAACAATTCTTAACACCAAACTTATTGCCAAAGGCTGGTATTACTGGTGACCACATTGTAAATTCACAAATTAGTGATAATGGTACACAAGTTGGTATCGTAGGAGGATTAAAGGTCACAGGATCAATCACATCGTCCCACATCGTACCAGCAGTAACAGATATTTATGACCTTGGTTCACCAACATTAAAATTTAGAGACTTATATCTTTCTGGTTCAACACTATATCTTGGTTCATTAGCAATCAGAGATAATGGTGGTTCACTATCTATCGGACCATCAGGATCAGCAGTAGGAACCAATTCACCTGTATCTGGTGCATTTACAGGTTCATTCCGTGGTAACGGTAGTCAATTAACAAATATTTCAAATTCAGCATTACCTGGTGGTGTTATTTCTTCATCAACACAATTACCAGCGGGTACTGTTTCTTCATCAGCACAATACCCAGGATGGGTAACAGCATCAAGTCAAATTGATTACAATAGTATAACAAATAAACTATCAGGTGTATACAGTAGTTCTACACAAATTGCAAACAATCTTCCAGCAGGAACAGTATCAAGTTCTGGTCAAATTAATGCAGGTGCAACAGCAAACTTTGCAACTGCAGTAGCAGCACAACTTGGTACAGTACATTCTGGAAGCTTTATGAGTACCGCTACCACCAACAATCTTCCAGAAGGTGTCACCAATCTTTATTATACTGACGCACGTGTTAAGGCTAAGTTGAATAATGATGTGGTGCATTCTGGTAGTTTCTTAGGAACAGCAACTACAGATAATTTAACACAAGGTTCTACTAACAGATATTATGCAGATTCATTAGTATTAAATTATATTAATTCTCTATCGGTACTAAGTAGTTCACAACAAGTAGTGGATAGATTACCAACAGGAACAGTAAGTAGTTCTACACAAATTTCGTCGGTATTAGTAACCAGTGCAAGTTACGCAGCAACGGCAAGTTTAGCATTAGGTGTATCTGGTTCACTTGCGGTCAGTACCGATGGATTGAACGAAGGTAGTATAAATCTTTATTATACCGATGCACGTGTTAAGACTAAGCTAAATGTAGAAAATGTACATTCAGCAAGTTTCCTTGGTACCGCAACCACAACAAATTTAACAGAAGGTGTAAATCTTTACTTCACAAATCAACGTGTTAAGGATGCACTTCCTGGTGTAATTTCATCGTCAACACAATTACCTATATTATTACCTGGTGGTGTGGTATCAAGTTCGGCACAATATCCTGGATGGGTAACATCTTCGTTACAAATCAATACTGGTTCATTTAGTGGTTCGTTTACTGGTGATGGAAGTGGGTTGAGAAATATTGGTGCAGCATCATTACCTGCAGGTACGGTATCAAGTTCTGCACAAGTAATTTCAAACATAGCAGGTCAAACAATTACACCAACTACAGTTAATGCAACTAATATTACTGCATCTGCATTAACTGCAAATCAGGCAATATTTACCAATGCATCCGATGGATTTGTATCCAATCCAATTACTGGTACCGGAAATGTGGTAATGAGTGCAAGTCCAACGTTAACTGGTACAATTACGGCAGCAAATATTACCGCAACTGGTACGATGTTATTAGCGGGTATTTTGTCACAGTCTAGCCAAGTAGATATTACCGCAACTACAGGATACACAACATTTAGTTCCTCTTTAGCAACAGTTGATACAACACAGCAAGTATCAATCAATGCATTAAATGCAGCAACTAGTTCATATGCAATTAATTCAACGATACAATCACAACTCGCCGGAGTAGTTTCTTCATCCGCACAAGTAAAACCATTATTACCTGATGGAACCGTTACAAGTTCAGCACAATACCCAGGATGGGTTACAGCATCAAGTCAAATAGATTATAATTTAATTACTAATAAACTTTCCGGTGTATATAGTAGTTCCGCATTTACATCACCAAGTCAAGGTACCGCACGTCTTACATTAAATGGTGTTGCATTGGGTGATGTGGGACTTGGAGTACAAAGTGGTGACAGTCCAACATTTACAGGATTAACAGTAACAGCTACATCATCAATAGCAGGACATTATAGTAGTTCTGCACAAGTTGACGCAGCAATCGTTGGTCAAGTCATAGAACCAGCAACAGTTAATGCAACAAACATATTAAGTGCATCGGTATTACAAACCAGTACAAATGCATTAATTGGTGGTAAACTAGCAGTTACCGGAAGTACGGAATTTACTGGTACAGTAACCGCATCCAACTTAACCGCAAACCAAGCAGTCTTTACAAATGCATCGGACGGATTAGTATCCAACGCAATTACGGGTACGGGAAATGTAGTAATGAGTGCAAGCCCAACATTAACAGGTACGGTCACAGCAAATAATATAGTAATGTCTGGATCACAATTTGCGGGTATCGTATCTGGTAGTGGATTACAATATAGATTGGTAGTTCCTGTTGGTACAAATTATTACGCAACCTAATAAGAGGTTATATTAAATATGGGTCTTAAACAACAAATTCTAGCTGGGGCAACATTATTAAAGCGTGAAACAATAACCATTCCAATTACGGAAGCCAACGTTCAATATACGGGTAGTATTGATATGGGTCGTGTATTCGCAATTACTGCAATACAAGGTTCTAAAAGATGCCGTGTAAGATTTTATACCGATTCTGGAAGTCGAAATGATGGAACAGAAAAAGCACGACCATTCATATCACAAAGTATACCATCGTCTATAGGACTAATAACAGATATTAATTTAACAGACGAAGCATTGTTTAGATTGGCACCACCAATGTTTGGGGTAAACCTTGACAATCCTATAAAGTCCACTATATATTACACTATTGATTCAAGTTCAGGAGCCAATTTAAGTGTTGGTGATAGTATTAGTGTCACACGATTTTTAATGGAAGATACAACAGTTTCTAATTTACCAGGTGTTAATACACACGATATATTAATTGTCAGCGCATCTGGATTGGCATCGGGAAGTCATCGAACCGGAAGTATTGAATCACCACGTACTTACTTGTTATATGCGGTGGAGCCAACTGTCGCACCAATTAGACTCAGATTATATACTAGTCAAAGTTATAGAGATAACGTAACAGAAATTTCTCGTTCGTTTGGTACAGAACCACTACCCGATAGTGGGTTGATAGCAGATTTTTATATGGAAGATGTTGCAAAAACACCAATGACACCTGTTGTAGTTGGTAGAAATGATGAGGATTTGGTCAATCCATCATTCTTAACAGCACAACCAATAACATATTATACAATTACAAATGGTTCTGGTACAGCAACTATATCAGCATCGGTTTATTTATTTTCATTAGAGGATTAAAATTATGAGTGTAGAAATGTTTCGTGATTTACAAGAATTAATTGATAACGCATCTCATGTGGTTTTGGCAGTAATTGTTGCAGAAGGGTGTGAGAGTTTTAAAAGTAAATTTTTAATCGATTTAGAAAACCAAATTAGAGGACAACAGAATCCGGTTCATTTACATACAATCTGTTATCGTGAAGAACCAATTATGTTTCCAAGACCAATGACACAAGCGGTGTATTATTTTGCACCAAAAAACTATACACCACTTTTCTATCGTCAAGGTGCAAAAGCGATGGACGCACCAATTGATATCGTAACAGCATACAAGATGGTTGAGGGGATGTCATACGCAGAAGCAGCGTTTGGTGCAGAGAATAAAGAAAGTTATGAACGTACCGAAGAAATGATGAAAAATGAAGATACGTCTAAATTCCCATCGTTGTTTCAACAAGCACGTAATTTAGCAAAAGAAATGTGGATAACAGGTAAACATGCAGCACAAGGATTACCAATAATGGTTGACGCAGAAACTGCATTTAATAGATTTTCTATTTGTCAAGGTTGTGAGTTTTTGAAAGAAAACTTCCGTTGTGAAAAATGTGGATGTTTTATGAAAGCAAAAACACAATTAGCAGCATCGGCATGTCCTGTTGGAAAATGGCTTCCTGTAAAGCAATAAAACACGATACATAAGTTGGTGATGAATATTTATATTGGATTACTATGTTAAGATATTTCCCGTTTAGAACATTTACCGCATCATTCGCCTTTACAGGATCGGCAGCAACAACTGCATCGTTCGTGTTATCGGGCACCACCGCGTCATTTTCATTGACTGGTGGTGGTGCTACGGGACCAGTTGGACCAACATCCATAGTACAAGGTGTTACGGGTATTACAGGACCAACAGGAATCGGACCAACAGGACCAACAGGTAGTACAGGTCCAACAGGACCACGTTCGGCAACAGGACCAACAGGACCAACAGGAATTACAGGACCAACAGGTGCTACAGGTGCAACAGGAGCAGCATCCACAGGTCCAACAGGACCAATCGGAGTCTCGGGTAGCACAGGTCCAACAGGAGCAACTGGTGCAACGGGTGTAGTTGGAATCACGGGTGCAACGGGACCAACAGGAGCAACCGGACCAACGGGAGTAATTGGTGTTCAAGGTGTTGCAGGACCACAAGGTGTCACTGGTGCAACGGGACCAACAGGAGCAGTAGGTGTCGCTGTATCCGGTATCCAAGGTCCAACAGGTACTACAGGTCCTTCTGGTCCATTTGGTGCAACAGGACCGCAAGGAACAATTGGTATCACCGGTCCAACAGGACCAACAGGATTACAAGGTACTGCATTTACAGGACCAACAGGAGCAACAGGACCAACAGGTGCAACGGGTCCAACTGGAGCCAGAGGAGCAACAGGACCAACAGGTGTAAATACACCACCATGATAGAGAGAAAGTGTTATGACGTTTAAGTTTTTTCCGTTTGGTGTACCAACTACTAGTTCGTTTGCAATAGATGTATCAGGAGTAACAGCTACTGCATCTGTTGCAACTAATAGTGGTTCGGCATACTTAACAGCATCATATGCATTGGGAGGACCAACTGGTGCAACTGGACCATCTGGACCACAAGGTGCCACAGGTGCAACAGGACCAAGTGGACCAACTGGTGTTTCTGGTTCTACAGGTGTACTAGGTGTATCGGGCTCTACAGGTCCACAAACCTCAGGATCAACAGGACCAACAGGTCCAAGTGGTCCAAGTGGTATATCAGGCCCAACAGGACCAACGGGAATAACAGGTTCAACTGGTGTAATTGGTACCACAGGACCATCGGGTGTTCGTGGAGCAACGGGTGCAACAGGTGCAACGGGTCCAACAGGTCCAACTGGTAGTGCAGGTATTACCGCAGGTACAATTGGTGTCTCGGGTGTCACAGGACCAACTGGTTCCTCAGGTCCAACAGGTGTCCAAGGTTCCACAGGACCAACAGGTGTCGGTCCAACGGGTGCAACAGGACCAACAGGACCATCTGGAAGTGCAGGACCAACAGGACCAGTAGGAGCAACGGGTCCAACGGGAGTATTTGGACCAACAGGTTCCTCTGGTCCAAACACATTCGGTTTGGCAGGTATTACGGGTGTTTCAGGACCTTCTGGTGTAGTTGGTATAACTGGTCCACAAGGATCGGCTGGACGGTCAGCATTTTTTATTACAGGATCGTGTAACCAAACACATTCTGATATTACTGTTCCGCATAGTGATGTGGTAGCAAGTCATACAAATATTACGGCAGCACATACCGATACTACGATTAACGCTTCTCACACCGATATTGTCGCAGCACACACAGATAATACCACCAACGCAGCACATACCGATATCACCGCAGCACATACGGATAATACCACCAACGCAGCACACACTAATATTACGGCAGCACATACAAATATTGCACATAGTAATGTTGGTGCCTCACATACAAACATAACCGCTGGACATACTGACAATACTACACCATTCTCAAACAGTACTACACCATTTAGTAATGTTGCGTTTGGAAATAGCACAACACCGTTCTCAAACAGTACTACACCATTTAGTAATATTGCGTTCTCAAATAGTACTACACCGTTCTCAAACAGTACTACACCATTTAGTAATATTGCGTTCTCAAATAGTACTACACCGTTTAGTAATATAGCATTTACCAATATTGGAGCAGCACATACTAATGTTAGTGCCGGACATACAAACGTTACCGCAGCACATACTAATATCTCCTCAGCACACACAAATATTGGTGCGTCACACACCGACCAACCGACAGTTGATTGTTATGGTTATACTGGAAACGCTTTAATATCTAGTCCTAGTGATTGTTATCAGGGAAATTGTGCTACGACATTTTATTCACCTTGTAATGATGCAACACTAGCTGGAGCTAATAGCTGTTTGATATATACGAACAGTAATTGTACAGGAGCTTATACAGCTGCAAGTTACATACAATTCTGTGATGTTGGTGGTATTTCGTATAACGCTACATTTGGTTCAGGAAACGATATCGTGGCAATGGTACAAACACCATGCTAATTAATAGGATTTAATATATGTCACAATCATATACAAATATAGCTTTTGGAAACAGTACTACACCATTTAGTAATAGTACTACACCATTTAGTAATAGTACTACACCGTTCGCAAATAACACCACACCATTCAGTAACAGTACAACTCCTTTCACTAATATTGCGCACAGTAATATAGGTGCAGCACATACGAATGTTTCACACGGTAATATAGGTGCAGCACACACCAATATAAGTCCAGCACATACAAATATTTCATTTACAAATATTGGAGCGGCACACACCAATATTACCGCAGGACATACAAATGTTTCACATAGTAACATTGGAGCCGCACACACAGACGTAACCGCAGCGCATACAGACAGCACCACTCCGTTTGCAAATAACACAACACCATTTAGTAATGTTGGATTTGGAAATAGTACCACACCATTTAGTAACACCACCATTAACGCATCACATACAGACAACACTACACCATTTACCAATACAACAATCAACGCAGCACACACAGATAATACTACACCGTTTACTAACACTACGATTAACGCAGCACATACAGACAACACGACACCGTTTACGAATAGTACCACACCGCATTCAAATATTGCAGCAGCCCACAGTAATGCATACCTATAATACGATATGACGCAATTTTTTCCACTTGGTACACCAACCACCGCAAGTTTAGCACTCAGTAGTAGTTTAGCATTTACAGCAACATATGCGGTAAATGTTAATGTATTGACGGCATCATACGGACCAGGACCAACAGGACCACAAGGTGATAGAGGACCAACTGGACCAACTGGACCTGTTGGATTACCTGGTTCGGGATCAACAGGGCCAACGGGTGCAACAGGACCAACAGGACTAACAAGTTCAGGACCAACAGGTCCAACTGGAGCCATAGGAACGATTGGTGTAACAGGTATCATCGGTGCAACAGGAGCAACAGGTAGTACAGGACCAACAGGGCCAACAGGAATAACTGGTGTAATCGGGGTAAGTGGTATCTCGGGTGTAACAGGTATCGCATCGTTTGTATCTGGTGCTACTGGTGCAACGGGACCAACTGGACCAACTGGACCAACTGGTGTTGTGGGTATTACTGGTGTAACCGGTGTCATCGGAACTACGGGACCAACGGGTTTAACCAATCTTGTTGGAATAACAGGACCAACAGGACCAGTGGGATTACCAACAACAGGATCAACAGGACCGACAGGTCCACAAGGGGCAACTGGTGTTGTTGGAGTAACTGGTATTTCCGCAGGGGCAGCAGCGTCTGGAGCCGCAGGTGTCCAAGGTGTAACGGGTGTACAAGGACCAACAGGTCCGCAAGGTGTTCAGGGAGTTGATGCGGAATGTCCTGCGGGATACGTAAATTGTGTACAAGGTACCCCATCATCTGGGTCAAATTTTTATATAAATCCTAATAGTAACATATATTCTGTAGTATGTGCTAGAAGGCCAGATGGTTGTTTAGGAACATTTACTTGTGTTTAATGTCATTTTTATAAGTAAAGATATGAAAAATACTACTTATATGAAGGTAGACGTTATGTGGAGATTTTAATATATGCCAAAGGCACCTGGTAGTATATGGGTTGATGGTGAAACCTTTAGATTTATTGACGCGACAGGAAACGAGTACTATTATACAGGTACTGCGGGGTCTAGTCCTGCGGGAGCAAAGGCGGGGTCAATCTGGGTAGACGGAAACGATTTCCATTATATTTCTGCTACTGGTGTTGACCGTACTATTGCGTCAAGTGATTTAGGATCAGCAGCGGGAGCAAAGGTTGGTTCTGCATGGGTTCAAACAACATTTTGGAACTGGATTTCTACCGCTGGTAATGTTCGTCGTGGTCACACCGATGTAACCGCAGCACACACAGACAATACCACACCATTTACTAATACTACGATTAACGCAGCACACACAGATAACACCACACCATTTACCAATACAACAATCAACGCATCACATACAGACAATACCACACCATTTACTAACACCACTATTAACGCAGCACATACGGATAATACAACTAACGCATCACACACAGATATTACTGCGGCGCATACAGATACAACAATTAATGCGTCACACACAGATATCACTGCAGCGCATACAGATATCACGGCAGCACATACTGACACTACCATCAACGCATCACACACAGATATTACCGCGTCCCACACGGATATTACAGCAGCACATACCAATACGACAATTAATGCATCACATACAGATATTGCTGCAGCGCACACAAATATCACTGCAGCACATACTGACACTACCATTACTGCGTCACACACAGATATCGCTGCGGCACATACAAATAATACTACACCATTCACTAATACCACTATACCAGCGGCGCACACAAACATCGCACACAGTAATGCAACCGCGGCACACACTAATATCACAGCAGCACACACAGATAATACCACAAATTTCACTAATACCACCATACCATTTGCAAATAATACTACCCCATTTTCAAATAGCACTACACCATTTAGTAATATTGCATTTAGTAATAGTACTACCAATTTCTCAAATAGTACTACACCATTTACCAACATAGCACATAGTAATGTGGCACATAGTAATATTGCGCATAGTAATATTTCGCATAGTAACGTTGGTGCATCGCATACAAATATTGGATTTAGTAACATCGGATTTAGTAACGTTGGATTTAGTAATATTGGAGCGTCACATACCGACATAGGTGCATCACATACAAATATTGGACACAGTAATGTCGGGTTTACTAACAGCACCACACCACATAGTGATTTTACCTACTGTGCCTGTGTCGGTGGTATTTGTGATAACGGATGTGTACAATATGGATGTTTGTGTCCGGGCAGTACATACGGTTGTAATCCAGGGGAACCATGTACATAATAGTTACGTTTATGGAGATATAATATGAATTCCGTAGCAGAATTAAAAGCGCATTTAGAAACACAAAATTTATTTGCATCATATATTTCCGGTGAACTACCTGAGATGTTTGAAGGACTAACTACTGCAAGTGGTATAGATTCTCAAAACAGTTTTAGAGCATTACAATATGATGCAAAGTTTTGGATATCATATAATCAGTATGCTGACCAATTTACATTTTGTGTTAGCTATTTTGACCACAACGGCAATGCCATATCAAAAGCAACATTTGCAGAGGCTTTGGCATATCTACCTGCGGCACAATACGACGAAACAAATGAACGGCATTGGGTCAGAGATGGAAGTTTATACAGACTACAACCAATTTCGAACGCAGTAATTAAATTAGGAATTAAAACTATAATACCAAGATAGTATAGTAGTTAATCTTTTGAGATAATCCATATGGCATATTCAAACTCTCCAGGATCACATACAAATATAGCACATTCCAATATTGGATTTAGTAATAGTACTACTAATTTCTCTAATAGTACTACACCATTTACCAATATAGGACACAGTAATATTGCCCATAGTAATGTAGGATTCGCTAATAGTAGTACCCCATTTAGTAATGTTGGATTCAGTAACATAGGATTTAGTAATATTGGGTTCAGTAACATAGGATTTAGTAATATTGGTGCATCACACACAGACGTTCCTGCAGCACACACAAATATTGCACACAGTAATATCGGTGCAGCACATACAAATATCGGTGCAGCACATACAAATATTGGCGCATCGCATACAGATATTGGTGCAGCACATACTGACAGTACAACACCATTTAGTAATAGTACAACACCATTTAGTAATATAGCGTTCGCAAATAGTACAACAAATCCATCACATACAGATATTGGTGCATCGCACACAGATAACACTACACCGTTTAGTAATAGCACAACACCAGCTTCACATACTGATAATACTACACCATTTAGTAATAGTACAACTCCATTTACTAATACTACAATTAACGCATCACATACGGACAGTACAACACCATTTACTAATACCACAATTCCATTTACTAATACCACAATTAACGCATCTCACACGGACAATACCACACCGTTCACCAATACTACAATTCCATTTACTAATACCACAATTAACGCATCACACACAGACAACACCACACCATTTACCAACACTACCATTCCAGCAGCACACACAGATACAACAATCAACGCATCACACACAGATATTACTGCGGCACATACAGATACAACAATTAATGCGTCCCATACGGATATTACCGCGGCACACACAGATACAACAATCAACGCATCACACACGGATATCACTGCAGCACATACCGATAACACGACACCACATAGCGACCAACCAGTATTTGTTGGTCCATAATAAGGGCTTGACAAGTGATGAGTGGTGATGTATATTATAAAATGATTTATTAATCACGAGGTTATATGACTATTGAATTAGAACCAGTTGGAGTAGTATGTAATTTAAGTTGCCCATATTGTTACGAACATCCTATGCGTGACGCGGGTAACTTCCGTCAAAAAACATATTCCGTCGAAAAAATGTTAGAGGGTTTGGAAAAGGAGGGTGGAAACTTCTCTCTTTTTGGTGGTGAACCATTATTAACTGATATTGACGATTTAGAAACTATTTTTAAATGGGGATACGAACGCTACAAAGCAAATGGTATCCAAACAAATGGTGTTTTAATTACTGACCGCCATATTGAAATGTTTAAAAAGTATAATGTTCACGTTGGGGTATCCTTGGATGGACCCGATGAAATGAACGATACCCGATGGGCGGGCTCTGTAGAAAAAACTAGAGAAGCTACCCGCAAATCATTCGAAGCTATCAAAAAGTGTTTGCAAAATAACATCTCGGTTGGTATGATTATTACCATTCATAAAAAGAATGGACTTCCAAAATATCGTGACCGTTTTAAGGCATGGGTAAAAGAATTACAATCCTGGGGTGTTCCTGGTGCTCGTTTACATCCATTAGAAATTGACCATAGTTCTGTTGGTGAAAGTTTGGCATTAACACCAGAGCAGAATATTGAATTCTTACTTGATATGTGGGATTTTGAAATCAGTGAATTAAACGTTCCTGGTAAGCGCCCATTTAACTTCGACATTTTCCGTGACGTAGAGGATATGTTGGGAGCACGTGATAATGACGCAACATGTACATTTTTGTCGTGTGATCCATATACTACCCATGCGGTGCAAGGTATTGATTCCCAGGGTAATAAGGCAAACTGTGGCCGTGGTAACAAAGAAGGTATCAATTGGATTAAAGCAGATATTGACGGATTTGAACGTCAAATGGCATTATACAACACTCCACAAGAACATGGTGGGTGCCAAGGATGTAGGTTCTTTATTATGTGTAAAGCACATTGTCCTGGCACAGGTATCAATATGGATTGGAGAAATAGAACAGATACCTGTATGAATTGGAAGGTCGCATTCAGTATTTTTGAAAAATTGATGTTGAAAAAAGGTGAAACACCTTTATCCCTTAGTCCTGACTTGAAAAAGTATGAAGATGTATTAATGTACGGATATAGTAGAGGGGCAGAAATTAGATTAAATATGATTAAACAGTATCTCGACGGTAAATTTGATATAGAGAACTACATCGAACATTACTTACGAAATCAAATACAAGGTGGTCTACCACATGCAGACCACGTAGATGAAACAGGAAAATATGCAGTAGAGTACGAAAAGAAATACGGAATCAGACCATAACAATTTTATTACATAATATAAGAGGATACGTAAATGATTAAGGGATTACACGCAGACCACGTAGATGCATCGGGTGCATACAGTCAAAAATTTGCAGTGGTGCAAGAACTACTTGAAACAGGAGTATTGAAAGAAATTCCAGTAGAATTTCGTGAAGTAACTTCTGAATCAACACAGAAAGAGGAATCGGTACCAGTAACATCTAACTCACAAATCATCGGTGGTCAACAAGAAGAATTTGATATGACCGATGGACACGCAGACCATTATGACGAAACTGGTCGTTATGCAAAAGCATATGAAGCTAAGTTTGGTCCAAACTCATTGACTATTACCGACGAGCAGGAACAATCCGGTAGTTCTTGGAAGAGTTTCTTACAACAAATTATTGCTGAAGAAAAGAGTAAGTTGAAGGTTTAATCTAAACAACGAAGGGGTTATGCAGAGAATAAAGCACGTCTTACCAGACTGGACTCGTGTGCAGTGGACTAGTATTGAAAATAGAGATAAGTACGAACCTATCATCAATTCTATTAATTCTGCATGGAGACATATAGAACGTATGTCGGTCGTACATGATATACGTCCATCATCACTTGATATAGTTACACCGTGGCAACTTACAGAACTTACAGAAGAATATAAAAAGTATGGAGTACTTGTAGTTCCTATTGCGAAAGAAGGTAAAACTCCACCGTATTCTTCTACCTCCGTACCATACCAAAATGGTAAGGATTATAATGTCCGTGTAGTATTTACTAAATCGGAACGCTTGGCCGAAGAGTGGTTTAACATTTGGCAAGCAGAACCAGAGATTCGTGATCGTGAAGCTGGTCGTTTACTAGGATATCCAACCTGCTGTACCAACCATTTTATGAAATATTGGGTTGGACAAGGATTTGTGGATTCTACGTGGACGATGGCTGCAGATAGTATGCAATTAAACGATGACGATGAAACGCATCGTACTATTCATATCAAGGCAGATACTCCACCAGAAGCTAATATTATGTGGAGATGGCAAGGTGTTCGATTGGTTTCACATCTTCCATGCTCATTTGATTGTAAAGCAACCGAAGAACTTGGTATGAAGATGGCTGAACTTGGTCGTAAGTTGGGATACGAACAAGAAGTGAAGTGGATATATGAATTGTTATCGTGGCCTGTTGAATGGTCTGCTCTCCACGGTATCGCAGAAATCCGTACCCCGATTAATAAAGTATCCTCCCGTACTGATATGACTCCGTGGAAGTATGTCGTGCAAAAGCATAGTCACGACTATCCAGTAGATGGTATGTCAGGTATTACGTATCCGTATAGTCTTAAAAAGATTAAAGTAAAACCAGTAACAAAAACCATTTCTTTCGCAAAGTCTCTTGAAGATACTTCTATTTGGGAAGAAAATGGGTTTAGTAACAAGGAAGCAATGGATCATTTCCACCAAGTCATTCTTGACGCAATTGGTGATATGAAATACATCCCTGGTGGTAATGTTCTTGACCTTGGTTGTGGTAACGGTGTTCTCCTCGGTCGTGTGGTTGGTGATAGAGTTGACCTCTTACCGCATGGTGTAGAAATGGATCGTCAACGTTGTATGTCGGCAGCCACGACAATCCATTGGGGTGTCTTTACGATGGGTAGCATCTTTGACCTCAACACGTGGAAGGAAGATGCATACAGTCTCGTACTCCTAATGCCAGGTAGACTTCTCGAAACCACCCGTGCAACAGCAGAACAAGTCCGTAAGCAACTCTACGACAAGACAGACCTTGTACTTATCAATCTAACTTGTGATTGGACACAGCAATATGGTTCGATTGAGAATATTATGAAGGTTACTGGTCTTGACCAAGAATGGGAACCAGCAGGTAAGTTAATTCATCGTCAAGATGATATGGCACAACTCTTTAAGCGTAAGGTGTAAAATGACAGACGAAATCAAAGAAGTTCCAGTTCCATTAGCAATCCGTCAACTTGTTGAACTTCACAACACTCGTATTCGTGAATATCAACAAAAGTCATTACAAGAAATTCAAGATGCAAATATAGAATTAATGACGATGATGGGATTACTTCCACAACAAGGTTGGCGTTTGGATATGGAAAATATGAAATATATTAGAGTTTCAACTGATGGAAATTCACAAGTCTAGTGAATACGTAATCTTCACGTGGGGAAGATTTAAAGGACACTCCTTAGCACACGTTGCAAGGAGTGTTCCTTCGTATTTAGAATGGATGTCTGGTCAAGAGGGATTGCCTGAGCAGTGGAGAATTGCCGCCGCAAAAACACTACTTGGTGAAGATATTAGTGAATTAGACCTTCCACGAACCAATAATATTTCTTTCTCATACAAAGATTTACCACAACCATCTACAGATAAAGTAGAAATCTTATTAGTAGATAATAAGACTGCTGCTATTATCATGCCATATGACAAGGTGATGTTGGCA
>Ga0129336_10001288_pt1 | contig 15128 bp, 14 predicted proteins | sample CPB6_02_DNA_FD_96878 | JGI IMG/M metagenome (GOLD analysis project Ga0129336, IMG submission 96878) | Freshwater to marine salinity gradient microbial communities from Chesapeake Bay, USA - CPBay_Sum_0.6_0.2_DNA | ecosystem: Environmental > Aquatic > Marine > Coastal | place: USA: Chesapeake...
ATCCGCAGAACACCGGGGACGACCTGTTCAATCCGCAATATGCGAGCCGAGGTCTGCCGAATACGCCGATTACGCCGGCGCGCACAAAGACCATGAACGGCCTGCTGGACGGCACGATCAACAAGGGAAATCTGTGGTTTGCGTATTATCTAGACGAGCTTGGCGTATTCACCGGGAAAGCCGACTCCAGCGGACAGGACATCAATAGGACGGTGGTTATTGATCGCGTTCTGCCATACCGTCTGTATGTGCCGGCACGCTACGACGCGGCCGTGCCGTCGAAATTCACTTTTAATCTGCATGGCGCCACCGGCAACGAAAATGCGCCCTTTGAGCGGCCGAACAATCATCTCAAGAATCATCCCTCAGTCATTCCAGGCCTGAATAGCCTTGAGGGTTATGCCGATTACTATAACTACATCGTTCTTTCCCCCAACGGCTGGACCCGAAATCCGGTATGGGGCAGCGGACCCGGGGAGCAGATCCTGCTGCATACACTGCGTCTGGTGAAGCAGCGATACCAGATCGATCCCAAGCGCATGTTCATCTTCGGAAATTCGGCAGGCGGAGCCGGCGCCATGAATTTTGTTCTCCGACACGGCGAACTGTTTCGCGCAATGGCCCCGACGGCACCCAGTCGGGTAAAGCCCTTTGCCAACCAGCTGAACGAGAAATTATTGAACCTGCCGACGCTACTGACCTGTTTTTCCGCAGACGTGACCGTGTTTTACGCGGGGATTCCGGGCCGCTCATGCCAGACCTGGTATGCACAGGAAATGCGTGGCGCCGCCCCCAATATAACCGCCGTAACCCTTGAAAACGGCCACCACTCTTACGGTCCGGCGTCACTTAACGAGATCACCTTCGATCACTTTGAGCGCGCACTCGACGTCACCCCACCAAAGGTGGTGACAGCGGTGCGCGTGGTGCCGGACAGAAATACGGCGGCCGTCAGTACGGGCGGCATAATGTCCAGCGTAACGCTGGGTACAACGCCGGTGCGCCATAACGGGGTCATGATGATGGCGCTCGATGATCTGGCACGTATCTACGGCGAAAAGGATTTCAGGGTCTATGACATACACGCCTACAATCAGAAGCCCGCCGATCTGGTATCGGTCAAAACGGTGGTCTTTAACAAAATGTCTGTCAACATCAAACCGGGGGAGCGCTTCCTGCGTGTTGGAGGAACTGTGCATGCCGGCGACACCATCGACGGAAAAGCCAAGGTGTCAGAGGACGATCCGCGGGCAGACAGGCGCCGGTTGTCGGTGCCGACACAATTCGCCAACGGAAAATTACTCGTGCCAGCAATCGAGTTCATGCAACTCTTCGGCCAGACCTTGACCGTGGAATAGCGGCCACCTTCGGCGGTCGCTTCGGCGCAATGGAACAGCGACAACCGACGGGCTGATCGCGTTGTGACGTCCGGCGACGGCTGTAACAACATCAGGCTCATCGGCAATGCCGTTGGACCGCGACGCTGACGGAACCGCAAGCCAAACATCGCCGCATCCGGCCCCGACGAAGTCTTAGTCAATGGCTTCTACATCATCGCGCCGGGCTTGCCCAAAGCCTCTTCGGTCAGGCGCTGCTTGAGCCAGTCACAGGCTTCATCGACGGAATCGGTGCGATAAACGAGTTGCACGTCCTCTGCGTCAATGGTGCCGTGACGCACCAGCGCATCGAAGCTGATGACTTCGCGCCAGTAGTCGTTGCCGAACAGGATGATCGGCATGGGCTTGTTCATGCGATGTGTCTGCTTGAGCGTCAGGAGCTCGAAGAGCTCATCGAGCGTGCCGAATCCGCCGGGAAACACGATCAGTGCCTTGGCGAGATAGATCAGCCAGAACTTGCGCATGAAAAAATAATGAAAGTGAAAGCACAGTTCGCGCGTGATGTAGGCGTTGGCGGTTTCCTCGTGCGGCAGTGAAATGGTCATGCCGATATTGCGCCCCCGTGCTTCTGAAGCGCCGCGGTTGGCCGCTTCCATGATGCCGGGCCCGCCGCCGGTGCAAACGACAAAGCGGCGGTGATCATCGGCGCTCAGGCTTTTCGACCACTGGGTCATGCGGAAGGCCATCTGGCGCGCAGCCTCGTAGTACGGCGTGCCCTCCGCGAGTCGCGCCGAACCGAAGAACACGAGCGTGTCCTCGATGCCGTGTTTCGCCAGCCGGCACTCGGGTTCGATGTATTCGGAAAGTATGCGCAGCGGCCGGGCCGCATCGCTGTTCATGAAGGACGGGTTGCGGTAGGACTTGACGGGTTTCATTACACGCTTCCAGACAATGGGGGCCGAGTTCAGTATGCCAGCCCAATCAGCTTACGGCTTGCATAATCTCGATGACAAAAGGACACAAGCTGTCTGCCGGCGTCACCTCAAAAGCCGCTCCCGAACCACGCACGTTATATTGCCGATCAAGTTCCTTGGTTGCCGTCGGGTTACCCGTCTGGCACGAGCAAATCCGCAGTCCGCCCAAGAGGGATAACCCTTGGGAGCCGTTTATTGCCTTTTCCTTTTTATTGTTTCAGCGATGCGCCGGAGACCGGGACAGCAGTGATCCACTGCCTGATAATCGGAAACGACGCCTTGGGTACTTCGCGATGAGAAGCATCACTTTCAATATATTCGCTTAATGGGTGCGCCGGCAGTTTTCCAAAAATGTAACCCTTGCCCTGTCCTGTAATGTAATCGCCCTGCCCCATGATCATCAGAACCGGCAAAGCTCTCTTTACTTTGGATGCCGACAGCGACATGTTGGCGAGACTATTCTCGTAGTAAAAAGACAAATACACTTTGGCTGGCATTCGGACCGCCTTGCTGCGATTTCCGTCGTTGTAATCGATCAGATCGACCAGCTCGTCACCTTTTCCGTTTGCCAACAGTGCTTTCGCGTCAGCGATGAGTCCGGGCGCCTGCCACTGCCTACCCATCTCCGGGTGATGTCCCGGCGCCATCATGAAAACCCCATCCACATCACCATAGACGCTGGCATAGGCAAGCGCGCCGTTTGCACCGAAACTTTGCCCGCCGATGATGATTTTCCGAAAGCCTTTGGCACGCAGTTCTTTCACGACGGCATGCACAGCCGCCAGTGCGTCCTCATAGGTGACGTCATACAGACGTTCACGACTCCAGGGCATCTCGGGTGACTCGACATGAAAGCCTTCGTTCGCAAAGCGCTCGGCAAGCGGCGCCGGTGGCTTGCCCCACTTACCATGCATGATAATCAGCGCCGTCTGCGACGGCACGACAGCAGTTGCTGTGCTTGCTTGAGCCTGCCCCTGGGACTGAGACCGCGCCGCCGGCAAAACGCCAAAAAGCAGCAACGCAGCAATAAAACCGATACGAATAAAAATATGGTGCATAAGGCCTCCGGAGTCAGCCGCTAATTCATCACCTGCCTGTAGATTTCCAGCCCAGGCAGAAACGAGCTGTCCCCAAAAACGGTGCTTGCGCCTGCATACAGGCAGCCACACCGCCACAGCCTATCCTCACAGCAGGGATTCTCTGCCCGCCGGCAAACGAACACCCTCGGCGCCGGATTTTAGCGGCCCTCTCTCTTCCGGCCAAGACATGCGGTGTAACGCCGTATAAGTCGTTGTGGTGCTCGCCCTCGTACCTGAGACATACGAGCCATTAGCATCGGTCAATACAATGCCCGACGAGATAGATGCCTGCTTGGCAGATCACGCAGGCGACCATTCCCACACCATTCCGCGCAGCGGTGATAATCTTGCAACTGCCGTGGCGCCCGCCGCCTGCCGGTTAATCTGGAGGAGATCATCCGTATGGCCACCCCGAACAGCTTTACCCCCCCGGTCGTTGATGCACTGTCTGTGCGCGTGCTGGTTGATTCACGCTATGAACGCTTCCTGCCGCGGATGTCGCATCCGCATGTGAAGATCGAGCATGTCGGCCGCATCACCGGCCGGCCGGAGAGCACCTTCGCCTGCGAATGGGGACTGTCGCTCCACCTGACCTCCGAAAAAGACGGCGCGAAGGCGCAGTACGTGCTCGACTTCGGCTACACGCCGGAGGTCATCAACCGCAATTTCGAACTGCTCGGCGTCGAGCCCGGCAAGATCAACGGCTTGATCCTGTCCCACGGCCATCTCGATCACTTCGGCGGCCTGCAGGGCTTTGTGAAACATCACCGTGGCCAGATGCGTGATGACATCGCGCTCTACGTCGGGGGCGAAACCGTGTTCCGGACCAAATGGGTCAAGGAGGGCGGGGAAACACTCGAGTGGTGCACGCTGGACCGTGCAGCGCTGGAGGCGCAGAAGGTGATGCCGGTGTGCTGCAACACCCCGCACGCGCTGGACGGCGCCTTCACCTCGGGCTACATCGAACGCACGTCTTTTGAGGAAGTCACCGGCGGCTCGCTGGTCGTGGACGACCATTTCACCGAGGCCGAGCGCGCCGGCAAGCTGGTAAAGGACACGCATCCCGACGAGCACGCGACCTGCTACATCGTCAAAGGCAAGGGACTCGTTGTGATTTCGTCCTGCGGACACACCGGCATCATCAACACGGTGCGCAGCGCGATGAAGGCGGCGAATGTCGACCGGGTACATGCCGTGATGGGCGGCTTCCATCTCGGACCGGCGAACGTGGACTATCTGCAGCACACGCTGAAGGAACTGCAGGCGATCAATCCGGATGTCATCGTGCCGATGCACTGCACCGGTGAGCGCTTCATCGACATGCTGCGCCAGCAGATGCCCGACCGGGTGGTTTACTCCAACGTCGGCAGCCGCTACACCTTCGGCCTGCAATGAGCACCCGGATGCCGCGCTGGCGCCTCCCCGCTGCTGCCGCACTATGCGCGCCCGCCATGGCCGCTGCGCATCACTTCATGGGCAACGGTCTGCCGCAGACGTTCACCGAGGGTCTGCTCTCGGGCCTCGGTCATCCGCTGATCGGCGCGGATCACGCTGCTTTCATCATCGGCGCAGGACTGCTGCTCGGGCGTCTGCCGCAGGGCCTGCACGCGATAGCAGCGCTGATTGCCGGCAGTCTTGCCGGTGCCGCGCTGCACCTCGCTGGGTTCAACCTGCCTCTCGCCGAAGCTGCCATCGCGCTGTCCGTGGTGCTTACCGGTCTGCTGATCTACCGGAGCCGGCAGCTGCGCCTGCCGGCCTTGTCCGCCTGGCTTGGACTGGCAGGGCTCCTGCACGGCCATGCCTATGCTGAGACGATATTCGGCGCCGAACCCGCACCCCTGCTGGCCTATCTGCTCGGTTTTTCGGTCATACAGTTCGCCGTGGCCGCGGCGGCCGGTTTGCTCTACCGGGCCGCAGCGATGCGGCAGCGCGCCTGGCTGCCCGGCCTCACACGCGGACTGGCGTTGGCGCTCAGCGCCACCGGCGGCGTTTTTCTCGCACTGGCTCTGGGTACCTCGTCATGAGCGGTCATGATCACGCTCACCCCAAGGGGCACGATCACGGACATCACCATGATCATGACCACGGCGACGGCGATCACCATGCCCTGAGCGAGCACGAGAAGCCCCTGTCCGGCCCGGCGCTGCGGGTGAAGGCCCTGGAATCGCTGCTGGTGGAGAAGGGACTGGTGAACCCGCAAACCGTCGACAGCATCATCGAGACCTTCGAGAAAAAGATCGGCCCGCGCAACGGTGCTCGCGTGGTGGCAAGGGCGTGGGTGGATCCGGCGTTCAAAGCACGCCTGCTGAAAAACTCCCGTGAAGCGATTGAAGAGTTCGGTTTCTACGGCTACGGCGAAGACATGGTGGTCGTCGAAAACACGCCGACCGTGCGCAATCTGGTGGTGTGCACGCTGTGCTCCTGCTATCCGTGGTCTGTGCTGGGGCTGCCGCCTGTCTGGTACAAGTCCGCGCCCTACCGTGCCCGCGCCGTGATTGATCCGCGCGGCGTATTGCGTGAACTGGGCTCGGAACCGTCGCCGGAGGTGGAAGTCCGCGTGTGGGATTCGACAGCCGAGCTGCGCTATCTGGTTCTGCCGGAGCGCCCGGCCGGCACCGAGGGCTGGACCGAAGAGGCGCTCGCCGCCATCGTTACGCGCGATGCGATGATCGGCGTCGCGGTCGTTGCAAAACCGGAAGCGGCCGCATGAACGGCGTGCACGACCTCGGCGGCATGCAGGACATGGGGCCCGTGGTCATCGAGACCAACGAGCCGGTGTTCCATGCCGACTGGGAGCGGCGCATTTTCGCGACACGGCTGGCCTGCGCCTATCACCGCCGCTGGAACATCGACATGAACCGCTACGCCATCGAGCGCATGCCGCCGGCGGATTATCTGTCGACGAGTTACTACGAGCATGTGCTCTTCGGTCTGGAGACCCTGCTCGTCGAACAGGGCGTGATCAGCCAGGAAGAACTCGACAGCGGTCACTCGCAGGGCAAGGCCGCTGTCGATAGCCTGCTGCAGCCGGAAGGGCTGGAGCATCTGCTGCGCAACCGCATCCGCGCACGACGCGAGGAAAGCGTCGCTGCAAAGTTCCGGCCCGGCGACCGCGTGGTCGCGCGCAATCTGCATCCAACCGGACACACCCGGGTGCCGCGCTATGTGCGCGGACGCGAAGGCATCATTGACCGCGACTTCGGCGTGTATGTTTTCCCGGATACCCATGCGATGACGCGCGACCCGAAACCGCAGCATCTCTATAGCGTGCGCTTCGACGCGCGCGAACTTTGGGGCGACGCCGCCTCAACCCGCGACAGTGTCTACGTGAATCTCTGGGATGACCACCTCGATCCCCGCTGAGCCGGACCTGTCCGCACTGCCGGCGCTGCCCCGCGACGACCGCGGACCGGTGTTCAAGGCGCCCTGGGAAGCGCAGGCCTTCGCCATGATGCTGTCATTGCACCGCGCGGGAACGTTCACCTGGGCGGAATGGGCCGCGGCGCTGACTGATCAGCTGGCACAAGCTGCTGCACGCGGTGAAGCCGACGACGGCAGTCATTACTACGAGCACTGGCTCGCCGCGCTCGAAGCGCTGGTGATCCGCAAGCAGGTCGTCAGCGCGGAAACACTCGAACAGCATGTCCAGGATTGGGATGCCGCCGCGCGCGCAACGCCGCATGGCGAGCCCGTGGTGCTGAAAAAACGCTGAATACCGGCTGCCCGATGAGCGCAGTCGATCCGCTTCCCCCCATCTCGTAAAATCATTGATTCGGATGTGAAATCCGTCCTCTAAAATTGACCATTTTGGTTCTGCGGGCTACAGTTGGACCTCAAGCCGGCACAAAACCATAACAGCCGGTCGTCCCGCAAAGGGCTATTCGAATCGAGGAGAATTTCATGCACGCAGTTTCCGTATTGAAAAAAGCATTGCCGCGGGCCCTTGCCATTGGCGGTATCGGCCTGCTGGGTCTCGGTGCCGGCAACGCAGTCGCGCAGAAGGTCGATTACAGCGGCAAACGCATTCTGATGACAGTGCCTTTTGCCCCCGGCGGCGGCACGGATGTGTACGTGCGTGCGCTGCAGCCCTTTCTGGAAAAGCACCTGCCGGGACAGCCGACCATTATCGTGCTCAATGTGCCGGGCTCGCGCTCGATTCCGGGCGCCAACCGCTTTGAAGAGCGCGCGACGACCGACGGTACGCATGCCATCGCTGTCTCCGCAACCACCGTCGGCAGCTTTGTCTTTGATCGCGACAAGATCAAATACAAGCTCGACAAATGGGAACCGGTGATCCTGTCGCCACAGGGTGCAGTCACTTACATCACGCCGTCCGTGGGCGTGAAGACCGCCGCAGATCTGAAGAAAATCCTCAAGACCCAGTTGGTGTTCGGCGGTCAGGCGCCGATCGGTTCGGAAGCCCGCACCATCATGCCGCTCGACCTGCTCGGGCTGAACGTCAAGTATGTCTGGGGCATGAACCGCGGCCCGGTACGGCTGGCGTTCGAGCGACGCGAGCTGACCATCAACTACGATTCGATGCCCGGTTATCTCAATTCGGCCATCAAGCTGGTCAAGGCGGGCAAGGCGATACCCCTCTACTCGATGGGTATCACCGATAACAAGGGTGCGCTGATCCGCGACCCGAACGTGCCGGATCTGCCTCATTTCGGCGAAGTGTTCGAAATGGTCCACGGCAAGAAAGCGTCCGGTCCCGGCTTCGACGCCTGGCTGTCGGTCAACAAGATGCTGACCATGGCCAACAAGGGCATCTTCCTGCCGGCGGGGACACCCAAGCCGATACTCGATGCCTGGCGCAAGGCTTTCGTCGACATTCTGAAGGATCCGGAATTCCAGAAGCATGCAGCCAAGGTGATCGAAGGCTATCCCTCCTTCATCGGCGATGACGCCAAGCCGATCATCAAGGATGCGACGACCTTCTCGCCGGAGGCCTGGGCCTGGCTGAAGCAGTACTTCAAGAAAGAACATAACGTCACCCTGAAGTAATACGCAGCCGCGGACAGCTGAATGCAAGCCGACCTTCTGCAGGCGCTGGGCACCCTGCTCAGCGTCAAGCATCTTTTTGCGCTCGTCGGCGGCACGCTGCTCGGGCTGGTGATCGGCATCCTGCCGGGCCTGGGCGGTATCGCCGCGCTGTCGCTTCTGCTGCCTTTCGTCTACGGCGGCGACCCGACGCTGGTGCTGCCGATGATCATCGGCCTGCTTGCCGTGACCAATACCTCGGACACCTTTCCTGCGGTACTGGTCGGCATACCCGGCACGTCGAGCGCGCAGGCCACAATACTCGACGGCTTTCCGCTGGCGCGCCGTGGCGAGGCGGCGCGCGCGCTGGGGGCCGCGTTTTCGGCCTCGCTGCTGGGCGGACTTTTCGGCGCATTGATGCTGACCCTGGCGATCCAGTTCGCCAGGCCGTTGATCCTGCAGGTGGGTTTCGGCGAGCAGATGATGCTGGTCATTCTGGCGCTGACCATGGTCGGCATGCTGACCGGCGCCAGTGCGCTGAAGGGTCTGATCATGTGCGGCATGGGCCTCCTTGTCGGCACTATCGGTACTGCGCCGGCTACCGCCGAAGAGCGCCTGACTTTCGACACGATTTACCTCAGCGAAGGACTGCCGCTGGTCATCGTCGGACTGGCCATGTTTGCCATCCCCGAAATGATCGAGGTGCTGCGCCGGCGCACTGCCATTTCATCCGCGGCCACGCTGGGCGCCGGCACCCTGCAGGGTTTCCGCGAAACGCTTAAGCACAAATGGCTGGTCATCCGCTGCTCCATGGTCGGCGTGCTGATCGGCGCGCTGCCGGGGCTGGGCGGCTCGGTCACCAACTGGGTCGCTTACGGTCACGCGGTGCAATCGGCAAAGGACCGTTCACGCTTCGGCAAGGGAGACATCCGCGGTGTCATCGGTCCTGAAGCCTCGAACAACGCCGACAACGGCGGTGCGCTGATTCCGACACTGATGTTCGGTATTCCGGGTTCCGCCAGCATGGCGCTGTTTCTCGGTGCGCTGGTGCTGATCGGTGTGGAACCGGGTATCGGCATGATGGAACGGCATCTCGACCTGACCTTCATCATCATCTGGTCGCTGGCGCTGGCCAATGTCATCGGCGCGGTGATCTGCCTCGGCCTGGCCAAACCGATCGCGCGTATCACCCTGGTTCCGTTCACGCTGGTCGCGCCGTTCATGATCGTGATCATCTACTTCGCCGCCTTCCAGGCCACACGCGCCTGGGAGGACCTGATCACGCTGTTCGTGCTCGGGCTGCTCGGCATGTCCATGAAGCGTTTCGGCTGGCCGCGCCCGGCTTTCCTGATCGGGTTCGTGCTGTCGAAACGGCTGGATGCATCGGTCTACCAGTCTATCCAGGTCTACGGCTCGTCGTTTCTCGAGCGTGGCGGTGTGCTGCTGATTCTCGGCTTGATCGCGGTGTCGCTTTTTCTCGCCGCACGCATGCGTCCCCAGCGCGACCCGCTCAGCGTCGACGGCGTGCACGGCACCGGCGGCCGCGGACCGCAGACCGTGTTTCTGGGACTGATCATCGCGGCCTGCCTTTATGCGCTGTACGACAGCTGGTCACTGAGCTTCCTCGGCAAGGTGTTCCCGCAATCGGTCGGCGGCATCACGGCGGTGCTGCTCGCGGTGGCGGTGGCTTTCTTCGTTGTTCACCGCCAGCGTCCCGGCTACGTCTTCTATGACAATGAACGGGAATGGCCGGCCGGCGACAAGCCGCTGCACGGCAATCTCTATTTCCAGGGATGGATACTCGGGCTGCTGCTCGCCATCGGCCTGTGCGGATTCATCATCGGCCTCTTTTTGTTCATTGCCGCGTTTCTGCGGCTGCTTGCGGGCACACGCTGGTCGCGCGCCGTGGCCGGCGCGCTGGGAGCCGTCGCGGTGATGACCCTGCTAGGCCATGTGTTTGTGCTGGAGTATCCGTCGGGGCTGCTGCAGTCGCTGGTGACCATGCCCTGGCCGCTGGACTGACCGCAGCCGGTGCGTCCGCCCGGACGCTCAGACAAAGGTGATCAGCGGCAAAAGCGACATCGCGAACCGGAATACGGCACTGAACACCGGCACACCCGCGATCGACAACACGACCAGCGCGAGGAAAAACCAGTGACCGTAGCGGCCGTTCCAGCTGACATAGCGGTGGGCCAGCGGGCGAGGCAGGAAATACGGCAGGATGTAGTGGCCGTCGAGCGGACCCAGCGGAATCAGATTGAATACCATCAGCAGCAGATTGATGCCGGTGAGCAGGCGGAAGAAGGTTTCGGCGCCCGGATTGGCAAACAGCTCCCAGCCGGATTGCACACCGAATCGAAACAGGTTCCACGCGACCACAGCAATCAGCAGGTTGGCGAAGGGCCCAGCCGCGGCCACCACCAACTGGCCCCAGAACGAATTGAAATTGCGCGGATTCGTCGGCACCGGCCGCGCAAAGCCGAAACCGAGCAGGATGACCATCAGCAAGCCCATCGGATCAATGTGTGCCACGGGATTGAGCGTCAGCCGCCCCTGCGCCTTCGCCGTGTTGTCGCCGTAATTGGTGGCGGCATAGGCGTGGCCAAACTCGTGGAAAGTCAGCGAAATGACCAGCGCGATCACGATCAGCGTGAACAGCGCGATCTGCCCGGAAAAAATCAGTGAAAGCATCGGTCGGTAATCCGTATCGTTCTGGGTAAATCGGCTGTGCAGGGTGCCATGCCAGGGCGCCTTCGCGAAGTTGTTTTATAAGTATTTGTTTTTATTGCGTATTTTTATAATCACCGCCTTGGGCCGACAGCAAACGATATCCGCATGGCGCCGGGCATCGCAGTTTCAGGCATGATGCGCGCCCATCATGGACCAATTTGACCCCACCTGGATCGGCATTGCCGCCGCCTGTCTCACCACCGCCGCCTTCGCGCCGCAAGCCATTCAGGCCTGGCATACGCGTTCAACCAAGGATGTCTCGCTCGCGATGTTCGCGCTGATGGTCAGCGGCATCGCACTGTGGCTCGCCTACGGATGGCTGATCGGGGACCTGCCCCTGATACTCGCCAATGCGGTGACGCTGATACTCGCCGGTGCCATTCTGGTGGCGAAAATCCGCTTCCGCTGACGGCGTCACGGCTACCAGAGTTCAACGCCGAAGGGCTTCAGTGCGAGGCTCAGCAGCACGAAACTCGCCACGGTGATCAGCACGCTCAACGCCAGCGTGGGCCAGAAACCGAAACGCGCCAGCAGCATCGGAAATACTGCAAACATCGGCAGCGTCGGCAGCACGTACCAGAAGGTGTACCAGGCATGGTTGGCGATTTTCTCTGCCGGCTGCTGTTCGACGTAGAGCCAGAGCAATGTCAGCAAAGTGACCAGCGGCAGCGCGGCAATCAGGCCGCCGAGCTTGTCGCTGCGCTTGGCGACCTCACTGACCAGCACCACCAGCGCGGCGGTGATGAAGTATTTCGTAATGATCCAGGTCATGCATGATCGATTCCGCAACCGGCGGAACCCCAAGGGAATAAATGTGTTGGTGGACTGCGTATCGCGTTATAGTAACAGGGCCGAGAGAACAAACACCCGGCACGCGATGGGCGCTCAGCCCGGCGCAGATCGCGAATGGCCACGCTGCCATTCACTTACAACAGGTACTGGAGGAGTCTCACTCATGCACACGTCATCGCTCGCCGGCCGTCTGCTCGCAGCCGGTCTCATCGCTGCCGGTTTTTCTGCTGCTCCGGCTTCGGCAGCCTACCCCGAAAAAGCTGTTCGATTCATCGTGCCTTTCAGCACCGGTGGCGGCACGGACCTGCAGGGCCGCCTGATTGCGGACAAACTGCGTCAGGCGCTGGGCCAGCCCTTCCTGGTGGAAAACCGCACAGGCAACGGCGGGTTGATCGGCGCGGAAGCCGTGGTCCGCGCGGCACCCGACGGCTACACCGTGCTGATGACTTCGGCGTCGATTTCCCTCAACTCGGTGCTGCAGGCCAAGTCGATCCGCTTCGATCTGCTCAAGGATCTGGAGCCCGTGACCTGGGTCTCTAACACCGCACTGGTGCTGGCCGTGCATCCGAGCGTGCCGGCAACGTCAGTCAGGGAACTGGTGGCGATCTCCACCCGCACGCAGACCGGCCTGAATATCGCCGCCAACGGCGTCGGCACCACGAGCCATCTGTCCGCCGAGATGTTCAAGCAGTTCACCAAGACCAAAAGCATCATCGTGCAGTACAAGGGGGGCGGTCCCTCGGGGCTTGCGCTTGCGACCGGCGAAGCCGACATGCTGTTCAACACTCCGACAGCATTGATGACGCATATCAATGCCAAACGCATTCGTGCTCTGGCCGTCAGCACGGAAAAGCCGACCGCATGGAATCCCAAGCTGCCGACGTTGAACTCGATTTATCCGGGATTTGTCACCGACCAGTGGTATGCCGTCTTCGTGCCGGCCAAGACATCGAAGCAGATCATCACGACCCTGCATGAAGGCGTGAAGAAGGCGCTCGCCGCCAACGAAGTCAAAACGTTTTATGAGAAGCAGGCGCTCGACCCGGTCGCCAGCACCCCGGCTGAACTGACGGCGATGCTGAAGGCGGAAATCAAGAAGTACTCCGACGTGGTTCGCGCAGCCAATATTCCGATCCGCTGAGTGAGGCAGTGCCTGCGGCGAATGCCGCAGGCATTCCGGTTGAGGCAATCTGGCGGCAAAGCCGGATTGCCCGCCGTCATTGCGACCGTGACGGCCACACCGGCGGATGAAATCCCAGCGGTACTGTCGGACGATCCCAACGCGTCGGGGTTTCCGACATTTGCAGCACCGGTCCAAGGTGCTGGAGCACGCCGCCGGGCGTATGGCTGATCATCGACCAGCGCTGCAATTCTTCTGCCGTAAAGTCCTTGGCAACATCGCGCAGTTGCGGCTCGGGCACTTCCCCGTATGACAACAACCAGCGGCCGACCTGGGCCAGTGAAATGCGCACCAACCAGCTGCCGCCCTCCTCCGCGCGCTTTCTCAGCGCGACCATCGCGCCGAAAGCCATCAGATAGCCGGTCAGAAAATCGATGGCAGACAAGGGGTAAAACTGCGGTCCCGGCGCCTTGCCCGGAAACAGCTGGCCCTGACGGTCGGTCATGCCGCTGACGGTCTGGATGACCGTATCGAAACCACGGCGCGACGCCCAGGGACCGGCATGACTGAAGGCTGACAACGACACCACCACAATGCCGGGACGCAAGGCGGCGAGGGTCTCCGGTGAAAATCCGCGCGCGGACAGCGTACCGGGCCGGTAACCCTGGGAGAACACATCGGCCTCGCGGATCAGACCGCGCAGAATGTCTTTCTGCGCCTCATCACGCAGATCCAGGTGCGCGGAGAGCTTGCCGTGACCGGTATCCAGCTCCTGCCGTCCGAGACTGGGCAGATGTTGCGCGCTGATTTTCATCACATCCGCACCATGCTCGGCCAGTGTGCGTCCGCAGGTAGGTCCGGCAATGACGCGCGTCACATCCACCACGCGTATGCCTGACAGCGGTCGTTTCCCGGCCGGCAGCGCCTCAGGCGGTGCCTCACCGATGCGCACAATCTCCATCAACGGCAGCGCGGCCACCGCCTGACCCTGCGGGTGTGCGGCCCATTCCGCCATAGTGCGCACCATGCCGCCGGCACCGCCGGCGGCAATGATGGCCTCCTCCAGTTCCTGCGCATCCCAGCCTGCGACTGCCTTGCGCACGGACTCACGATCCTCAGGCACACCGAGCACCTTCAGTGCCGCCGCCCGGTGATTCGGGAAATTGCAATGCAGATAACTCCAGCGACCGTTCCTTGCCGGGTAATTCCCCATCACCGGATCCGGTGCCGGCGACACATAGCCGCCATTGATGGTGAGGTAATGACCGCTGCGCAGTGAGGCCGTTGCCTGTCGCGTATCCAGCGCAACCTGCTGCGAACGGCCGGTACGCAGGGCCCACAGATCGGAAGCGGCGAGGCCGACTGCCGCCAGTGTCGCAGCCGCCGTTTCAGTAATGCGAAAGGGCGTGGGCAACACCGGATCCAGCGGACCGGTCATGGTCACGCCGGCCATCTTTGACTCAGGCCAGCCCGCAATAGGCAACAGGCTGCGCAAGGCTTCATTGACCATCCGGCTTACTCCCGCGAAAAGTAATGAGCAGGATTGTAAGCGCGGCTCCACTGCAGATGCCTCGGCGTGTCACGCCGTGGACCATAAAAAACAGGGCCTTCCGGCCCTGTTCACTCCTCCTTTGTTATCCGGTTCAGGCAGTGCCGGGCGCCACGGACAGACCGAAGGCACTCGCCCAGTCCTCACGGCTGCTGCGGTTTTTATCCAGCCGTTCGTTCACCAGCCGCACGATGTTATCGACCACATCGCAGCTGTCGCCGCGCTGCCGCGCGAGCTTCTGCACAAGGCTGTCAACGCGCTCGATCTGGGCCGCGCCGCCGAAAAGCGCCCGCGCTGCGGAAGAAGGCTTGCCGAGACTTTCAGCCGCCTTCGCGTATTTGTCGAAAGGCACGAGGTCGGCAACATCCGCGCCGAAGGCCGTACACAAGTCAACGACCCATTGGTAAATGCGCCGAGACTCCGACAGATCGCCATGTACCGCTTCGCGTATCGGCACCATGTCGGCGGGACGCACACAGCGGTAATTGCCCGCGATCAGCATGGGCCATTTGGCCAGCGGAACGAACAGAGACTCATGCACTTTCAGCCGCACCGGCATCTCCA
>Ga0129336_10001291_pt1 | contig 15092 bp, 4 predicted proteins | sample CPB6_02_DNA_FD_96878 | JGI IMG/M metagenome (GOLD analysis project Ga0129336, IMG submission 96878) | Freshwater to marine salinity gradient microbial communities from Chesapeake Bay, USA - CPBay_Sum_0.6_0.2_DNA | ecosystem: Environmental > Aquatic > Marine > Coastal | place: USA: Chesapeake Bay...
TCTTAGCATTTAATATTCTAATCTGATCAGTTATAATTGCAGCCATTTGAGCAGTTTTTTATCTATTTATGAAATGTAATTGAGGTATTTAAGAGGAGAACTTCTTCTAAACATCGTTCCAGTTGCTATTCCAGTGTAACCATTTGTGTTATATGCATTATAAGAAACTTCCCTCTCTCTGCTACTGAGAGAAATTCTTCCCCAACTATATTCACCATAGAAATTACTATATCCAATTCCAGAAAGATTGTTGTAAGATGTGAGGCTTACTGTTATCTTTGCAACGTGGGTTATGCCTAAACCAGGAACTGCAGTTTGTGCAATAGAAACTGCTACTGCCTGATAAACGTTATCTAAGAAAGTCGTCCCTATTCCAATGACTGATCCATTAGAATTCAGTGATGTAACTCCTTTACCAACATTAGAACTATGAACAACAAAGTAATAACCAGTTGTAATTCCGCTGATTGTTGTTACGCCAGTGAGTGAAGCATTTCTGAGTGGAGAATCATTTGGAATTACAAAATCAAATACTATTCCAGTTGAAGCGACTCCAACAGTTGTTGTTGAAATACCACTAATGAATCCAAAGTCTCCTTCATAACTATTGACCGTATTTTCCTCTACGGAGAAAGATGGTGGAGAAATTAGAACATTTGGAGCATTTGTTGAAGTATACCCAGTTCCTGGTCCAGTGATTGAAATTGAAGTTACAATGCCCGCAGTTATTGATGCAATACCAACAGCAGTTGATCCAAACCCAACAGAATTTTCTATAGTTACTGTTGGAGTGCTCGTATAACCAAATCCTCCATCAGAAATCTGTATCGAAAAGATAGTCCCTGCCGTTGAAACAACAGCGGTTGCTGCCGCAGCAATTTTGCTATCTTGTGATATGATGACGATATCTTTTTGGAATGTTAGTGAGATATTATTTTCGTTGATTGGGTTGAAGAATGGGCGGATAGAATCAACGAATGCGACAGTAGATCCAATTCCAACAGATTGAATTAGATATGAAGATGGATAAATTGAAGCTTCATATAGAATTCTATCCTTACCAACTTCTTTTTCATCAACAATTTTATCTTCAGTTTGTCTACACCAAGTTACGGGTCTTGTTGTAAGCACATTATTTGCTAGTCCTGGTCCATAATATGGTAAAGTTTTTACAATGTCAGTCGATTCTATTGAATTAACTGTTCTTTCATCTTCTTGTAGGGTTGGAGATTGTCCAAGGCCTGGATCGTAACCAATAGTTAATTCGTCACCAACCTTGACTGTTTCCAATATATTTCTTTCAACAACATCGATTGAACCACTACCCTTATAGAAGATGAGTTTGCAGGTATCTCCCGATTTTGGTGCTTCTGTAAATGTAATTACACTACCACCATTGAAAATATATCCGGATCCTGGAACTTGAAGAACATCATTTAAGAATATGAGTAGGTTATCTTGAACGTTGATTGGTGATCCTTTAGCCGCTCTGATTGAAATTAGTGATCCAGCAACTCTTATTGGGAATGTTAAGCGGTTGCCATCAAATAGATTTTCGATGTTATCTAATACTTGCAGTTCTCCAATTGACCATCCAGTAAACTTATCACTGATCGTGTTTTGAATTGAGAGTTGGAATTCCTTGTAGGTCTTTGTTGGATCAGTTGGAATTCCTACAGTTCCACCAATAGAAACGGTAAGTATTTCGCCTTGGCCATATCCATACCCAAGATTTTTGATTTCAAAGTCGATTACGCTAGATCCTTGTCCAACAACAATATCAATCGTTGCTTGAGTCCCAACACCAGTTACCGAAGAAGAACTATAAACAAGAGGTAGATTTGAATAAGACAGTGGTGCATCGATGACTACATATGGTGGATTTGTTGATGTATATCCTGTTCCTGGGTTAGTGACTGCAATACTAACGACGCGGCCGTTGCTAACAGTAGCAGTTCCAATAAATTGAACAATTGGCGTCCCTGTTGATGATGTTGCAACTCCGACACGTACAACCTGAACTCCTGATCTATATCCAGAACCACTATTACCAATGCTAATGGATGAAATGGTTCCGAGTCCAGAAACAATTGCAGTTCCTCCAGCGGAGACTAGAGGTTGATAACCAAATCCTTCAGTGGATCCTACAGATACAATTATACCTCCAGCTGGTATAGATGCTGTGTTCACGTCATAAGCAGCAGAAACTCCAACCCCAGTAAAAGTGATTGATGTTATTCCTGCAGATTCTGATAAATTATAGTCATTTGTTAATCCAGGACCTTGGAAGATATCATTTAAGAGAATGACTGCATTTTCCGTAGAAATACCAGTTACATTAGAGCCATTTGATTTTAGGGTAAAGGTCTTAGTTTTACCATTAAATTGATTTGACAGATCATTGAACACATAATTCTTAGAATATGTTTCACTAGAACCTGCTGGAGTTCCTGACCTTAAGAAAGTTCTTCCTTGGAATTTTGAACTTGTAGATATTCCAGTCCAATCTCTTTCATCGGGAGGATTGGTGCTTGTTCCAAAAGGAATGTTTCCATATGGAGCCTCTGTGAAGTTTAAAGTGTTATCTACAATGTTATAGTTTCCAATGACTTTAGTAACTAAAGTTCCTGTAGAATATCCAGCAATTGCAGTTCCTAACCAAGGTCTACGAACTCTGAGGGCATTGGTGCTTCCAACACCTACAGAATCAACTCGCATAATTTCACTTCCAATTTCAATTAAGTCGCCGCCGAAGAATGAAGTTATTCCACTTACATAAATTAAATCGTCAGTGCTAAATGCATTAATTGCTAATGTGGTTGTTTGTGCTGTAGAAACAATAGGAGACTGAATAAGATTATCAATTGCAACAATAACTTTTGCGTTTTGATTTGTTGATATAAATGCGTGAGAAGTTCCTATACCAACAGATGTTAAGTTTAAAACTTTTGGCGTCAGACTTAGAGCATCTTCTGCACTTCTTGAAAGTTTAATCGCATTTTCATTGACTTTTACGACATAAACACTAGATGGTAATCTATCTGTTGTTCCAATACCAACTCCAAAATCTGTTGATGCAATCCCAATTGCTTGAGTGGTTCCTGTACCAGGAGATGTATAAACAATTTGTTCTCCAGTAACAAAGAAGTGATTTGGGAGAGTGATGGAATCTGTAAGAGTATTTGCAATAGAAACATTGCTACCATCAAAATCTCTTCTAAAGATTTGATATCCTTTGTGTTTTAAATCAAATGCACGTTTAATGTCTCTTTCGGTTCCGGAGTAAGTATTATAATTTGTTTCAATACTTCCATTATTGAATTCTATCGTGTCTTTATCATCGTCTTGAATTTTAAGTGCATTGAAGAATCCAACAACTCTTACGTCGATATTTGCTAGAGGTGTGAATGTTAATTCAGTAGTAGATGCATTTTTTCTAACTCCAAATGTTCCAAGACCTGAATTGGTTTCTACGTTTCCAAATTCAACAATATAAGTTTCTCCAGAACTTTCATCTGTTTCATCATCTAGAACTACAATTTCGGATAATTGATATCTGTTGTTTGTAGTATCAGCGACCTGAATTAAACTATATGAACAATCATAACCACCAGGATATTCAATTATTGATGTTGCAACAGGTGATCCAGAGGAAGATATTGAAGTGGACATACCCTGAAGTCGGGCGTGTTTCATATCATAAGTACCAATTCCCGATGCAGATCCGCCAAGGAGTGTTTGGAACGTGTTGAAGGTAACTGCAATACCAGCGTTGGGATAAAAATCAACCTTAAGTTGAGATCCTGAAATGTATGGATAATATGTACCTAAACCAGAACTCGAATATGCATCGATTGAATGATTAGTGACTTGTCCATATTCGAGTAATTCAACGTTTGTTCCGTCGTGAACAAGATTTAATTCATCAAATTCATACTGACCGTTAGATCCAGTAATTTCTACTAAAATCTTAGCAGAATTGTAAGTAGTACCTACACCAACGATTGTAGTAGATCCAGAAGAAACAAATCCACTATTTGTTCTAACCGTCACCAAATCTCCGAAATTGGATGTACCAATTCCAAGCATTGTATCTTTTAAGTTGTACGTTAGTGTGGTTATGTTATAATCATTGACTGAATAATTCGTGGGATTAAAAGTCAGTACCCCTTCAGATCCTTCAACTATGAAATCAAATGCACCTAAGTCATAAGTTGATTCTAGTCTTGCGTATTGATTGAGATATCCAATACCACCACCGTGAATGAGTGTTACTAACATCAATTGTCTTTGGCCCGTATATCTTCTATCACTCACATAAGTGATATACTTCTGTGCTCTGGCGTCAGTCAGTAAGAATCTATGAGCTTCTGAGTATCTTGTAGACCTTGGATTGCTATTAAATTCGGAACTTATATCATCAATTGAAAGAACTCTGTTGCCGGTTGATTCAAAGTAATCAGTCAGAATTCTATTTGAGAACGTGATTTCATTTGAGAATGTTCCTCCACCGCTACGAACAAGTGAATTTTCTCTAACCAAATCAAAGTCTGATACACAGTTAAGATCTACAAAACTTGTGATATCATTGATAACCTCGACATATGTTTTTTCAGTAGAAAGACCCACTGCCATTGAATTAGAATTCTTAGTTTCTAATTGATATTCTGCAAACTTCTTAAATCCAGTTGTATGGTTTAAGGTACTAACAGCATCTTTCCAATCATCATAACTTACTTGCGACTTAATCGAATATGAGAAGTTTTGATAGAAATCACTATCTTGTACTCTCTCCGAATTGGTATTCAAGAATCCAGCACTAAGCTGCCACCCATTATCGACCAAGGATGAGGAGTCTAATCTAAAGAATGAATCACTGGTGTCTACAATACTTGCAATACCTTGAGTTTTAGATGTTACTCCTTCAATAATTTCTCCAACAACAAAGTTTTCTTTAGATACTGCTCTGAGTTGATTTACAATTGGATTCCATCCATCAACATAACCAGTTGTACTCTTAGATTTGATTGCTTCTCCAATTAGATAATCATTCTTTTGAAGTTGAATATCAAAACTTGGGAAGTATTTTTCTGGTATTATTCTTCCAGATGAATTAACAACATCATAAGTTCCTGGTATCTGAGAATCTGTCAGAATTCCATCAAGGCTGTAAGATACTGATCCAATTCCACCTCTATTTTCTGTTATTGAAGTAAGTGGGAATAATTTGTAGTTATAGTTTTCGGAATTATAACCAATTCCTGTTGATCCTACACCAACACTGATTCCCTCGATCATAACTTTATCATTCACATTGAATGGGAATGAATCTGCAGTGCTAAATCCTACTGATAAAGTAACAGTAACTTCTTTGGTGACCGAATTGTATTTGATTGATCCAATTCCAACGCCATTTGTATTCTGTATTGGAAGAATTGTTGGAGTTGTATTATTCAATCCATAAGAGTTCTTACGAATTTCAACTTGATTTTGTCCAAGAGTGTATTTAAGATCAACTTCGGGAACTAAATTATTGGTCTTTCCATCGAACACTAGAAGTTTTGGTGCAGATGAGTAACCCCTACCAAATGAAGTAATTCCAATCGATTTGAACGAAGATAGGGGTTCTACTTTGATTGTTTGATTTAAAGAAACACTTGGTCTCAGAGTAAAGTCGCTTGGGAAATCAAATCCAATATTATTGATCTTCGTTTTCTTGATTTTTCCAATTGAAGTGCTAGATGCCTCTAAGATTGAATTTGTACCAACTGTTGAAACAACCGTCGAAATTCCAGGAAGTGCATAATAATTTCTTCCCTTGTTTATGATTTCAATTTCTGCAATTGAACCAAATGCACTCGTCGAATCAGTGGTATAACTGATACTTGATGCAGTGCTTACATATGATGAATTTTCTGGAGTTTGTGGTAGAGTGTAAGTAAAAGTAGTTGATGAAATTGATGTTATGACTTGATCGCCATTATATTCGCTTTCAAGTATTTCAACTTGATTATTCAGAAGAACTTCAGTATCGATGCTTATTTCTTTCTTTTCGTCTGGAATTGTGCTTTCGTATATTGGAGTAAGTTTGTAGTATAGTTTTTGTGGAATATCATTGTTGACCGTTAAAGTAACCTTAGCATTTGTTGATACTCCAACAGTACCAGACTTTTGCACTTCAAAGGTATTCTGTTCGCTGCTGGATTCAAAAATTTGAGTAAAGTTACTATCTCCATAGAAATCTAAACTAAATGCAGGATATCTCTGAGATTGGTTTAGATAAGATAAAGAAGAATCTGATAGATCAAATGTAACTTGAGAATTCTTGTAAAGAGTTAGTGCTGGATTGATTGGGGAAATATTTCCAGTCGAAGAACTTGTAATACCAACAATTGTAGGTACAAGTTGAGTTGCTCCATAGAATGTGCTTGATAATTTAAAGTTATTCTTATCAAGTCTAACAATAAAGTATTCACCTTCATTTTGTAGACCGCCAGATGGGGCAGTTGATGTGTGAATTACCTTTTGACCATTATAGAATCCGTGATTAGATATTGTGATTGTATTTGTGGATGTAGTCACACCAGCAAATGATTTAGGATTAACAACTACCTTTCTGTTATAGTCATCATACTTAACTGTAAAGGTTGTTGTAATTACTGGATTCACATTAATATGAACAGCATCATCGTTGGTCAGTCCGTGAGTACTAGCACAGGAAACAGTAACAATATTCCTTTCAATTGTGCCTGTAATTACACTAAAGTTAGTTTTAAAACTATGGTAAACTCCGGAACCATTGCTGATGAAGTGTAGAGTTGATTGAGATCTCTGAGTGCTAGCAATACCAACAAAAGTACCAGTAGAACCTAAACCAACTCTAATAGTAGCAATACCAATCAGATCATCTGAAATTTTTGCGATGTAAACAGATGATTGATCTCCAAGAGATGTGGTCCCAACTCCTGTTGCCGAAACTACAAGTGAAGAACCGCCATTGTTTGAATAAGTAACAAGATCTCCAGTTTCTAAACCGTGATTTGGAATATAAATTGATTTCGTTGGAATGAATATTTGAGTAATGCCTGCTCCAGGATTGCTGAATGTGATGGTCGTACCAATTCCAACACCAGATAATGTACCTAAACCAACAGCATCAATTGGATTGAAATATAGTTGCTTGTTAATTCTATAATCGTATGAGGTTCTATAACCTGCATTGATTGTAAGTTTTCTTGAAGATTCTTTTATAGAAGTAGACGCTGTATGTGCGACTCCGGAAGTTCCTTGATAGGCTCTAATAACTCTAATTCTGGAATTCAGTCTATCAACATTAAGGACTTTGACTCTTTCACTTTCAATCGTTAAAATATCATTTTCTTTTATATTTGGATAAGTTAAAGTACCCTTTACATTAATATAAGTTATAATACCAGTGATTCCAGTGCTCCCGATTCCTGTCGTAACGGTCCCTGAAGTTGTACCAATACCAGAAAGAGTGAGTATATTTGTAGATATTCCTATTTGATAAAATCCCTCTAGCAATGATGAAGTTGTATTTAATCCAGAAACTGAGATTTTATCGTTATTTTTGAAGTTGTGTGGATTCTCTGCAAAAATAATATAATCACCTTTATTTTCTCCAGGATAGATTTCCGTATTGGAAATTGAGCTAGTAGCAACACTTACTGAAGAAACTGCCTTTCCGCTAAGTCTAGAAACTCTAGCACTCGCACCATCTCCCTGAGTGTCTGTGTTGTTAAAGACTAGTTCATCATTTACCTTATAATTTTGCCCACCGGTTACAATACCTACAGATTCTACAAATCCAGGTGTTGCAAATTTAACATCTACTGTTTGATTTAATTCGTTGGGAATCGTAATGTATGAGTAAGATGCCGTACCGTTTATCAAATTGTAGAAATAAGTATTTCTAGCCCAATTAGTTTGATTTAGATCCAGATCATCTTGATTTGAATCTTTTTGGAAATTGAATTCATTTGGTTTTGACTTAAATGAATTACCAATCAAATATGGGAATTTTGGTTGCTTGTATCCAGAGAATTTGCCACCACTATCTGCAGATGTTTCGAATGTGGCAAAATACGCATATGTTCCTTTTGGAAATTCTGGAGTTACGCAGAATCTACCATTATTTTCATCAAGGAAAGTATCACTTGATTTTTTATAATAAGTAAAATCTTCTATAAAGAATCCAGATTCAAATAATGTAGAAGATGGTCTGTTTAATTTGCTTTCAAGTACATATGAAGAATTTAATTGAGCAACAACTCCACCAGTTTTTGTAATGTAACCGTAAGGACCATATATTGGATTTCCGTCATATGCCCATCCAATTATAGGAGAGTGACTTGTTGAATTTGCCTCTATGTTATTTGTTTTTGCAAGATCAGTTTTGCCGTATACTTTATTGCCACTTTGATCTGATGGTTGAATAATTTCTCTTAATTTTCTTGGAGCATAGATGTGAGAATACTGAAGACCAAATTTATCATTAAGACCCTTTACTATAAAACCATCATCTGGAGTGATTGATGAATAGTATTTCTTGAATAAGTTAACGGTCCAAGATTGTATTTTTGCACTAAACTCTGCAGAAGATCCTGCTGAAGTGACTGTGATTGAAGTAGATCCCTGAGCGTACCCAGAACCACCTTCAATTACTTTTACTGAAGTTAATTGGCCATTAGTGATTACTGGAGTTACTACTGCACCAGAACCAGAACCCTGAATGGTTAAAGTTGGGGGAGAATTATATTCGGAACCTACATTATCAACTAAAACCTCTATAATCTTTCCGTCTGATGATACGATTGGATTTAATTGTGCGTTCTTCCCAGACTTCAAGGTAAACGAAGGTTGTCTGTAGAAATTGATGATCTCGGAAGATCCATATCCAACACCATTTGAAGTTAAGTGAACCGAGGTGATTTGACCTCTAAAAATAGGTTGAACTAAAGCATCAAATGTTTTTGTTCCAATTGATGATAGTCCAACATTTCCAATCAGTTCTACTTTTACCTCTGGATAGTTGAAGACGTGTGTGCCAAGTCCAACTGTTGTTAATTCGACATATTGCTTTGTCTTATAGTAGAAATCATAATCAGTTCCGACACCAACGGTAGATAATTTAAATGTATTATCATTGACCTTGGTTACGATGTAGTTGGTGCTTGTTGATAGACCACCAATAGGAGTGAAGTCTGTAGTATAAACCACAGTTTCTCCAGACTTATAATCGTGTGAATTGATTTCTACTTGAGATAATGAAGTATTGATTCCTAAATGTGTAGTTGTTCTCTTCTTGTTTTCATAACCAGAACCAGAATTTTCAATATTGATTGATTTTAAAATAGATTTTTGGTTATATGATTGGAATCTATGGTTACCAATACCATATGATGATAGAACAATGGTGTTAATACCAGAAATAGCATCACCTAAGGTATTATGCAGTTTGATTGTAAAATTATCTTTTACAGAAACATAATATGAAGAATCTGTTGAGAGTCCACCAACACCTCTTTGACTATCTGTTTTGTAGATAACTCTTTCTGCATTTCTGAATTTATGATATGTTGTAAATCCAATAGTTGATAATGCACTTCCAATACCAACTAACTCCGCATTGCCTTGAGAATTGAATGAGGATTCGTGATTAATCAACTTCATATTGGCATATGCTTTTGCACCAAAGCCATTGCCACCGGTAATCTTAACGATAGGCACATCTAGATAATCAAATCCAGGATCTACAATTCTAATTTCTTGTAAAGATCCACTTATCGCACAGAAACCAGTCGCTCCAGTTCCAACAGAATCTGAAATTGCTAAGACTGGTGGATTGATAATATCATAATTTGAACCAGGAGCAATAACTTCTACTCCTTCTAGTTCCCCATAATAAATTGACTCACTTGCTTTGTAGTTTAAAATCTCTACGCCGTTAATTAAAACTCCAGTATATCCTGGATTTGTTTCATAATAACTTCCATCATTAATTGGTGTATCTATTTCTCTTAGGATTTTTTGAGTATTCAGAGTTTTTAATCTAAAATCATAGAATTCAATTTTATTATTCGATACAGTTGTGCTACTTGATACTGATACAAATAAGTTATTAAAGATGTTTGATCTACTTTTTGCTAATTGAATTCTGTTGGAATCAATTCTCTTAACAAAGTATAATCCTTCATCAAATAAAGAGTTTGTAGAAGATACTGGAGTGTAATACACACTATCACCAGTATAGAATCCGTGGTCAGAATTTGGTGTTATTGTAAATGTATCACCGGAGAAAGATCCAGAGAATGTTACTGATCTATCTGTGGTGCTTAATGTTTGATTATAATAACTTGGGATTGATGGTGAAGCAACTAGAGTTTTTTGCTGAATCTTATATACGTTTTGTACGTTTGTATTAATTGTAGAAGTCGCTGGGAAATATGTAGAATTTGTTTTGAGAAGATTCTTTTTAACGATATAAGTATCTGTTAATGAAAGATCTCCTTGCCCTTTGATTGTAAATGTAGTGCTTGAGGTTACATCAATGATTGTGGATGTTTTGATAGATCCAGAATTTGAAATGACATTGATTCTGTCTCCGATCTTCAAAACATTTTCATTTTTAGTTGTTACATCATATACATCATTTGTTCCGCGAGATGATAATGTCTTAACTTCGTATGAAATTGGAACATTAAAGAACCAATTTTCAGAAGTAATATCTTTTGTATTAACACCTAAAGTTCTAATAACGGATGTATCATCTTTAACGTGATAACGAGTATCTCCAAGAATTTCGGTGGAGTTTAAAACAGAAGTGACTCTTAATTTAACTAAAGAACCATCAAGATCAAAAGCATTTGCATATGTATTGATACCAATAGTTGCTCCATCTAGAATGGTTTTAGACGCACCAGAACATCCAAAAAATTGTGTTAATGACTTTGAGGTATAAGTAACAACTCCTGTGGTATTGTCACCATAACTAATCAGAAGTTCGCCGCTTGAGGAGAATCCAACAGTTGAATCTACATCAAAGACACTAACTCCTACAGCAACAGGCCCAACTATTTTTGTTCTTGGGTGAACAGTAAACTTTCCAACAGTTGCGCCGTTAGCAATGATATCTCTATCATATCCAGCATCTAAACTTAACTTGTAATATGTGTTACCAACTCCAGAAATTATTCTTTCAACATAGGTAATTGGACTACGAGCATATGTGATATCACCATATGCATTTTGATATAAAGTTTGATTGGTTAAGTTAGTGGGGTCTCCAGAGATGCTTTCAACAACAATATCATTCGTGAGTCTATACTGAGCATCTGATGGTCTAAAGAGATTTTCTTTTGGTTTTATAATTTTAACGTCTTTGCCATATAAAACCTTGAAAAGAATAATAAAAGATTCATCAGTACCTTTGCTCTGATAAAAATCTTTTATTTGTTTTAAAAAGACAGCCTGGTTTAAACCAGAATACAGAGATCTATCTTCAAATCCAGGAGAAAGTTGATATTTGATTTTTGATAAAAATTCTCTGAGAAACAAAGAACTTAAATTTACAATCTTTGCACCAGAGTTATGTGAAGAAGACTCTGATGAGTTGAATGTTAATTGATCTGGTGCATTTTGAGTAGTATAAGAAGTAATACCACTAAATCCTCTGATACAACCAGTAAATGAATTTGTGGTTTTCCCAGTATATGTGATGATTTCATCATCAATTTGAATCAATCCATAAGAATCTGGGAAATCTAAGGTTCCTTCGGGATTTTGTCCAACATCAACAGTGATAGTGTCATCAACATCAGTAATTGCTGAAGCAAGATATACAAATTCTGTGTTATTTGCAATTTCATCAACCTTTACATATTGATCTATGTTTTGAATTAGATCAACAGGAGCACCTTCAAATTCTTGTGAGATATAATATTGAGATAAAAATTCAGATATTAACGGAAATTCCTCCCTAACATAAGCAGGAAGTTGATTCTGAACAATGTTGCTGAACTGAATTCTTTTTTCTGTCATTTGATTATAATCTTACTAAATTCCCGTTTGTGTAACTTGATGATACAATATAGTTTGATGCCGAAGGGTCTAATCCAGAGGAAATCTCATCAATAACCATTTCAAAATTACTCTTACTAATATCTAGTTGCAAATACAAATCCTGTAATCCAATCACATCATTTGACTTTGGAGTCGCTGATATTTCAATGATTGGTTGACCATCCTTTTGTTTTGCTGAAGTAATAATGACCGGATTTAACGTAATAATTCCAGACTTGTAGTTGATTGATCCAACATTTCTTCTGAGAATTGTTGGTGTGGTCGAATTTGCACTCGGAACATTAAAGAAGAAGATAGAACCAGTCACTCTATCTGTGTTTGGAACATCTGCTAAGTAAACATCCTGAGAAATTCCACTAATTCTAAATGCAGTAGATTTAACATTATATCCTGACATACTATTGATATGAAATTCATTTCCAAATCCAATAGAATACTCTGCAAAACTATTCAAAGAAACTCTAAGGTCTCTTCGAATTTGAATCTTTGTAATATTTGAAGTTACTGATTCGTGGCTATCATCAATAATCTTTAAAAACTTGCTGTATTTAAATCTTGCACCATACTTGTTCAATTCAGTTGATTCTGCGTACTTATTTGCATTTGATTGAACAACACTTGAAACATAAGATGCACTTGGAGCAAGATTTGTGTTGTAATATACTTTTGAATCTGTTTCAATATAAAGATACTTAAGATCTAAAATTTCAGGAACAATTCCTGCAACAGAATATTTTTTAAGTTTTAATTTAATATTTTCTTTGACTAAGTTCGAAAGAAAATCGCCACTTCTTGGTTTAATACTAATGAATACCTTTCCATATTGAGGTGGAATTAATTCTTCTCCACCAAAAACTGATATTGATTCTGTTTCTGGATAAATTTTTGATGGAATTAGAGTTTCGTAATCATTTGCAGTAACTGCTCTATTTTGAGAAGAATAAATTCTTGGTGCATACTTCTTAATCGACTCTACAGATTCAATATTTTCTCCACCAGAGGATAGTAATCCAGTTGTGAGTAGAGAAATACCAGATGTTACTGTATATTCAGTGGAATTTCTTGTATAAACAATTCTTCCCGAATATGTGAACTGACTGACTCCATTTGCAGAGTCGCCATTTGTTGTAATGTAAGAAACTTCAATATAATTTCCGTCTTGCAGTGCCTTACCAAACACATTATCACCAAAAATCAATTCATATCTTTCATCTTCAATTTCTTGTAGAAAATAAACTTCAGATTCTTTATCAATTTCGAAAAGACTATCTTGTTGATTATATTTTACAGAAACTGTCGATTGCTGATTATTTTTTACAATTGTAGAGATTAGATTTGTATCAATACCTGAGTTTGGTAAGATAAATCTTTGATTTGGATTGCGAGTTGTGTAAGTAAAGTTAGAAGTTAATAAAATTCCTTCAAAAATTGCAATATCATTAAATTCTGCAATGTTATCATAAACAGGAACAGTAATATCTTCTAAAATTGAAAAAACAAAAGACTGATTGCCAAATGTTCCAGAAGTACTTGCAACAGGGCCCTTCTTAAGAGTTAGTGATACTGGTGCTGGAGTGATATTTGAACAATCTACGAAAAAACTTACTGTTGCTCTTGCTGCTTTTTTTGATCTTGGTACATATCCAATATTTCTTGCAAGTGCAACGACATTCTCTCTAAGTGTTGCACTATCAATGAACACTTCATTTGCAACCATATTTGCATTATATGAAGTGATGTAGGTATTGTATGCCAGGACATCAAGAATTGTTGAAAGGTTAGACCCTTCAAAGTCATAATCAGTGAAGTTTGAGTTTGACTTAAGATAATCCCTAAGTGTTGTTTTAATCTGGTCGAAATCCAGATTTGTAAAGTTTACTAGTGGCATTTACCTTGTAGGTTGCAATACAAATTGTAACTGTTGAGCAGGAACATCTGCTCCAATAATATTATAAACGATAACTGCATCAAAAGAATTATTATCATAGTCTGGATAAACATCGACACTCACTAATTGAACTCTTGGTTCATAATTACGAATTGAATTACGAATTTCATCGGCAATTGTTGATGCAGAAATCTCATCAACGTTTTCAAATAAACTCTGAGAGATTCTAGAACCAAAGTTTTCATTAAAAAACTTCTCTCCAGGCACAGTAAACACGATATTACGAATAGAACGAGAGATTGCAGTTTCATTCTTAAGGGCAATCAGGTCACTATTCAGGGGATTAACCTGAAATGACATACTAATATCCTTAAAACCCTGACTTACCCTTTCGAGTGGCATTAGATATGATAATTCTGTCTTATTTATTATGAATTTTTGGACTCATAGATGGGTTCTGTTCCATAGTCCCAATCATCATAGTCCTCATCATTGCGAATTTTTGAGTGAATTTCGTTTTGATGGTAGAAATCGTGTTTTTTTGGTGTTAGATCATCATTTGCGATCTCACGAAGCATTTTTTGCTTCTCTATTTTTTCCTCCCAACCATATTCACTTGATAAAAACTGTGTTCCCCACTCATTTTTCATAAAGTTTTCGTCTTTATCGACTTGTTTGGTCATTGTTTTGCTCCTGATTTGTTAAATCAGAACTTTTTACGGGGTTGCTATCCCGAATTTGTGTAATTTCGTACATAAAATCGTCTGATGTTTCGATTTTTCGACGATTTTCAACTGAATATTCGGTTAAATCGATTTCATACCCTGGATTTTTGGTAATCCTGTTCTTTGTCCAGGCATCATCGTACCATAAAATCTTATTATTTGGATAAGCATAGAAGTTTCCATTATCCATTTTAAAGAAATGGGCACATTTATGCTCTGGAGTCTCACTGAAATTAGTATTCAGAGTTGATTTCGACTCCCAGGACCAATCAAGAGTAAACAAGTAGGTTCCTTCATTTTTTTCTCCACGATAATTGATCAGTTCCGCACGTAAGTTAGCCAATCTTGAACGAACTTGAACATCAATATAAGGAGAA
>Ga0129336_10001293_pt1 | contig 15071 bp, 33 predicted proteins | sample CPB6_02_DNA_FD_96878 | JGI IMG/M metagenome (GOLD analysis project Ga0129336, IMG submission 96878) | Freshwater to marine salinity gradient microbial communities from Chesapeake Bay, USA - CPBay_Sum_0.6_0.2_DNA | ecosystem: Environmental > Aquatic > Marine > Coastal | place: USA: Chesapeake...
AAGAAACATTACGTATTCTTGATGCTCTTCAAACAGGAGAACTTTGTGCATGCAATAGAAGCCTTGGTGGAGAAACACTATGACTTGGGTAGATGAAGTCAAGGAACTTGTTCCTGAATATGCCAAAGATATTAAATTAAATCTTGATGCTGTCATTAATAGAAGTACTGTAGATTATGACTACGCCTCATCCCTCGCACTTGCAGCAGCATTAGCAACAGGTAATCAAGACATTGTTGCCATGATCTCTGCTGGTGTGACAGATGAAGTAGAAAAGAATGCAGCATTTACTGCAGCAGCGTTGATGGCTCAGAATAATGTTTGGTATCCATATACTGAGATGGCAGATGATCCTAATTTAACAGGATTGCCAGCACAACTTAGAATGAATGCTATCGCATCTCATGGCGGTACAACAAAGGCTAAGTTTGAATCATATGCATTAATTGCATCTATTATTGGTAAATGTCATTTTTGTGTTAAGGCTCATTATGAAACTTTAAAACAAGAAGGATATACTGTTGAGCAACTTCGTGATATTGGTAGAATTGCTGCAACAATTAATGCTATTGCTAAGGTTGTCGTAGCGTAATGGTTGCCTCCTTAACTCAGGGGTAGAGTACCCGCCTTGTAAGCGGGTTGTCGTAGGTTCAAATCCTACAGGAGGCTCTGGTATAATTGAATAAACTAAGAGGTGTATATGGAAAAAGAACTTTGGGATAAAATGACAAAATTTACCCCACTATCTGAGTTAACTAAATTAAATAATAATCCCATTGTAAACAAAGTTGAAGATAATATTTGGGTCATACCTAATTTTATTTCAGAAGAAGAAAGAAAAGTTTATTTAGATTATATTGATAGCCTTCCAGAAGAAGAGTGGTGGAAACAAAACCGTAACTGGTGGGTAGGGAAATATATAAGTATAGAAAATTCTACAGAAATAAAGTTATTAGCAAAAACATTATCGGATAGAGTTCAAGAATATTTAGCAGACGATGTTTACTTAGGTGCTTTCGGATCTATTCATAGACTTACAGAGGGTCAAGGCATGTTTATTCATACAGATAACCCTACAGATACAAGAGATTTATTAAATGAACATGGAGAAAAAATAGGAGAAACATCTGGGCACAATAACTATTGCATTCTTGCAATGGTTCTTTATTTAAATGATTTTAATGGTGCAGAGTTATATTTTCCTAGACTAAACAATTTTGAATACAAAGCAAATGCTGGAGACCTTGTTTTATTCCCTGGGACTGGTGAAGAATATGATCATGGGGTTAGAACATTGTTGCCTGGGCCTAATAGATATATAACTACTGGTTTTGGCTATGACCCAAGGGTAGAATCATTAAAAAAAGCAAGATATGTATTTGAAGATCTTAAAACTGGAGAACCTGTTGAGATTGAGCCTAACCTTGTAGTAAATGATCCAGAAGAAGTTATGAAACTACCACCAAGACCACTTTCATGATTATTTTTGATAGCCAATATATAGAAGTATTAGAAGATAAAATTTGGGTTGTGCATAATTTTATTGATAAAAAAGAATCTGAAATATATTTAGAGATAGCAAACTCTGTTAATGAAGAAGAGTGGTGGAAAGAAAATGGTGGATGGTACAAGGGTAAATATTTAAACTTATCAAATAATCCTATAATACAAGAATTATCAAAAACTATTACTAAAAGATTTTCAAAATTATTTAAAAATGGAAACACATATAATTATGGAGATCCAGGCTCAATACACAGGATGACTAAAGGTCAAGAAATGTTTGTTCATGCTGACTTTAGCGAATTAGATGATAAAGATGACGACATAGTATTATTTAATACTGCTATTTATCATAACGATGTGCTTGGTGGAGAAATATATTACCCAGAAATTGGAGTAGAGTATCATCCAATTCAAGGTGATTTAGTTATGCATCCAGGAACAACAAAATATAGGCATGGAGTAAAGCCTGTGCTGGAAGATACAAGATATATATCTACTCTTTGGGCAGCAAACGATAAAGGTATGAAGATAAAGACTTCTGGTGAGTATAGTGGATAAATATATAAATATATACCAGGACTCTAGAGATCCCGTCGAATTAAAAACGCTGTCACCTAAAAGGGAATGGATGAAGGATAGTGGTGCGTACCACTGCCCCCCAATGATGATTGGTAATACTTTAGGTTGGTATTTTGAATTAGAAGAAAGTATTACATTAAATTGGGATGGAAACCCTATGCCTGGATCAGTAAATATAAAGTTTACAGATTCTGGAGAAAATGTTCCAGTTAGTTTTGCTAATGATAATTTTGGAAGTGGTGTTATTACTTTTTCTGTCAAGGGTAGGCCAATGTTTGAAACACCAGATAATTATGCTTTGATGGTTTATGGTCCTACTAATTCTTGGATTGATGGCATACAATCTTTGACTGGAATTGTAGAAACTGATTGGTCAGCATTTCCATTTCCTATGAATTGGAAAATGACTGTAACAAATAAAGATGTATTAATTCCAAAAGGATATCCAATAATGTGCTTTATTCCAATTAACCTTAAAGACCTTGAATCATTTGTAGTTAATTTTAAAGACATAAATAGTTGGTCAAGATTAGAAGAGGTTAAAAGATTTCAAAGTAGTAGGCCACAAATTCCGCATCTTGATCAAGATAAGGTAAAATCAGATATAACATCTGGCTTATATTCAAAAGGAATTGATTTAAAGGGTAACAAAGTTAGGGATAGGAAAAAAACTTTAAACTTGTTTAAAGAATTTTAATATGAATTTAGAAAATAACATTAAAAAAATATTATTTGAAATTGGCAAAGAAATAAAAGTGCATAAGTTAATTGACGGCAACCTTATTATTGAAATTGATTATGATAAATATACTATAGAGATAATGGAATTATTTAAAGATTATATGCAAGAATAATTATTTATCTTTTTTGTTATATTCTCCATACTTACCAAGAACTGCCTTTATTGTCCCGTCTTTACGAAGACGAACAACATTTCCATTCTTGATTTGTATTGGATTAAATTTTCTATGAGGCTTATATTGTCCAGAAGACATTGCCACTACCACGCTTTCTATTGCTTTGTTTTTCAATTGGATTAAAGATATCTGAAAATACTTTTTTATCTTTTTCAGCATTCACGATTCTCCTTGACCAAGAATAGCCAGCATCCCCACCCCATGCAAGCCACATAATGTACCCATTAGACGGATTAGATTGATTTGCCCAATCTTTTCCTTTTTTATCTACCTCGTGACGAGAAAAATAAGAATACATTCTTTTAACTGTGCTTAATGAAAGTGATTCACCTCTTGCTAATTGTCCTGCACGAGTCCATCCTACTGATGTACCTGCGCCTTTTGCTTTTCCTTGCTCTTTAAACTTAATTGCTTTTCTTGCTGCTGCTCTTGCTCCTGCTGGAGGAGAATAACCATCTGCTTTTTCTACAAAGTCTGTTTCATATGTTACCGTATCATCATCTTCCCATAGATCATCTGCTTTTGCAGCAGGTACACAATTAGGAACTGGCTTACCATTTTGTCCTGGCTTCATGCCACGCTGAACATAGCCATCCCAGCAAGGTGCTTGTTTGTTAATGTCTGAACAACAATCTGATTTCATTTCATTTGCTTGGCATACTGGACAAAGATCACAGCAAACATTCATATCCTTACATGTTGGGCAACCACAACCATCATACTTACAACCGTCTTCTGATGATTGTCCTATTGTTGATACATCTTCTTTAATTACGGCAGATTTATCCATGCCAGTATTATCTTCAAGTGATGGCATAATCATGACCTCCGATGCTTTATGTCCTACAAAATATTCAGTCTCTTCAAGACCGCCTTCTTCCATTTCAAACAATTGTATAAGTATAGCAGGTTCTTCTGGGCTTGCCTCTAAAGCATATTCTGATCCTGGAGTTCCAAGCATTCCATCTGTCATAACATGAACAACTCTACCAATATGTATTTCATCTTCATACCCTGCCATAACCATATCGCCTTCTTTAACCATTGCCTTGCCTATATTGCCCTCAGAACGGTTTATAGCGTAGATCTGTGCTGCTGCCTCACTACGAGTCTTATGGCACCCCATAACCTCTCCTGTGCCCGTTTTAACAGCAGGGTAGCCAGAGCAACCGTGAGAACCTTTAGCACCTACAGAATATGGCATAACAATATTATAGCATGAGAAATGAGCAGTTTTTTACAGTCATGCTCAGGACTATCCCAGTTATTTAAAGTCGCTGTCTCCCCCGACTATATTATTATATCACTTACTTGATTTTGATAGTTTTGGGTTTCTTTTCTTCGGGAATGTTTCTTTCCACAAAGACGCTAAGAATACCGTCTGCCATTTCAGCACGATCAACCTCCATATACTCTCCAAGAGCAAAGGTGCGTGTGAACTTTCTGGTTGCGATACCCTTATGTAGGACATTTGTGGTGTCCTCTTCGGTTTTCTCACCCTTGATAACTAAACTTCCATTATCCACAGAAACCTCTACCTCGTCCTTGCTAAAACCAGCAAGGGCTAAAGATAATTTGTAAGTGTCCTCATCAAGTTTTACCACATCATATGGTGGATAAGATTGACGAGTTGCCTCACGATGGATATTTGAAAGACGGTCCAACTCACGGTTGAAACCAATAAAAAATGGATCCTTGAATAGATCCAATGCAAATGAACTTACCATTATTTCCTCCTTGTTAAGCGAGTTCAGTTTATACCCCCCTTTGGGCAGGTACATATATTATAACATAAGAAAGCGGACCAGTCAAAGAAACTGGTCCGCAATCATATTATTTTTTATTTTTAGGCTTCTTCTCAGAAGTTTTTTTAGCAGTAGTCTTTTTGTTAGTATTTGTGACTCTTGGAACAATTTCTTGTTCTGTAGCAACACACTCTCCAGTATAATAATTAAACCATGGCTTTGATGAAGAACATGGCCCATCTGGAACCTTTTCAGATTCTTTAGACGAAACACAAGAAACTGATGGAACTGTTCCATAATTTCCGCTTTGTTGGTTGGTGATAGAATTACTACACTGAGAACTCATCTCCTTATATGCAGCATTAAAATCAATTGTGCTTATTCCAACTATTTGTTCGCCATTGCAGCATCCTGTATACCAGTATGGTGCTCCAGTTAATAAAGATGGATTTGTATTTTTGTTTTTCTTAAACCACATACAACTATGCCTTCTTCTTTGCAGGAGCCTTTTTCTTTGCAGGAGACTTAACCTTTACATCTGCAAGTACTGCTTCAATGGCAGATAATGCAGGCATTCTTCCGAATGCTTTATCGTTTGGATTAAGTGCTCTTAACGCTACTGGTGCAATTGCTGCCAATAGTGAGTATGCTAATGTCTTAGGATCTGTAACCCCAGACATATAAAGTGCAAGCGCAGCACCAAGGACTGAGCGTCCGTATGATGCAAGCATCGCTTTTACTTGTTCATTTTTTTCATTGTGATGTGTCATATTATTCCTCCTAGGATATGAACCTCGTAATGGCATCGTAACCGAGCCATAAACCAATTATACCAGCAACCCCAGCAAATACTGGCGGGGCTGGAACTGGCAACTTAAAGGCTGCAAATATAACTCCACAGCCAAAACCCGTTAATACTGAAAGTACTATTTCTTTCATATTTCATTTTCCTTTATCTTATCTAGTGGTGTTGGTAATGTTACTAAGGTTCCACAGTCCTTACAACTACCGTCTAAAAAATATAATCCGATTTCATAATCTGTAGGATCAAACTGAACAACGGCATTAAAGTATACACACCCACACTCAGGGCATTGACATGTAGGGATACCTCTTGCATTAATCATTTGGAATATCTTTGGGATATATATTTTGAAGTTTTTCAAAAGCCTTTTTTAGTCTTGGTATAGACAAATCACTTGGATTATCTAAATCATATTCTATTTCTGATTTATATTCTAATAAAGCAACATGAACTTCCTCAATATATTTATATGCAATATCACGAGTTTCATTCATAAATGATAAAAGATGTTCTTTTTCAATAGACTCACTACCACTAAATTTTGTTTTAAAGTTTTCTATATCAACTACTGCTTGTTCTATAGCAAAAATTAATTCCATGTTAACATTTTTAAGTCTAATAATTATAATAGTTAAAGAAGTTATAATTGTAAAAACAACTAAAAATAAAATAAACTCAAGCATTTTTCTCCTCATGTGTTGGCCAATAGTACTTACATGGTGATTTACGATCAGGACAACATGGCGAGTTAAAGAAACTGTTTACATGTGGCTGAAATCTTGCATAATATAAAGGATCTTTATTAAAAAGACTAACCCTATGAGTAGTGGTAACTCTAGATAGTTTAGTATCATCAAACCAAAACGATGGAGCATTATTTCCCCAGTCACTCCAACATTGATTTTTAAGTTTATTAAGGTTAGCCTCATTGTTTTCTGTTTTAATACCACGAGATTTAGCCTCAATAACCATGGCTTGAACATAAGCCCACAAACCACGCTCAAAGCCACGCCACATAAGAACTGCTGGGTGATTACGCCATCCACCTGTAGGAGACTTTCCAGACAGAACATTAAGAATCTGGTAACACTCTAATACTTGCTTATTGAGTCGTTTTGAATCTAGTATTTGAGCACACTGCATAAAATCTTTTGATGGTAAAAATGTTTGCATATTACTTTCCGCCTTCTCTAACTAAAAGAACAATTGCGCCATTGTCTTCAAGAGCCTTTTTAACCCTTACCATATATTCTACAGCACGACGCTTATCTTCGTCAAGCAATAACATAAAAGATTTTTCTGAAGCACGAACAGTAATAAAATTATCATTATCAATTAATTCTAATTGAAATCCTTTTGGAGCAAACCTATCTAAGGATCTAAAGGCTCTTTTCATTTCGTCTGTATACATTACTCAAAATCCCTTTGACTCTCAAATATTTTATTTATATCTTCTTCTATTATATCAAAAGATCTATTGTCATGCTCTTTACATACTGGCCTTATGACATAGTCATCTGCAATAATATTGATAGCAAAACCATTACAATAATGACATTTTGATAAAATATTTTTGTTTTTTTTTCTGATAAAATCTAAATATTCTTTGTTACTCATTCAACATTTTCCTCAGTTGTTAAGTGCTTCCACATATTACCCCACTCAACTTCTGTCTTATGGTTATTAAACTCTTTAGATATAACTCCAGCCTCTAAATAAATACCGCCCCAAACACCATATTCTTTACTTGAAACGCCTACTGCAAAACAAGTTTTAATAACTGGACATTGAGAGCATAAAGCATCAATTGCTGGCCTTAAGATTTCTTCTTCTTCATATTTATCGAAGAATAAATTTGTATCATAATCTAAACAAGACGCTGCATCCTTCCACTTAAGTTTGTGCATATCCTGTCACAAACCTTTCTGGAATATCCCAGCCATTCCTGCTTGGCTCAAATCTTTATGACATATACCAATTACCCTTTAAGTAAATGCCATACTTAGATGTTTTGGCTTTATCTGATTTATAGTTATTAACTACAGTCCAGCCATCCCAAGATAGTTGCTTGTTATTTGTAACAATTTGTTCCATCTGCTCTAAACTTTTTACAATCATTATTCTCCTAGTATTTAAAAATTCCTACTTCAACATTATTAAGTTGTGCTTGTGCTACTAACTTTGAATTACCTTCTTTTGGTTTTGCCAAATAAGCAAAGTAATTAATTTCTGAAATATTTTCTAAAATCCAAGACGGTGCTACTTTAAACATTTTAATTTTTTTACCTCTTGACTTCATTCCTTTTTCAGAAACGTTTACAAACTCCATAACCATTTTATTTATATTTGCTGGTCCAGCAGTATAAATATAAAAATATTCGTCTTCGCTAGGCATGCTTGACAAAGCAACTCCTATGGCACGAAGAAAAACCTGGTAGTCATCAAAACTACTAGTTCCCTGCACCCCAACGATCATCAAAAGCCTCTTCTTTCAATTTATCAATGATGAATATCATTTTATCTAATTGTACCTTATCCATGGTCATTGTGTCAACTCTGCGGGTAGTTTCTTTATCAACATTACCCCGCAAAATGTCTGCAGTATAAAAAACATTATCCTTAATCCAGTAGGCCTGGTTGTCCATAACAATAACACGAATATTAGTATTTTGTTCATGATTTGTAGACTGCCTAGATGGTTTTTTATTTTTTAAGGCTATATGCTTATTTATTAGTTCATGATTTCTACTTTGAGAAGATTTTACTAATTTTAATCTTTCAAATAAAATATCATATCTGTCTTGAATTTTTACAATAGCATACATAAAAATTAAAGCAGATAAAAATCCTATAATATAGTCCATGAGATCACCAGGATAATTATACTACTCTCTTAAAAGGTTTCTTTTTATCTCCTTAAGAGTAAATAATTCGTCTTCATCTAATGCTGATATTAAAAATTCATCAAAAGCCTTTTCATTTAAGGTAACAACAGGATCATCAGACATAATATCCATATTAATCAAACCAAGTTCCCAAAATTTCATGATATGGGAATTAAACATATTATTTACTTCTCTATGTAAAACAGGATTTACATCTTTTAGTTTGTTAGTAAAATTATATAAAACCTCTCCAGTTTCAGGATCTAATCCTGCTGGCTCTAACGCACCTTGTAAAATTAAATCATCAATTTCCATGCTAATCTCTTATCCTCCAAGTCATTGTTTTAGGACCTCTGTTTTTCATAACTAATAAATGATGTTCAAATTGATCTTCTAATTGCTTATATATTTCAGGGGCAATTTGCTTTAACTTATCATTTATTTTATAAAATGTTTCCCCAGTTTCAAAATCAATATCGGCTATTTCAATACCACCCTGAAGTATTAAATGCTCAACTAAAGCATTTGATCTAGGATTCATTTACTTTACTTTCTTTTTTGCAATTTCCCTTTGCTGGGCAAGAGCAGCAAAATCTTTAACCTTGGTATCTCCAAGATAGCCCCAAGCATAACCATCCTCAATCATCTGATCATTTAATGAAATTGTATTTCCATCAACATATAGCCAACCTAAAATACGACCATATTTTTCTGAAGAATCTGGTTTCTCTGTTTTTATAACTACTAACTTAGCATCCTTAAGTTTAGACTTCGAGTATTCTTTTGCCTCAAGTCCAAGACTTTTTTCAAATTTGTCTGTGGTCCGTGATTCTGGAGTATCAATACCAGCAAGGCGTACTCGTTGGGAGAAGGACACATTGAAGCCAAGATCAATGTCCACATCAATAGTGTCTCCATCCACTACCCCCGTTACCTTTTTTACTCTATACTCGTACATTAGTTTTCACTTCCTACTTGTCGATTTTCAATAAGTCGTTCTCTTTCATCAACAATCTCTAATGCAAATTTCATCATATTATCGTAGCCAATTGCGTTATCCATTGCTTTATTGTAATGGTGTCCGCAAAACAAAAGGGAAGATCCAGTTTTGCCAATCACCTTTACATATGCCTGAGCAGAGCAACGATCACAACGATCTGTTGCATCAAGAAGCCATACCTTTTCTTCTGGTTTGCTCTTTAACATACTAAACATATTATACCTTTCTATTATCAGTTTTATAGAATCCAGAGCCATTAAATGTAACTCCTACATTAGAGTATACACGAACTAAAGGTTTATTGCAAGTCTCGCAGGAATACCCTGGATCTTCATCAGACATTGCTCTAATCTTTGTATATCGCACAGCACAGGCCATGCAATCATATTCGTATGATGGCATTATTTTGTCTTTTTCTTAGCCTTTACCTGCCATACTGGAAGTTTTAGTTCATCTCCAGACCACTCATAGCCAAGTATTTTAACAACAAATTTAATAATTTTAATTCTCATTTTGCTCCTTTTTATTTAAAAAACATATTATGTTAATTCTGTTTCCACTTAAAACTTCTTCTACCTCGTGTTTCATTTCGTCATTTCCAATAAACATTATCAAAGTTCCAGGAAGAAATTTAAATTTTTGGCCTAGGCCAGGGAAATTTATCATTCCTCCATCGTATGAATCCGACAAGTAAAGTATACCAGAAATATCCTCTGAGTATTCTTCAAAATAGTTATCTGCATGTAAAGAATTTTGTCCACCAGTAGTCATGTGGCTATAAAAATAAGACCTCATTATTAAATTTTTATTAAATACTAATGAGGCTGTTTTTTCAATATTTGTACATATGGAAGTAAATAGATCAATTGCTATATTATAGTCATGTGTATTTGATTTTTCACTGATTTTATTCATTCCACATAAATTTTTGGCAGGATTTTTTTTAGTACTAAGCGGACCAACAAACCCACCTGGTTTGCCAGTTTCTTTAAGATTTTGAGAAAAACTATTTATTAAAAAATTACAAGTTTCTGGAAATATAAAATTATCAATAATAAATAGTTTTTTATCAATAATTTGCATTATTTTACATTTTTTCCAAACTTAGCCCAGGCTCTTTCATGTAAATAAAAGAATGTCATTTCTAGTGCTAAGTATGATAAGGCATAAAGACCTACATATTCCCATTCAGCCTCACCATAAATAAGGTTGCTTGCTATAAAAATAATTCCAGCAACAAATGTGAAATGTACAAATGGCCAACTTATTGTTTTCAGTAAACTTTTCTTTTTTGATTCCATAAGAATCTCCTATCTAGTAGTTAAATATATTGTATCATAGACACAACACTATGTCAACTATTTGATATTTATGCTAATGAAATACTTTGTGAAGAAGCAAGTTCTTTTAATTCTGAATCAACATTAGGATTTATGCCAGATTTTGCTCCAGCAAGTAATTCTTCAATATGTTGACAAACAACTGCAAACTCTTCTTCAAAAATCTTACGAGATCTTCCAAGTCCTAGTCCAGCAGTAGGCTCATTTTCTTTTAATGTTGCCTCAACATCATAGTTGAGTGTTGTGCACTGATAGTGCTTTGCAACATATCCATCTTTATCAACTAAATATTTTTCAAAGTTACCGCCCATTAATGATCCGTTGTCAAAACCATAGTTTAGCCAATATGAATAGTAATCTTGAGATGCTGTTGGAGTATTTTCAGCAATATTTTTTGCTTTAAGTGCTAGTTGATGCTTTTGAATTGTTAAATATAATTCATGTGGAGGAAGGTTATCTTGTCCCAATCCATTTTTACCAATACCAAGTTCCCCTAAATGTTCAGCAACTTTGTCATGAGGAACAGATCCTACCATTTCAGAAAAGCCAAAAGTTGTTCCATATACATCTTTTCCGTACGCCTGTGAGTCAGCGCCACATGTAATTCCTTGTGACCACTTACCCTTTGTAATTCCAGGTCCACAGTAATCGTTTGTAGGAACTGCTATAATCTCAAATCCCTTATCCTGATATTTATCTTGAAGCATTTGCAAAACTTCCATCTGATTTGCATTTCCGCAACCTACAGTAGTATTAGCAATTAAAGTTACTTTGCCCTTATATTGCTTTAAAAAACCCTCGACTCCTTCTGCAGAGTTCAAGTCAATGTCGTATATAGACTTCATATTTTAACCTCCTAAAATATGTCATTATTATAGCACCCTTTAAAAATATTATATTTAAATCTATAGAAATAATACAAACAAAAACTACCTTGAAATAGTTATTTTATCATATTTTCCATTAGCAGTAACAGTTACCGTAATCCCATCTACTGTAACTTTTTGTCCTGCATATAATAAAACATCTCTAGTAGGACCAGATCTGTCATTTAGTGAGCCACAGGAATCTTTTTCCAATGGTCTTTCAATAGGTGATATAGGAACCAAAAAGTCTTCATTGTGACTCAATCTAGCATCATATGTATAAACAAGAACACCGTTTCGTGCTGTTTGAGTTGTACATGAAAAATTAGTAACCCTTCTGGACTCAATCAATATTGCCTTAATAGGAGAAACTGGAACAACCACAAATTTTATGCCAGAATCTTTACTGCTTAGTGGCACTAACGTAACACTTAAATTGTTAATTTTATTAGACTCTTTGCAAAAAACTTTTTCACTAGGAAGCCAGTTTGCCAAAAATCTTAACCAACCACTGAGTTCTTTACTTGGGCCATCCTGACCACCCATTAAGTCCCAAGGATTGAATGGGGGCATTTCTCCACGAGAGGCACCAACATGTGCCAAACTTATTGAATGTCCGAATTCGTGTGCCCAGTAAGACCAGTACTCTTTTCCAGGAAGATCAAAAAATTTTCCAGGTATCGTGAATCCTGATACATAGCCTTCTTGTGTTCTTAACTCTCTTACAACTTTATCCCATGGAAATCCCTGAGAACTTTCGTTGAGAAATGATTGTGCTTTAGGTAATATAAAGTTTACCTGCTGTACATTAGTAAAATTAAAGGTTGGATCAGATGCATTCATAGCATCTACAAATAATTTTTGTCCTATTTGTGAATTAGTTAGATTAATTGACTGATCTAACTTATACGAAGATGTATTTGATGACAAGGTTACCCAATTATTTGCAACTACCCATTCTATTTTTAATTTCCCTTCGCTAACTGTAAAATACCAATCGGATAAAGTTTTCATTTGATTTTCAACTCTATCTTTAAAGTTTGACTCTCCTTTAAGATCTGGAAAGTCAATTGGAATCAAGGCCCATTTAACAGTTCCTGTATTTTGTGTTAATGGGGTAACGCTTGGAAAACCAGATGGGAGGGGAATTAATGCCCCTTCTGGACCAGCCCTACCGTTTCTGGGGCCATTTATATTTACTTCTTTTATCTTACAATTTTCTATATTATCACTTAGATCAGATGGATTATCATAAGTCATATTGTTTAATGTTGTGTTGGGATCTACGGACGAAGTTGTTTGTGGCGTAGGGTTAGGCTGCAAAGTTTGAGTAGGTATAGGTGTTTGCGTCGGTGTTGGTTTTGTGGTTGGCAAAGGTATTGGTGTAGGAGTTGCTACTGGTGTTGTTAATATAGTAGGCTTCTTTATAGCCCATCTATAAACCATGCCATTTTTTAAACAAATACGATTGTTTTCAATTTTGTTTACTTTAGACTTAGGACACGCTGCCTTAGTGATAACATATTCAGTTACACTATTTTGTACAACTGGAACAGAGGTTGGAGCAACCAAAGATGCTACGGTTACTGCAGAAACACATACAATACACATTTTAAATAAATATCCTTACTACATGTTCGCATGGGTCGCCTCCTGCTTCCCATTCTTCTATTTCTTCTTCACTCATATACTGATAGCCACCGTCATGCGTGTGGCAATAAGGGTCACTGATCCAGCCTCTCTCGATGCCGTTCTGTAACCAGATACCAAACTCTTGCTCCTCTGGAGACAAGTCTTCCATACCCATATGATTCATATATTTAGTATACCGTTAAATGCTTACAATGTCAATAGGACCCTTGCAAGAAGTTGAATGATTAATCGCAGCCTGAACCGCTAGATTTGCTCTTTTTCTTGCGTCCTTATATGATTTAGTAGAATACAAAGATCCAAGGGCTAAGTCTCCACCAGATCCCATAGCAAGATAGTCTTGATCGTATTGAGTTAGTGACATATCTGCTGCATTATGTTCATAAATTTTTCCTTTAACACAAATTATTAAACCAAAATCAGACGATGAGGAAACATCTACCCACCATTCTTCATAAAATTTGCGAAGTGCTTTAAGAAATTTACTATACATAAACTTATCTATATTAACTCTTGGCTCTGGCATAGGAGGTACAAATAAATGCTTTATTCTATCCCCGTCCATAGATCCAGCATACCCAAATAGGTACCCTTCTTTTTTCCAAACTTTTGGACTAGAGCAAACATTAATAGTATTGTCGTCTGAAACGCCACGATCTCCAGCCATGTATATTTTATTTGTTGCTGCATCACGAACGACTGCTATACAAGTCATTAAGTACCCTTCTGTCTTTAGTATTTAGTATATCACTGAACTAAAAATGTGTCAACTACTTAATAGTTTGTCCACATTCTGGACATGTCTTAGGCTTCTTAGCAGTCTTATTAGGCTTTGCAGGCTCATCAGATTTCTTTGCAACTGCCCCGCCAAACTTAGGACGACCAAACCCTACTATTGAAATCAAAACATTTTTCTTATTTTTCTTATAGGCACGAAGTTGTTTACAAACTTCTCCGCCATTTCTTTGACTACCCTTTTTATTACTTGAAGTATTTCCCTCAATGCACCAAACTGTGCCATCGCCATTGTCTTCAATAACAATACCGACATGTGAAATACGGTCTACGCCATCTGATGGAAAATCAAAATAAGCAATGTCACCTGGTTCTGGATCAGCAATATCTGCATCAATCCATGCTCCTGCCTTTTTAAATGCTGCTGCACCACCTGGAGTATAAACAGTATTAGGAACTTTTACGCCTGCTTCATTTGCACACCACATAACAAATGAACCGCACCATGGTTGGAAGTTAGCCTTGGTAAACTTACCGTACTTGGTTTCATTATCTTTTGGACCTTCAATAGTTCCAACCTCTCCTTTGGCTACTTCAATTAATTTTTCTGCTGTTCCCATTTCTGCCATGATTAATCCTTATCCCAATCCAAGTCTACTGGTTGTTCTTCTGGCATTGCGCCGTCTGGTTTCTTTGCAAGTCTTGCTCTTACTTCATCAAGTTCTGCATCAAGTTTATCTTCTGCCATTTTAATTTCAGACTCTAATTTCTTATCTGCTTGAGTATTTTTAGCATCCATTTCCTTATTAGATAGTTGTGCAGCCATTATATCTTTTGCACCAGACTGTCCAATTAATAAACCTGCCAATGTTCCTGTAATGAATGTTGCAACTGATCCAAGTACATTGAAAAACATTTTATCATTTTCTGACTGTGCTCCAATTGGCTGTGTCACAAATATAAGAGCGTATAGAATACCTAACGCTGTAAACAATAAAATTGCTCCCAATGTACAACCAAGAATAAATTTAAGCCGTGCATCA
>Ga0129336_10001295_pt1 | contig 15064 bp, 3 predicted proteins | sample CPB6_02_DNA_FD_96878 | JGI IMG/M metagenome (GOLD analysis project Ga0129336, IMG submission 96878) | Freshwater to marine salinity gradient microbial communities from Chesapeake Bay, USA - CPBay_Sum_0.6_0.2_DNA | ecosystem: Environmental > Aquatic > Marine > Coastal | place: USA: Chesapeake Bay...
ATTTAGACTCAATAGCTGTTACTACATCATAATCTAAAGTAACTAAATCGCCAGTTTTCCTGATGCCTGGGCTAACTAATCCTTCTTTATGTTTATTGTCTTCATTTGGATCATAAATGATTTCCCAACCCATTAACAAATCTACACCAGATGTATAGTGAGAAGGCCTACATAATCCTTCTTCTAAATCAATTGACGCTTTAAATCCTTTAATGTCATGCGCTGCGTGTGATTTGAAGTTATCTACAAAAAATCCAGATTTAAATCTGTCTAATCCAGTAACTTCATCCTTAATTGATAAAGTCGAAGTTTCTAGTTCTAAAAGTGAAAGTTGAGTGTAATATTCAAGATTTTTAATTCTATCTTCAAGTTTTCCAATATCTTCCATCGTATATCTTCTATATGATGGGAATGTTACTCTAGCATCTCTAACATCAAAAAGATATGGTGGAAGGTAAATTGTAGCAACTTCCATTTCGCTCCTTATTCCAGGAGGTTCTAACAAAATCTCTGAAGGTTCTCCAATTAATAAATCAAACTCTCCATTTTTATTAATAGAAAGTTTGTCAACCCTACCCAAATAATATGAGTATGAAAGTTTAATATTTTTTCCAGTAACTAAAATATTGGGAATAGTTGCTTGGACTCCACTAAAATCTCTAGATTCAAATTGGAAAGGAGAATAGGATTGTCCTGTAAATGGTTTAACTCTTGGCCTAAAATCTAACCAATCGCTTGCTTTATATTTTTTAATAGTTGGCAAATTATTAGAATAATCATCAGGAGAAAAACTATTTACTGTTATGAAATCTCCAGGTTGACTTGCATCAATCTCATATCTATCATAAACAATTGTAAGTCTTCTTAATGGAATGTCTTGTTTGTTTTTTCTAACTATCCTTGAATAATCGCAATAATCATCTTTTTGCCCATTATCAAAATTAAAACTATTTCTTATATTTTTGTCTCCTGGTTCAAAAGCGCTTACATTTCCAACAATTCCACTAGTTTTAAACGTTACCGTTTCACCAACTGTAAATGATTTATTATTCATTAATACAAAATTGACTCGATCTGCCCCGACAGTTTGTATTACTTTTGCTTTACATTTACTTGTATTTCCAAATATTACTTCTCCAGCGCTCAATTCTGAAAGATTTGCTGATATTTGTGTTAATGTAATTCGTGGTAAAGTGGGATTACTATTATTATTTGATTCAAAAATTGCATGAACTCTTAAAACATCTGGGTAATTTAATGAAATAGTGTCATCTTGAACTCTTGTTCCAAATGCTGTTTTAGGTGTTAATCCATTAGAGGAATTATTTCTAACGGTTCCATTAACAGTTAAAGTTTCACATTGTTTTAAAATAAATTTTTTCGATTGAATATTTTGTTTTTTGAGAGTTGCCGAAAGTCTAGCATCACCAGTTACAGAAGTAATTCCAGAAATTGTAAGTGTTTTTGAGTCAGTTGAAACAGTAACCTTTCCAGAAGTTATAGATTCAATTCCTCCTCCCGAACTTGCATCAAATAACATGTATTGTTCTGGAGCTTCAAATGGTTCAAAATATAAATTTGGATCTGATTCTGTAACAGAAATGGAATTTATACCAGACACAGTAACATTATATTGTTTTCTTACAGTTAACTCTGCTTCTGATAAATCAACGTTAGAAATAAAGTTTTTTGGAAGAGGCGCTAGTAAATCCGATAAGGAATTATCTTTAATATTTGATCTCAGTATTTTAATATCATTTACTGTTTGTGCAATAGTTGAAATAGTTCCTACACAAATATTCGGAACACTTGCAACTGATTCAATAACAATTGAACCACCGTCATCACTAATAGTTTTAACTCTGTTGAATGTTGGTAACACACCTTCATCAGTATCATAGGTAATAATGTCGCCAACTCTTATTTTATCTTCACTAAATCTAAATCTAGTGCTTTTTGCTGTTGCAATTCCAGAAGAAGCTGCAGTGATAGCATATTTTGCTCCAGAAATATCTGGAAGACTTGTTTGATCGAGAATGGTATCTGCAGTAAAAATTACTCCAGATGAATCATAAGCTTCAATTGAATGAACATCTCCAATTCTATAATCAGTAACTGAAGAAACAACTGCTCCTTTATCTGCATCTACTTTTCCAGTAGTAGATTCGTCAAAGATTAATCTTTCATTTTTAATAAAAGTTCCAGTAACATCAGATAAAGTTAATGTATTATCTGCATTTACATTAAATGCTAAATAACCCCTAGCTCCACTACTAGAACCTTCAATTGCACATGGAACATTAACAGTTACTTTAGTTGAAGTATTTATTATAGTATAAGTATGAACATCAATAAAATAAGCTTCATAAATTGTTGATTGGTTTGAATGAGCTCCTTGATCAATATTGATCTTGAAATCATAAATTCTCGCTTGTCCAATCTCTGATCCAGTAGAAACACCAACTGTATTATTTCTCCTATCTCTAAGACTTACATATGCAGTTGTTCCAAGTCCAACTATAGGTGTTCCGTAAACATTATTTACAAGTAACCTGTTACCCATTTTGAAGGTATAATTCGTATCAGTTACTGTTTTGGTTACCCTAGGTTTTTGTGCATCAATATAAGTATCTCCTTTTTTATGTACTTCATACCCCCTAATGTAAGCTTTACCTGGGCTAACTCTTAGAGTGAAATATTCATCAGAAGCTACATTGCCGTTACTTGTAAGTTCACCTTCATCGTACAATCCATTGTTCCCAATATAATCATCTACAGTGTCTCTAACAGAAACCCTAAAGGGAGATACAATATAATCTCCAGATTCATCATAAGTTCTTCTTGCTAATTCTTTTCTAAATTCATTATCATCTTCTCTTTTTTTATCTTTTGGATTGCTAACTTTTCCATTCACAACTCTCATTAATTCAATAAAATTGTCATCATCAAAATCATCTATTGATTTTTTGTATAAGGTTGTTGAAATTTTAAGTCGATCAGCTCCAGGTGCTGAAAAATTTGAATATCCGTTTGCATTATCAAATAGTGTTGGATCGTCATATGGACCAATAACTTCCTCATCAATAAGTAAACCAATCCTATAAGTTGGAGTATTGCTATATTGATCTAAAAGAATAGTTTGTCTTGGAACGGTTACAAAAAATCCTCTGATAAAATAAACACCATTATCAAGAGTTGCGGCAGAACCACTTCTGCTCGCATCTAAAGTTGTAGTATTTGCGAAAGAAGAGTTTAATTTAATAGTGTTATTGCCTACACGAATTGAATCTCCTGATGAAAGAATTAAATCTTCGTCTTCTAAGAATTCTTTTGTAGTATTATCAAGTTTTGATGGGGAAAGATATTTGATATAGAGAGTATCAAATCCTAAAGACGATTCCTCTGATGTAATATAATTTCTAACTTTAGCTGTTACTCCAGATCTTTTTCCTGTTATTTTTCTTCCGATTAAACTTGATCCATAATCAGAAACATCCAGTCCTCTAAAAGTTGGATCTATTAAGACAGCATCATACTTTGCAATAAAAGCTAAGTTGCCAGGAATAACTTTATCACCATTATTGAAAAAGTGATCTCCAAAGTTTTCAATTTGATTTTGTAAAATAGACTGTAGAGTTGTCAGTTCTCTAGCCTGAACTGTTGTTCCAGGTTTAAAAAGAACTTTCTTATAATTTTTATTCGGATTAAAATCGTCAAAATATGGAGCAACGTTTAAGTTAGTCTTTTGTGGCATGGTTTTAGAACTCTACGATTATTCTGATATCTTCAGTTTGAGTTGATGATCTGTTTATACTCGCTCTCTGATCGACATAAAGTATATCGCCAGAAAGAGGATTGAATTCAGGAGGGGCTATTCCATTTGAAAATGAAAGCCCTAAATTATAACTTACATTATTTATTGAAGTAGAAACACCTGTAAATGTACTTGCAATATCTAAGTCAGATCCCACACTTGCACCTTCAATTGTCAAACTACCACCAGAAGCTGGTGATGAAGTAAAACTATTAATTCTAAATCCATATCCAGCAGTAGCTAACCCTACTGGTTGATAATATTTAAGAACACCTGTAGTTTGATCATAAGAAACCACATATCCATAAGCTGTAGATCCTACTCCAACAGATTGATAAATTAAACTATCTGCAGCATAAACAGTTTGTGTAGTGCCTGCTCCCACAAATTTAATAGCTCCGACACCACTTAATACCGCTTGGTTTTGAATTTCTGTTTTGGAATTAAAAGTAGTAGGATTTTTTATTATTCCAATTCTTGCAAAACTGTTTCCAGTTAAGAAATCTGGATTATCTACGGCGTTTTCAAAAGTAGAATAAATCATAATTCTATAAGCACCAAGTTCACGATAAATATCGTATCCGTGCCCTCCTTTTGGTGGAATTACAACTTCAAAACTTGCTAAAGATGTGGTTCCAACCCCAGTGTTTGTTAATCCCTCTAAAGGGCCACCAGCTTCAGTTCCTGGAGCTCCAGGATAAAAATTTAAACTAGCTTTTGTATAGTCTACCCCACCTCTTGTAACTTCTACCGTTGAAACTTTTCCGTCTGAACCAACTAATATTGTTGCTGTTGCACCTTCACCATCTCCTAAAATAGGAACATTTGTCCAAGTTGTATTTGGAGAATACCCAACACCAGAGGATTTAATAGTTACAATTTTAATTTCCCCATCAACTGCATTATCTTTAATGTCTTTAGATTCTCCCTCTTCTCCCCAATTATTTGGAACTGGAATATAATTAATTGAATCAAATCTAATAATTTGTTGTGGGCTTAAGGTATACAAATATTTCCAAATATATCCATCTCCACTAGAACCCGCACTTCTTGGTTCAATGTCTACAAAGTCTGGTTCGTCAACGGATGGTTGCCCAGAAGGATTGCTGGGATTTTCTCCATTATGCAAACAAATATAAACTCTATAGTTTGAGTTAACTACGATATAGTTAGCATCATAAAGTGTAGTGGATTTTGTAACGGGACTTTTATTATTAATACTATAATTTGGCTTATACATTTCAAATGTTTTGCCAGCTTCCCATTTATTCTTTTTTACCACCCTAACTGCATCAGATTCATCAACTCTTTTTAATGAAAGAATTGTTGGCCTATATGTATTTTCCTCTTCAAAATTATCAATAGGCGTGGGAGTATTAGAATCCCAGTCAGACACACCTCCACTTTGAGGATTTGTAGAGTTTGATAATCCTAAAAATGTATAAAGAATATTTGTTTCACCAACACCAACAAAATTTGTTAAAAATGTAGATGCATTAAATATTCTAAATTGATCAGTAATAATTGCAGGCATTTTTACTTTTTTTAGTTATTTATAACTTAAAATTAAGCATTCCTAGGTAAAGTTGTAGATCCTATTGAGGTAAGTCTTACTACTTTTGGCGAAGTTGCGATACCAGAAGAACTATTTAAAGTTTCAGCTGAAAAAATAGATGGAGATTGTCTAGGATCAAAATCATAAATTTTGCCCCAAGAATAAATTCCATATTGATAATTTGATGGAATTGAGATTAAACCATCCACAGATAAAACATTACTAGTTACTGTGACGATTCCCGTTCCACTCGCTACAACTTGATCTGCTCTATAAACACAATCAATAAAAGTTGTTGCAATACCAACAATAGATCCATTGGTTTCTATTGAAGTTATTCCAGATCCAATATTAGTTTTATATGTAACAAAATAATCTCCAACACTAATTTCAGAATCAACTAAATTCAAAACATTATCAACTTTAAGTTCAAATTTTAATGCTGGAGTTGTTGTTGATATGCCAGCAACGGTGGATATTCCCACAATAGTGCCATGATCACCTTTAATTTTACATGAGTTAAATCTTTCAGTAACTGTTGGTGAAGATTCTATAATAACTGATGGTTTGTTATCTACATCAGTATCGTAGAATAATCCACCATTTGAAATTACAATAGAAGTTATTGTTCCTCCAACAGACACGATTGCAGTAGCTGCAGCTCCAACTTTTTCATATGATGAAGTATAAGACTCTCCATTTCCAACAATTAAATATTTTTGATTTGATTCTGAATAAACTAAATCATTTAGGGTTGTTGAACCAATACTGATTGTTTCCCAAGTATTGAAAGAAGTTGTTTTATATGAACCATATATTGTTCCAGAAGTGCCAACAACAATTGCTCTTTCATTATCAACATCATAAAAAATAGATTTTAAGTTGTCAGTAGTAAATGGAGTTACAATTGAAAAATCACCAGGATTAAATCTATTATTTGGAAACTTGACGACTAAACCATTATCTCCCACTACAATAAATGGAATCGATTCAGATCTAGTATATACAATATCATTCAAATTTTCTCCAGATAATCCAGTTGAAGAAATATCTTCAGACATTCTTACTTGCCATACAACTCCAGGAGTTCCAACCAAGTTGTTATTGATCGAAGTTGCAGATACTAAAATAGTAGAAGAATTTCCAACAGATACATATTGCAATTTAGAAGCGTTTTCACCAATATCAAAAATATTATCAACTATTATTGAATTTAAATTTCTTGAGGTTCCTGAATCTCTTACAATAAAATTGTTTTGATATCTTGAAGCAAGTTCAATGTCTGTTGATTCGTATGTGATAATTTTTCCATCGTTAGCAACTGCAACAAATCTTCCAGAATCATTTGAATAAGATATGTCATTTATCTTATTTGAAAATCCAATTTGAGATATTATTTCTGGAATACTGCCTTGATCAATAGTTGCAACTCCAACGGGGGAACTCCAAGAAGTTAAATTTGTTGAAGTCGAAATAAATCCATTATCTCCGACAGTAACCCAAATTCCATTTCCATAAGAAATCGAATTCAATGTAGTTGTTCCTACGCCAACGGTTGTTGAATAAAATCCAACCAAATTGTATGAGTATCTTACTGATAAAGATTGTCCAACAGATACTGTTGTCGTATCACCCGAAAAACTTTTGTTATAAAAAGTAATGGAATTTTCATCCACAGAATCCCAACTATTGCCAATTGCTTCTTGTAAAATTTCTTTAGTTGTAATTACAACATCTGGAGGGTTTGACTGAGAATATCCAAAACCACCATCAGTTACATTTATTAATGAAACTGTTCCAGCTGCTGAAACTACAGCTTCTGCTTTTGCTGTTAAGAGGGGTGTATCTTTAATTATCTGTACACTTGTTTCCCTCTCAACAATACCATCGTAGTCAAAAATATAACTATTTTCCACATAAATTGATTGTGAAGTTAGTCCTATTCCACTTATCAATCTAGATGAAGGCCTAATTAGTGGGGAATAAGAATTTCTACTTTTGTAATAAGGAATTCCTCTGATAGTTAAATCTCTGGTTTGTTTTGTCCAATCAATTTTTCTTAAATTTGCCAAATCAGCATCAATACCTTTTCTTATATAATTTGGTGTTCTTACTGAAGTTCTAGTTGTAATATTATTTACTTTTCTAGTAAATTGTTTTTCTAAATTAAGAGAATCTCCTATTTTTATTGTTGCATCGACTAAAGTGGATCTTGAATCAGAATCAGAAGCTACATACATGTAACAATAAAGATTGCTTCCAGTTGGAGGAGAACTTATAAAAGTCAAATCAGATCCATTTAAGAAATAATTTTCTGGAGGTTGGAGAACGTCATCAATGAAAACAATTAAATTATTTTCTACTTGAAATCTCTGATCTACTGAATTGTTTACAAAATTTATTGGAAGATCGTTTTCAAAATTAAGAAGAGTAAAAGTTTTTCTAATTCCATTGGGAGAATTGTTTATCTTAATTCTCAATAATTTACCAAAACTCCAGAAATTAAAAGAATCATTTTGAATCTCCTTTACAGTTAACGTAAAAGGAGAATAACCAGATGTTGTTCCGATTCCAGAAACTGTTAAGACATCTCCAACAGAATATCCTATTCCTATATTGTTGATATCAACAGATATCATTGATTTTCCAGTTCCAACAATCAAGTCTATTGTAGCTTCTGTCCCAATTCCAGATGAGGGAGATTTATAGACTAAAGGAAGATTTTTATACCCATAAGGTGAATCAATTACTATAGTAGGCAAACTTGTGCTAGTGTATCCAGATCCCGCATTCGTTATAGAAAATCCTGTAACAAAACCAACATTATTTCCAGTACCCAATAAGGCTGTTATTGTTGCACCAGAACCAACAGTAGAATATATATGAACTTCTGGGGCGGTTAAATATCCACTACCAGATCCAGTTAAATTTACCGCAGAAATAGTTCCACCTGCACTAACTGTTACTGTAGCAGCAGCTGCAACTGGAGATTGATAACCGGCACCTTCATAAAAATCAAAAGATAAAATTTTTCCAGCTTTTGGCAAATCTTCCTTATTGCTGCCAGTAAATGTTACTGTTGTAATTCCAGAAGTAAGTTCTAAATCATAATCAACTCCTGGCTTTTGAAAAACATTATTGACTAATAAGAATCCATATGGAACTCCAGTGGTATTGTTAGTTGAAAGTCCAATATTTACTAAGTCACTAGTTACTGTGAAAGTTTTTCCCACACCAATAAATTCATTTGATATATCATCGAAAATATAATTTTTATCATATAAATTTTTATAAAAAACTCTACCATTAAAAGAAGATTCCTCAAAAGGTGGTGTCGAGAAATAGATAGAATCTTTATAGATTCTATAATCTCCAGAATAGACTTTGATTGGATCTCCACTAGTGTGAGCAACTGCAACAGAACCCAGTGTTCCTCTATTTACAGTAATAGTAGAATCGGATGTTGATATCCCAGTTATTTGAATATATTCATCATTTGATAGTAAAAATTGTGAAACAGATAATGAGGATATTCCAGAAATAGGAATAACGGTTGTAGATATGCCTACAGAAGTAGTGCCAAATCCAACCGATTTATTTGCTCTGGTAAGTGGAGATTGTAAAATTCCATCAATAGAAATTATTGATCTAGTATTTGCATTAGTAGTGTAAAATAGATGAGTAGTTCCAGATCCAACGGAAGAAAAAGTTAGGGCAATGCCAGCTAGTGCATCAGCTTCAGATCTAGCTAATCTAAATTTACTTGTAGATTCTTTGATTGCGTAAACTGTAGGTGGTAAAATAGTTGTAGTTCCTATCCCCACAATATCAACAGACTCTATGTTTATTGGAGTTGATGTGTATTCATACAAAAGTTCCTCTCCAGTAGAAAAATCATTATTGACATTAAAAAATTCTATATCTTCACTTGATGAAGACTGAATTGGAGATGATGCTGAGATTAAACTAGTACCTTGGTTGCCAGAAAATATTGAAGTTTTGAAAAGAGGTTTTGTTCCATTCAATAAGGAAAAAGAAGATACTCCAACAATACTATCCCCAAAAGTTTCTGTTGTAACACCTGTAAATTGATTTGAAATATCATCAATTTTAAGAACCAAATTTGTATCAAATTCTGCAAAGTTAATAAAATTTTTGTCAAAAAAATTAAAACCAATACTTACTCCTTCACTAGTAACAATTTCATTTACTAGTGCAAAATTAAATTTTGTATAAAAACTTTTTCTAGATGAAAATCTTCGTGTTAATTTTGGAGCTAAAGCTTCTCCATTACTATCTAATGGTACTGTTGGAGTTAAATTTGATTTTGACATTTTTTACTGGGGTTCTGATATAATTATGGAACTTCCAAAAGATTTTTGCCCTGCAATATGAGATAAAGAATCAACGGTTTCTTTCCATTCACTTGGGCTCAGAGTTGATTTAATATCATAAGATAACTTTTGATAATAATCACTATCTTGAAGTTTTTGTCCAGAAACACTTAGTTTGCCGTTCTCTTTTTCCCAACCAATAGGTGCATTATAAAAAGGAGAGACAACTGCATCAGCTGTTGATATATTTACATCATTAACTACTCCCTTTTGTCTAGAAATTAAACCTTCCACTCTATCATTTATATCAATAATAAATTGGCTATTTTTATCTTTATAAAAAACTTTTAATGTTTTTCCATCCCATCCATTCAAAGAAGCTACTTTAAATATAGATGAAGATCCATCTTTTTTTGTAATTGCAACATCTTCATCATCTTTAAAGACTCCTCTAACGAAAATTGGTTTGAGTTTTACCAAGTCAGATTCTCTTATTACATAACCAGAAGAATTATTTAAATCAATATTGCCTGGATCTCCAAATTCTAGTTCATAAGTAATTGTTTTACTTGAAGTATTAACACCAACAATTGTAAAGAGATTGTATGAATGATCGGAAGAATCATATCCAGTTGTAGTCAATATTCCAGAATATGAGACTATACCCTCAACAAATATTTTTTCATCCTCAACAAATTTAAATTGACTTGATGGTAAATTTGAATCTAAAGTTAAAGTGACTGTATTAGTTCCAGAATTAAATGATGCATTATCAATTTTATATCATTAGAATTATTCGTAGAAACTAATCTAATATCATTTGACAATCCTGTAACATTTCTAATAATATCAACTCCAATAACATGTCCAGAGTCCACATCAATTACAGATTCAAATTCAAAATCATTAATTATTTTGTCATTACTATCTAAAGCAATAATAGTTGGTTCTTCTAGATAATTTTCACCTCGATAATTTTTATCAACAGAAATTCTTTGTAAAGTAAAATTATTTTTTAGTTTGAGACTAATTGGAAATTCTAATTGTGGTTTTACAGTAAAATCAGAAGGTATGGAATATGTAGATCTATATACAAGATTTCTGTTTGATTTTCCAATGGTTTTAGATGAAGTTAATAATTCAGCTCCTATGCCTTGAGAAGAAACTATTTCTTCAACAATCGGTAAACTTTCATATCCAACTCCACCAAAACCTACTTTTATAGAATCTATGGATCCAAAAGCAGTTTCAGATTTTGTTGTGTATTTCATTGAAAAAGTATTTGTTGATCCATAAGAAACTGGTTCATTATCAATATTTGTAGGAATTAAATTTAAATAATATATGTAATTATTTGATACATCAAAAACTAATCCAGTTCTATTAAATTTACTATTTGAAATTGTTATTTTGGAATAATTTGAAACGGATTCATCAATTACAAATTTTAATTTTTCGTAGTTTTGAGGGGAATCAATGTCTTTAAGTTTTAATGTATAAAATAAATTTTTAGGAATATTATAATTAGTATATAAATTTAAAAAAGCTCCAGAAGTTCCAGGAACTCCACTTAACTGAGTTTCAAATCCATCACCAGAAAAATATGTTCCTGTGCCTACAAAAGAATTTTCAAAATTCTTATCATAGTAAAGACTAAATTCAAAATCATTTAATGAAGAATCTGATAGATCAAATCTTAAAGTATTGCCTTTTATAACATCTATTTTTGGATTAATATATGAAAGCGTATGAATTCCAGATCCAACAGAAGTTAGTTCAATAAATTGATAAGAATACTTTACATCATAATCATTTTCAGATAATCTTATTTTGTCATCATTTACTTTAATGACATAATATTGTTCGTTATTCTTTAATGGTAGTGCAGGATCAGTAGATTGGTAGATAATTTTATCTCCATTAGTCAGATTGTGATTTGTTATTTGCATATAAGAAGCTGTGGTTCCTATTCCAATTTCACTGGAGGTAATCGTCACAACTCCAACGCATAATTTGCCCAAATCTTTATTATAGACAACTTTTTGAGTTTTAATTTCATTTGGAATCACTGTCAAAGTAACTTCGTCACCATCAGAAAGTCCATGAGTTTCTCCTACAGAAACAGTTGCATATTGTTTTTTAAGAGAACATAACAATGATTCTCCAAAATTTGTAGTTAATTCATGATAGGTTCCAGAACCAATACCCGTAAAGTACACACCAGTATTTGTAGTTCCACCTAAACCAACTCTATTTGTCGAAAGTCCAATAAAATCTTCACCCTTAAATATTGCAAAAACAGTAGTGCCTAACCCAAGAGGATTTGACAGAGATGAATTAGTAGAGAATGAAATAGCAATACCAACCCCAGCAGAATATAAAAGTTTATCTCCAGTTTTTAATCCATGATTTTTGATGTATATTCTTTGTGCGTCTACAAATCTAACTAATTGATTTGAAGTACTTCCAATTCCAACTTCATATGTCAAATATGAACCTGTTGTTCCCAATCCAACTGAATCATTTGGATTGAAAAAGAATGATTTTTGTTTCAGAACTGACTTATCTTTTCTAATTAATGGAGTTGTAAATTCAAATTTATTTGATTTTACTTCTAAAATTTCTCCAGACGTATATGCAATTCCAGATAAAATTGGACTATCTGGATTTTCTAGATCATATCCTCTCAGTACTCTTAGTCTATTATTTAAATCATCAACATTTAGAATCTTCATATATTCTGTCCCAATACCAACGATTCCACCAATTTCAAATTTTTCTACTAAACTTACTTTTTCTCTTAAAGAAATAAAAGTCGTAAATCCAGAAGCATTAGTAGTTGTGTAACTTGGCACATCTGTAGTTAATCCAGATGTAACAGAAGAAATTGATACAATTCTATTTCCCATGAGATTTTTAAAAAATCTGGAGTCTGTGGTATCATTTTCAGGCTCAGAATCATCTGATCTAACAGAAGTTATCCTTACAATATCTCCATCATTTAAGTTGTGTGGAATTGTAGTAAATCCAGTTATGATGGGTGGATTGTACTCCAATTTTACATTTTCAAACACTTTTGTTGTGATTGAAACTGAAGTGACTCCTTTACCTACAATAGATTCAACATAAGCTTGAGCTCCATCACCACCTGTCCGAATATTATCAAATATAATAGAATCATTAACTTGATATCCTTCTCCAGGAGTCACTACTTTTATTTCATCAACTACATTATTTTTTCTAAAAATACTTTTTATTTGAAAAATATTATCTTTTGGAATAACTCTTAAATCTAAAAATTCATAAGTATTTAAATTATATGGAGATACATTTTTAGTTAAAGGAGTGGTTGAGGAATCTAATAATGATTCTTCAAAATAATTTCTAAAATTATTTTGATCTAAAGAATTATTAAAAGATTTTCCAATAATGTATGGAAATTGTGGAAGTTTATTATTATCAAATGCTCCTGTTCCTGTTATATTTGAAAGAGTGCAAAAATAAGCATATGTTCCATTTGGGAATTCTGGAGTTGAACAGAATCTGCCATTTTGTTCATCCAAATCACCATCGCCAGTAAAAATATAATCATCATAGAAAAATCCCAATGGATATAATGAAGTGGATGGCCTATTTGATTGTAAAACTTCTTTATAACCACTAGTCAGTCTTTTAATATCAGTAGTATCGGAAGAAGAAAGATATCCGTATGGGCCATAAATTGGATTTCCATCATAAGCCCAACCAACAATAGGAGAATGATTTGTTATCTCTTCTTCAAAATTATTAGTAATATTATCGTTGAGTTTATATCTTAGATCTCGATTTAATGTAAAATTGACATATCTGTTTCCATAATTTTCATTTAAACTTTCAAAAATTGCTCCTTCATTATTATTTGTATATCCGAATTTATAAAATTCAAAATTATTCACAAACCATTTTTGAATCTTTGGTTTTAATGAAACCCCAATAGAAGAACCAATACTTACCACATCAATTGTTGTATCAGAAGAACTATATCCAATACCAGGATTAACTATTGTTACGCTAGAAATCTCTTCATTTGTTATATTTGCTATAAGTTGAGCTTCTGTTCCAGATCCATTTACAATTAAGTTTGGAGGGATTACATAATTTTTACCGTTATTTTGGATAACCACATCAACAATTTCTCCTTCACCTGAAACAATTGGCTTTATGACACCGCCAGAACCAGTAGAAACGGTAATATTTGGATCTTTTTCTAGGTTTAAAGTTTCTTGAGTTCCATAATTAAACCCACCCTTTGTAATATAAATGTTATCAACTACTCCAGAACATATTGCTTTTTGTGTTAATGATGTATATCCTATCGAAGTGAATCCTTGAACTCTAACAGATATTTCTGGATACTTAAAGACATGAGTTCCTACTCCAATACTATCAAGTTTAACTATTTTATTTTGATTTAATAGTTCATCGGTTTGTTCATTAGTTACAGTTGTAGAAATGCCTGCAATATCTAATTCCACAACCAATGAAGTTGATATTGATACATTACTTAGGTTAAATTTGTTATCATCAATTTTTATAACATAATATGATAAAGACGTTGATAACCCAGAAATTGAACTACCAGATCCAATGATTGAATATTCAACAACATCTCCAGTTGAAAATCCATGGTTTTTAGCGAAAATATAATTATCACTAGTGTTAATACCAGAAAATACGTTATTAGTTAACAAATAATCTTCTGGTGGATATTTTTCAGATAAAACGTGAATTTTTCGATTTTGATAATTTGTCCCCCCATCTACAACATTAATACTTGAAATTTTTGTAACAACTTCATTTAAAATAATTGATTGATTGCCCGTACCACCAATACTTACCATATTTACCGTATTAATTCCAACTAAAGCATCTACAGAATCATAAAAAAGTTTAATCGATCTTTCACTGACTACACCAACATAATAAATTTTTGTATCAGCTAAATCAGATTCTGTGATAATTGTTTGTCCAGTGCTTCCTAAACCAACTCTAATGACTTCTGGTGGATCTTGATTCAGTCTGTCGTAGATTACAGAATCTCCACTGATGAAGTCATGTGGTGTTGAAAAAGTGATAGTATCAAAATCAGTATTAACCCCAACATTAGTAAAATTTTTGAAATAATTTGAATTATCAATCGCAACATTGACATCTAAAACTGCTCCAGATCCATTTCCACCTATAACTTCAGCAACAGGCTCTCCTAAAAATCTAAAACCTTCATTTTCAACTATGACTTCTTTGATTGATCCTGAAAGTTGAACTATACCTTCAGCACCTGTTCCATTCTCATCTGCAATAACAAGTTTTGGAGCAGTGATA
>Ga0129336_10001297_pt1 | contig 15055 bp, 27 predicted proteins | sample CPB6_02_DNA_FD_96878 | JGI IMG/M metagenome (GOLD analysis project Ga0129336, IMG submission 96878) | Freshwater to marine salinity gradient microbial communities from Chesapeake Bay, USA - CPBay_Sum_0.6_0.2_DNA | ecosystem: Environmental > Aquatic > Marine > Coastal | place: USA: Chesapeake...
CCTGGGGCACCCAACTGCAGTAGCCGCATCCCACCCATCTTTGGCTGGAGCTGCGTTGTCTCCGAATCAAACGCGATCAACGTCGCATCGTCGAGCGTGTGGAGATGCTCGATCCCTTGAAGAAAGTCCAAGCCTGGTAGGGCAACTTGTACCCTACTACTCTAGCAGACTTTCCACCTCTCGCGCCGAACACAGCTCAGCAGCCGCGAGTGTCCCACCCTCGGGAAGTCCAAGCAAACACCGTTTATCCCAGTGCACGCAGCACCGACACGGTCCCCCATCCTCCTGGGGCTTGTAACTCTGCCGAATCCGCTCCATGCGAATCTCCAGTAACCCAGCCTCACTGGAGCGATAGCACTTCATACACATCACGGGATTGGTGGTTTGTTTGCCGCACTGCTGGCACGGCCTGCTGTTGATCGTGATAGCCATCAGTCATCTACTTGATAAAAAGAACACTCCTCGGCAAACGTCCCGCCGGCCTCTGGAACGTCAAGCCCACATTTTTTCTGCCACCAGTGTGTGCAGTTCTGGCAGTTGAGGCGCTTACTTTCCGCCTTTTGAGCTGGTGTTGCATAGTGCTCCTCTGGAAATTTCCTGGGAAGCTCTGGCCACAACCTGCGATACGCCCTTCCAGTCCGGACCTGATTGACGGCTTGGTGACTGACGCCAAACACCTTGGCAAGCTCAGCTCCACTCCTGGGATCAAGCAAGATGGTCCTGACCTCAGCTGGCGTCAGGCGTTTGTTGTTGAGGGGCCGATTGTCCGACATGCGGGACACCTCCACCTCTTTCTGGAGCTTCGTGTCGTAATGCACGCTCCAGCAAAAGTCGCAGCACTTACACCGCAACCGATAGGTCCTGACGCTGGAGCCGTTAGACCAGTTGTACGTTGAGACAACTTTTCTGAATGTGTGAGTGCAATAGTCAGCCATTCCAGTGCCTGATGACGCCTGCGCAAATAAAGATGTTCGTGATCATGTAGGCCGCCAAGATACAAAAACGCACCAGTGCAACCTGATCAGCAATCCGGTCGTGCTGGTGCGCCTTCTCTCCCAGGGCCTTGGCGACAATCCGCCACCAATGCCTCATTGTTCCCGGTATGCCTCCGTAGCCAAGGTGTTGATCAACCGAGTTAGATACCAGCGAGCCTTACAAAAATCCTCGTAAGGATCCTTTTTCAACCATGCCCGACTGACGTACTTGATGACCTGCCAATGCAGACCACCAACCACGGCATCTGGAGCGGGCCTCACCCAGTCCTCGATTACCTCAATGACCTCGAGTTTGCCCGTCGTGTAGTGCGATGGGTGGTTAACTGGATCGCTCATCCCCTGGAGCCCTGCACAGCTTTGTCCCCTTGATACCGCCCAGTCATGGAGTAATCCTTGGCCGGCAGCATCGACATCCGATGGAACACGATCTGCGCAATCCGCATCCCAGGCCACAGAGCAACCGGGTGCAGCGCCCGCGCGTTCTGCAGTTCCAGCGTTAGCCTCCCGCAGTATCCGGGGTCGATGTACCCAGCAAGGAGATGCTCAATCCCCTCCCTGGCACGACTGGACTTCAGCGCCAGCTGCCCAGCAATACAGTCGGGCAACCGGAACTCCTCCAACGTCTCCGAAAGCACGAATTCGTGCGGCTGGAGCATGAAAGGTTTTTCCTTCGTATGCCCAGCAATCGAATAGGGCACCAGTTCTGGGGAAGTCGGGATTTCCACCAGTAGGTTCTCACCGAGTCTCACATCGAGACTCGCGGGATTCACCAGCTCAGGATCAAAAGGCGTCACCAAATCCCGCCGCACAAGCGACAGGATCTCCACGTCAGGCAAGATCACGCGGCAACCTCAGCAGTGTCTTGCTGGAGCTGCACGTGCTTCCAGGTCTTATTCCACTTAATGCAGTTGATGGTGGTGGGGTGCACGCCAAACTCCTTAGCGATCTTGCCCACCGACTTCCCGCCTGCAGCCAACTGGCGCTTGATCTCCAGCACCTTCACGTCGGTCAACACCGACACGCCACGCTTGCCCTTGCGGCTGGACTTACGAGTCTTACTTTGAGACTGGCGTACGGCTTTTGTCCGTACGATCTGTTCGCCAGCAGGCAGCGGGATGGTCTGCTTGGGATTGGTCAAATCCAGTTCAACGTGCTGGCACGTATCAAGAGCAAAGCGAGCAGCATCAAGAGCCTTGATGACCTGATCAAACTGAGCTTCAGAAAGGATGTACATGTTCATAAGGTGGAACGTGTGCAGTGTAGTAGGCAAGAGCGGGAGTGTGTCAACTTCTAATTAGGCGAAAATTAGAAGTTCGTTAGGAGTAGGGGTCCGACTAAGGAAGCGGCGGTGAACTATCTGGAGATCCCGGAGGGTTGACCAGCCCGCAACGGCCCCAGTAACCGCGTTGCGCTAGCGGGTCTTGCCAGCGCCTATCGAATGCGGGATAGCGCGTGTCTGCATTAACCCAGCGGAAATTGCCGATCTTGCCCGCGTGGCTGCAGAAGTAGATAAACGGGAACTCAGACATAGAAGTAATGTTGACTAATCGGGCAGGGATTCAAGAGCGCGGCGGATGGCAGATGAGTTAAAGCCAAGACCGTGAGTAGAGGCATCCACTTTCAAAAGGTCCAACGCTTGTAGCGCCTGCTCCTTCAAACTCGGCGGCTTGGGGCGGCGTGCGGCGCGGAGTGGCTCGACAAGGTGGTGATAGTTGAATTCACCACGCAAGATTTCGCAGCACGCCTCCAGCTCCTGATCAGCACCGGCCTGGAAGGCTTCGTATAGGACAACATCGACGTTTTCTCCTTCGTCGATGATCAGTTGTTCCCACTTTCTGAGAAGGTGATCGGGTGGGTAGATGTTGTCAGTCATGAGGAAGAGAAGTGTGTAGATCTAGTAACTAATCCGAACAGTCGCCGTTCCATCGAGTGGAACACCCAAACGATGTGCTGCACCAGCAGAAAGATCAATGCTGCCGCAATCGCAGCGATCCGTAATGGGCACCACGACTGACCGCCCTTGGTGCGACACACGCACTTTGGTGCCGCAAGGCAACCAAGGATGCGCTGCACTCAAACCCCAGTGCTGGTACACCCTTCCGCAATACGCTACCTCTCCGTGATATTCCGGGTGGTAGACGGTCGCGGTAACTTCCCGGCCTGTGTGATGTGCCAGTGCTGGTCCGTTAAAAACAAGTGCTGCAGCAAGTAAAAAGCGCTTCACGGTCAGTTGGTTTCGAGTTCAAGTTTGATAGCAGCTTGGAAATAACCAGCCACTTTTAGTCTGCGGTAAGCAGGACCAGCTTCTTCAGATTGCTTATTTTCAATGTTCTCGTACTCATGCCGCGCTTCTTCAAGAGCAGCTTTCGTATCGACATTAAGCAAGTGAAGTTCTGAATCAGACAGTTCAGAAAGCTTGTCCAGATAAATGGTCCGCCCGTTCAAAAGGTAAGAACGGTAAAACGGAACCATTGCGTTTTCAGTCATCAGCGTGTTGAACGACGTGTGAATTGCGAAGTTGAGAGCGGATCGTAATGGTGGCGTCGTATCCGACATTGCCGAGGTACTCAGCAGCGCGAAGAGCCACCATGTGCGCCATCAGCGCCGGATCGTGCTTGTACTTACCGATGGTGTCCATCAGCTCGTACACGTAGGAGTCACATGCTTGGAACTCCTCGGGAAACGGTAGCGCCAAAGTGTCGTACCAGTCCGCTTCCATAACGTTCTCACCAGGCTGGAGCGGATTCGGTCCCCACTCTCCTCCCTCGTCTCCCTCCCATCCATAGTCTTGACGCACTGCCCACGCATCCGCTGCTTGGCGCATTGCGCGTTCTACATCAGACAAGTGCTCGTACCAGTTCGGGCGCTTTTCCAGTTGCTGGAGATTAAAAGCTGCGTCAGTCATTGAAATTTCATGCAAAAAAGTTTGGATCCTGCTGCCGTAACCGGGTGAGATCCGTGAGTCTCAACTTGAGAATCTCGTGGATGGCCAGCTTCGACAGTGTAGTAGACGAGATGGTGTCGCTGGTGGCGAACACGTAGATGAGGTGGCGATAAAGCTGGGTCAGGGTGCGAATTCTGACCCAGTGCGTATCACCAGGAATCGGCTCAGTGCCGTAGTGCCAGTCGTCATAGTCGCTGGCGTTGCGAAGCTCGCGGGCTTCAGTCGTCCCAATCAGACGTGTCGAGTGGAGTCCAGTCATCGACGCGCTCGGTGAGCATGGCCCGGAGTTGAGCATCGGTAGCTGGAATCAAATCTTCATCTGAAAAGTAGAGGGTGCCTCGGCACAGGGCAGGCCCCCACTCGGGCGGATCAAGCTGCGTCTGCGGATAGACCAGCACAGCGTCATCAACAAGGGCATCGACAACGAGATGGTCGCCTTCAAATCGCAGCTCCTCAATGTTCAGTACCTTCACTTGACCTCCTGAGCAGTGCTGCTGGTCTCCATACGATCTAGCCACTGGTCCCAGCTCATCTTGAGAAACTGCTCCAGATCCTGAAGCTTCTCCAGCTGGTTGATGTCGTAGATGGGGTTGAGGCCCACGGCCTCCATATCGGCGATCTTCTGCTGGAGCGTGAGGATGCCCCAGTTGACCGCAAAGAACCACGGACTGAGCTTGGTGTTTTCGACTGAAGTGTGAAATTGATCCATTTTGTAATTCAGTAGTAGAGGCGCCCGTCTCTCCGGGCGTGCCCTTAGTGTTGCACACAAACAGCCCGACCGCAAGGCCGAGCTGTCGCATTCCGTTACAAACCCGGCTGGCTAGCTCAAAAAACCGGGATTTCCGGTTTACATAAAACGTATTAGGTAATGACCGCAAGCCAGTCGCACCAATGGATTTGAAGCACTAGGCTGGCGGTCTAGAACTCTCTGAGGGTCTAGGCGATCCCGTAGAGGCCGGCTGCGGGAACCAGGTGGACACCGCGTGAGGACCCACCACCGGCCAACCCTTTCAAGTATTGGCAGCCACGGCTAGACCGCCAATACAGCAAAGCCCAGCCGAAGCTGGGCAAAGCAGCCCGATGCCGAAGCAGAGCGGGAACCAGCTCAGGCTATGCGGGTCAGGTAGACGGTGACTACCAGGATTCCCAGCAGCCACGTCAGCCCGAACACCACCACGGGCGGAATCACACCGGTACCCCCAGCTCCTCTGGTGCGTACTGGGTCAGCACGCACACGTCAGCGCCCTGCCTAAGCGCCGTACCCACCACGTAGTGGAACTGATCTTGGGCATCCTTGGACTCCTCGATCTTGTACTCCTCCACCTCGTAGGCCATGCCCCTGCGATACCAGGAGACACGCACCACCGCCAGCAGCTCGAACGGGATGTCACCAACGGTGTAACCCAGCGTGGGCTTCCTGGGGCGCTTGGGCTGGGGCGGTTCAGGCTTAGCCACGGGATCTCTCCAAAACAGCCAGGCGGCGACCCGCACTAGCCCTAGAAAAAAGTTAGGCGTGGTGAACATGCCCATCAGTCCCAAAGCCGTGCGGCTTCCTCCATCAAGCGGTTCAGCTCCTCGGGAGAGCGTTCATCCCTTGGGGAGCCTTCCAAAAGCTGTCCTTTTTCACCAAAACCCTTGGTACCACTGGGAAACAAATCGGGACACGGGGTAGGGCTGTCCTCTTTTGCTCCAGCTACCTCCTCAAAAGAGGACACGCCTAAGGGCTGTCCTTTTTTACTTCCCAGTCCCACACTGGGTTTTCCTAATTCAGGACACACTTTCACACACATATCACGCGAGAGAACAGCCTGGTACAAATTGGAAGGTCTGGCACCTGAGGAGGTCTGACCAACCACCTCAACCAACCCCCTCGAAGAAAGCCTCTGGAGCGCCTTGCCGATAGCGGCCACACTTCCACCGCACAAAGCATCCGCAGCCAGGTCAGAGCGGCTCAGAGAGCGCGGATGCGCAGCCCTCAGGCGCTGGAGCACCCGATCCACGATTGAAGCGGGATTTCCCGTTTCCAGGTTTTCCTCGACGTAGTCCGCCAGCGAGAACGTCAGATCGCTCTCCAGCTTCATCAGCAGCTTGGAACCATCCCGCCCAGCGCGAGACTTCTCCACGGTGATGAGACGGGCGTTGTAGCCGGTCTGCTCGACCTGCTTCTTATCGGGCCGCCTAAGCCCCCACACCTCATCCACAGCGTCCCGGATGGCAGTGGAGCCCCGGAACCCACCGGTCTTGTTGGCGTGATGGATTAGCAGGATCGTGCAGGCCGGGAAGGTCCTCCCGTTGTTGTTCGCCAGCCAGTAGATCGGGCTCGCAAACTCCTTCTTGTTTTCGTCGAACGCCGAGCCCCTACTGCAACCCGTGATCGAGTCGATGATCACAAGCTTCGGCCGGTGCTTCTCGATCAACTTGACGAAGCGGTAGTACCAGTTCAGATCCCACCCCATCACCACCGTCACCGGATCTGACGACTGGAACTCCAAGTCCCGCAGCTGCTGTTGGACCTGCACCTCGCTCTGATCACCGTTCAAGATCAGCACCGGCCCAGCTTCCACTGGAACGAGATCGCCCCGCACCGAGAACGGAATACCGCGAGCAACGTGCTTGGCAATTGTCCAAGCGGACATGGATTTGCCATCACCACCAGCGCCGTGGATCATCACGGTGCCTGGGCAGGGCAGCAAATCCGGGATCAGGTACTCAAACTTCAGATCCTTCTCCAGCAGACGACTCATAGCCATCTCATCGTCCTGCTGCTCGAACTGCATCTGGGCGATCAGCAACCGCTCCAGCGCCCCAGCGTCACGGTATCCAGCCTCCAGCGCCAGCACATTCATGGCGTGCGCCGCCTCAGCCGGGTTCTGAATCTGCTGGATCTCCTTCGCCCGCCGAATCACCTCGGCATAGGTGATGGTGACCTGCCGAATGCGGGTGACGTTATCGCCCTCAGCAGTTTCAACAACCTTCCGCAGATCCTCCGAAAGCCACAACCGCCCCGGCATCTGCTGGTCCGCCATCCAGAACAGCGTCCCAAGGCTCACCGGCCCCTTCCGAAAGGACTTCCAAACCTCCTCACAGGGATTGCCGTCCGCCCAATCCTGTGAAAATTCGGGGTCTTCCGCAGACCAAGCCGACCAAAGCGTCAAACCAAGGTCAGTCGGCAACTCCGAGTGGATCGCCATCCCCACCTTCACCCAGTGATCCCGGCTGCCACTGCCCTGCCCCGGAATCACCATCAACGCCGACTGGATAATCTCAGCCACCTCAGCTGGATCTCGATCCGAGAAATCGAGCGCCTTGCGGTTCTTAATGAAGCCGCCATCCTGCACATCTTTCCCTGCGGCATCCCGCATCTCCGCCAGCAGCCACTCAGGAGCCTCAGGAATGGCCTCCAGGTCGCCTTCAAAGCCGTACTGCCCAGCTGGAGCCTTCCCATCACTGGAGCCCGGATAAGCCCCGTACAGCACGCCCTGACGGCCCCAGAGCACCTCATACCCAGCGCCGGTATCGCTCAGGCCAAAACCCTTCACCGAGGCCCACAGAGCCTCTGGAACGCGAAACAGGTACTTGGCCGCATTGGCCTTGGTCGACGTGACGACTGGAGCACTCTCCAGCGACTCACCCCACTTCTTTTTGAGACGGCTGAGATTGCGATCCACGTCAAGGATCACAAGTCCCCCACTCCGAGCACCCGTAAACGCCCCCACCGCCTGGAACACCTCAGGCTTGCGATCGATCTGGAGCGCCACATCCGAAGGCGCCATCACCGTGTGGTGACTGCGCTCTAGTGGCGTCTTGCCCTTTGAAACTTTCCCGGACTGGATCGCCTGCCCCTTGGCGTAAATCGGCGCATACGCAATCCCGACAGGCAGCTGGCGCACAAAAGCCAGCAGCTCCTGCGTCTTACCTTGAGACATGTTAGACTCTCACACGAGAATGTTCATCACGCCCCGCAGCCTTCTGGTAGTGGGGCGTTTTCTCATGGTAGCCAGCCGGTCAAGACCGTGTTACTGTGTTAACCGTTGCCCTCGGGCGACCACCCAAAAAGCACCAACCCCAATGGGATTCCTCTCAAAAAGCGCATCCGCAGCAGTCACCTCTAATGGCACAGGCGGCGGCTACCTCAGCCTCAGCAAACTGCCCGACGGCGGCAGCGTCCGCTTCGCCCTACTCACCGACGAACCTCTGGAGTTCTACGAGTCCTGGGGCCAAGCCAACGGCTCCTCCAAGCCCTTCCGCTTCGACTTCGAGCCCACCTACGAAGACGTGGTTGCCGAAATGGGCGACTACGAGCCTCGCGAAGGACGCGGCGGCCCCGGCACCGCAGACGTGAAATTCGCCATCGCCTGCCCGGTCTACAACTACGAGTCCGGCAAAGTCCAGGTCCTGCAAATCACCCAAAAGTCCATCCTCAAAGAGATCGACCAGATCTCCCAAATGGAGGACTACGAAAACCTGCTGGACTGGGACTTCACCATCAGCAAAAAGGGCTCGGGCCTGCTGACTGAGTACACCGTGCGCCCCGTCCCCCGCAAAAAGGGCAGCCAAGAGCACATCGATGCCGCCTGGCTGGAAGCCAAAGCCGAAGGCTTCGACATCACGCGCCTGCTCACTGGAGGCAACCCCTTCAAGGCCGCCTGACAATGAAGGTGCTCGTTGCCTGTGAATACAGCGGACGAGTGCGTGATGCTTTCGCAGCTCGGGGACACTACGCCCTGAGCTGCGATTTATTACCCACAGAAGTCCCCGGTAATCACTACGAAGGTCCGGTAGAGGATTTACTTGACCAACACTGGGATCTGATGATTTGTCATCCACCGTGTACGCACTTGGCTGTGTCTGGAGCGCGATGGTTTAAGGACAAACAAACGGAACAAGCGGCAGCACTTGATTTTGTGCGGCTGTTACTTAATGCCCCAGTGGAGCGCATCGCACTAGAAAATCCTATTTCAATTATTTCAAGTCGTATACGCAAACCTGATCAGATCATTCAACCTTGGCAGTTTGGTCACGGTGAAACAAAAGCCACTTGTTTATGGCTTAAGAACTTACCAAAGCTGGTACCAACAGACTTAGTAGATGGCAGGGAGAACAAAGTTCACCGTATGCCTCCCAGTCCTGATCGCTGGAAAGAGCGCAGTCGTACTTACCAAGGCATTGCCAACGCTATGGCCGAGCAGTGGGGCTGAAATTTTCAAGGCTCCGCCATAGCGCGGGGCTTTTTAGTGGTATTATCAAATTGGGAAAGAATATCTAAATGGCCTCCAACACCCAAGACACGCTGGCAGGACTACGTAAATGGAGACTGGAACAAGACAACAGTGGCCCCTTCCGGGTCTACCGAGACATAAACGGTAATATTTACCATAGTGTTACACACATCCTAAAGGAAACAAGCGATAAAACCGGGCTGGAGCGCTGGGAAGCTCGCCTGGGACCTACAGAAGCCACTCAACAGCGCAATGTTGCCGCCACAAGAGGCAACATGGCCCATTCACAAGCCGAATATCTCCTGAAAACCTCAATGCAGCTGGCACGTTCCACTGCAAACAAGCGCAACTCCATCCGCTGGGACGACCAAGGCCTGGCCCGCATCCCAGCCCCCATCACCCAATGGGCACTCAAGCGGGTCCGCCCCAATGTCCCCAGGGTTGGCTGGAGCGCTTCTGGCTACGCCCGCAGCCTGTCCGACTGGATCACCGACAACGTCACCGAAATTTTCGCGTCCGAATTTTCCATTCACCACCCAGCCGGCTTCGCCGGAACCTGCGATGCCCTGATCGGCATGAAAAACAACGAACTGGTACTAGCCGACTGGAAGACCAGCGTGGGCCGCAAGACCAAAAAGGATGAAGCCGGACTGGAACACCTCCCGCCCGGCCATTCATACATCGATCAATGCGGCGCCTACTCCCTAGGGCTGAAGCACCTCACCGGCCTCCAACCAACTGGAGCAGCCATCGTCCTGGCGCGTAGGTGTGGCGCCCCCAACATTCATTACATGACCCGAGATGAACTGGAGCACGCTGAAAAGTCATTCATGGCCAGGGTGGAGCTGTATTTTGATCAGCTGCAGTCCTCGCTTCGCTCGGACAAAAACCAGGTATCAGCTTGAAATTTTCCATTCATGACTACCAGCCTGCCCACGGACATAACTTGCCATTCATGCCGCTGGTACGTGTCTGACACCTGCCGTCGCCATTCACCAGGCCATTCAGGATGGCCATTCACTACAGACACAGACTTCTGTGGTGACTGGAACCAACGCTGTGAGCTGGCACCCGACGGCAAGTGGCAGCCCGTGGTCTAGAGAATCTCAATGTGAGTCTCAAGCGTCTCACTCGGAAGGGAGACCACAAAAACCTCACTCCCATCCAAGGCCAGCATGTCTATTGGCTGGAGCACGATCAACCCACGCGCCGCAAGACCCCTAGCGGTCTGGAGCGTACGGCGATCAGTCGGGAGGATGCTTGGCACCCCCACCGACTGAATGTGGGCCAGGAGATTGCGCTGGTTCGTTCCCAGCCCTTCCGCCTTTCGCATTAGCTGGAGCGCTTCCGACTGGGTTGGGCCTTGCCAGCATCCGAGCGCCGCTTGCGCGGTGCACCTTTACCGGGCTTCACCCGATTAGCTGGAGCAGCTGGCATTGGTTCCGGTGTGCGCGGAAAAAGTCCCGTAGCTTGTGGAAAAAGTTCAGCGGGGATGTCAGCTCCGCCGTTCAACCGCTGACAATCCCGCCAGTAGGGCACAAGTTCCCTAAACAGCTGGAGCGGACCTTCCTTGCCGTGCGCTTGCTGGAGCGCTAGCAAATCCGCCCAATCGCTCGCTTCGATAGTGGATCGCTCGATTGCCCAGCGGAGGTCGCGTAGGTGGCGCTTCTCTAGGCGCAGCTGCTCCCGCTCCGCCTCTCGGGTTTCTCTCTGGCGCCCTTTTGTCGTCCATTCTCCCCCAGTCATGGCAGGCACACCATCAGAACGGACTGGCCTGAAGAGGTCGACATGCCGCAATCGGTGACGTGCAGCAGTCCGCGACGCTGGAGCGAGCGAGCTACTCGCACCGTGTCACGATCGGGACTGATGGTGTGGTGGCCGGGGTACTTCCGGCAAAAGTCCAGCATCTGCCGCTGGAGCGGTCCGAGTCGTTGCATGGTTCCCTGTAGGTTGGGGATACCCTCTAACAATACCAGAACCGCCAACCCCTGCTAGCCACATTGCAGAGTGTAACAAAAGCAAGGGTAAGCGGCTGGGGCGTCGATAGGATTCCGGAGCACACCAAGGCACACCACGCCATGACAATCCTCAGAACGACGGAACCGCGCGGCACCTTCCGCGTTACCTACGAAACCGTGACGGCAGAGTCTGCCGAGCAAGGAGACTGCGCTGATCGCGGCTGGCTTACTTGGAACGGCAGCCCTGCAGACGAGTACTCAGACTCTGTGTGGGACCTGCGCGACCTTACAGACAAGCTGGCAGGTTGCTACGCGGAAGGAGACGGCGACAGGCTGCCGCGCTGGATCACGGTTTACCCTAGCTCAGATTTTTGGTTGTCGCCGTTCTGGCGCAACCTTGCCGGTGAGGATGCCTTGGGCGTCACCGCTTCCGTGCATCGGCCGGATTGGATCACTGACGCCAGCTGGCTGCGGGTTTGCCGCTTACTCGGCTGGCGGTATTGACCCTTTGCCGATTCTGCTGTATTGTATTTCACGAGACCCAACCCTAAGGCTCCCCCATGACCAAAAAATTGCAGCGCCAACTCGATCAGGCTCGTGACACGCTCACCGGGCTGAGCTGGTACGGATACAAACCGGCCCGCGTCCGTAAGTGGAGTCAGCATGTTGAGCTTGCCTCCCACAACCTGAAGCACTACGGCCCCACCGACACCCACTGCGATATTGCAGCCGACTTGGTGGCGGACGTGCACAGCTTTGCTGCCCGCAGCCCTTTTGCTGATCTGCTGGCGCAGCCGCTAGGGCTACAGGCTATTGATCTGCTACAGTAAGACCCGAGTAAACCTAACCCTGAGGCTCAAATCATGATCCTGTCTTCCGCATCCCGTAACGGCTGGAGCTTCCCAGCTGATCAGACCCTCTCGCTGCTGGATATCCGCGAGCTGAGCGCAACCACCGGTTACTGTTGGTGTGTTGAGACTCGCTACCACGGCCCCACCAACACCAAGGGCAGCCGCATCAGCGTGTCGTTCGTAGGCAGCCGTAAGGGCAGCAAGACATACGCGTACCGTCATGCGCTCAGTGGTCCTGAGAATCACGTGGCCGCTGCCGTGGAGTGGATGCAGCAGCTGAGCAGTCTTAACGGTGCGCCGGCTTATGCCTTAGTTGCCAAGGCCAGCAGCGATAAAGGGTATGTCTTGACCTTTTGCTGACTGGTTCTCCTACCGATCAACGGCCCGGCCACAGTGCTGGGTTTTTTGCTGTGCTCGCTCCGCTCGCACGCAAGGTTACAGCCTAAGATTGAACCAAACGGCTGGGGATTGTAACTGTGACGGATCAACCGGAAGCTATCAATGAAGCGCCGGAAGATTCTCCGGAAGGTGTAAAGAAGCAACGACCCTACGGGAAGCGTAATCCTGACGCTGTGATTGAAGAGCGCCGAAAGCGGCTTTATCGCAGGCAGTTAACAGGACTTCCAACCCGTCAACTAGTGCTAGACCACGCTGATCGTGAAGGCATCGGCGAAATTACAGCTTGGCGTGATTGGGATGCCGTGAAGCAGTGGAATGAACAGGATTGGCAGAAAGATAGGGAAAGCATAGTTTCACGTCTTCAAGCTATGCGCATGCGCGCAATTGATGCGGCCATCCGTAAAGGTCAGATCGGCAGCGCTCAACTCCTTATGCGCGATCTTGGGGCTGTGGTTGGGGAGGTAGCGCCAGAGGCGCAAGCAGCTGCCGCGCCCACACTGAACATCACCGTTGAAGACAAGCGCCAGGCTTGACCGCTGACCTCTTGTGTGCAACAATACGGGAGTAAGCACACCACGCTTCCTGTGATCAACCGCACTCCTTCCCTGACTGACTTGGGCTACACCGCAGCCATGGTGTTGACCGTTGCTGGAATCATCGCTCTCGGGCTGGACAATACCCGCCAGCTGGAACGCTGCGAGGCTACCGGCCGCGGCCAGACGGAGTGTCGCCTGCTAGTGCTCGGACGCTGATCTGCTGTCACACACTGTAATGTTACAGAGCATGACAGTATCAGCCGCACAAGCGCTTCCAGAGTGCTACAGTAAGGGAGTCCTCAGGGAAACCATCCCATGATCACACAAACAACACTGCCTCTCACCAGCTCCTACGTTGTCTGGTGTTATGCGCCATCTGAGGATGGCGAGGGCTGGAACGCGCCTTACGTTTGCCAAGACGAAATCGGTTGTGCAACCGATGCTCACGACTATGCTCGCCGGCTGCGCTGTATCTATCACGGTCATTTGTTCGCCGCACTACCCGTCGGGCGCATTCCGCTCCCGACGCGCTGAAACATCTTGTAATGTTACAGAATATCACAGTATCAGCCCCACCGGCGCTCCCACTGTGCTACACTACAGGTGTGAGCGCAGCAGTGAACGCGCCGCATCCACTACCCACACCAAGGGAACAAATGAACTACCCCACCACTGCCCAAGTCTCCGCTCAGCTGGAGCAGTACGCCCGCACTATCGCCCCAGCCATCGCCTTCGTCGTCACGCTAGTAGTTCACACCTACTGGCTCGGTTACCGCCTAGGCCGCCTAGTGCACAGCGCCAACGACTGGCTGGCACAGCACTGGCCGACCCGCCCCACCAGTACAACCGAACCACTAGCCGCAGTGATCGCCGCGACTGAGACTGTTGTACTATTCGAGGACGTGCACAGCCTACGCGCGCAAGGCCTGACGCAGCGTGCCATAGCGGAGCGCCTAGGCGTGTCCCGCACGACCGTGAGGCGCCGTCTGGCCGCTAGCGGCCAATCATGACGCACACTAAAAAGCCCGCCTACACTGGCGGGCCTTTGTGTGCCGGGCCAACCGGCGATGCAGCCTTACCTAGGGCGTGTTGGGCTCGTGGTGACGCGTCGTGTGCCCGGTTCCGCGGAGGTTCTATTTAGCGAGGGATCCTCTCCCCTCGTGTCTGTACTATAGCACAGTAGTACAGCATCACGGGCAGTATTGTCACACACTGTAACACAGTACAGGCGTACCAGGGGGTAGGGTTCGGCGCCCTGCCTCGCCGTACGGCACTCAGGGAACCTACTGACATATCCTCAATTCCTTCCTCTGTTACACACCGGGGGCAGGGGGTCAATTCCTGTAATAACCTAGAAGGTACCCTCCCATATAAAAATGCCCGAATCTGCTGGAGCACTCACCCTCCGTTACGCCCAGGGTCAGGTCTTCGGTAGCCGCAAACGCTTCAGAGTATTGGTAGCAGGCCGACGATTCGGCAAAAGTTACCTCTCATGCATCGAATTATTACGTGGGGCGATCGAAAGGCCGGGCGAAACCTTCTTTTACGCGGCCCCTACATACCGAATGGCGAAGGACATTGCATGGAAAGTCCTAAAAAAGCTAGTTCCGAAAGCTTGGATCAAGAGCAAAAACGAGACCGATCTCAAGATCGAGCTAGTTAATGGCTCCACCATCGAATTAAAGGGCACTGAGAACGCCATGGCTCTTCGCGGCCGCAGTTTGGCTGGCGTGGTACTCGACGAAGCCGCCTTCATGGACAGTGAAGTCTGGTTCGAGGTCATCCGCCCCGCTTTGGCCGACAAACAAGGCTGGGCACTCTTCATTTCCACCCCTGATGGCACTGCCAGCTGGTTCTACGAACTCTGGCAATACGCAGACAGCGGCGATTCCGACTGGAGCCGCTGGCAATTCACAACAATCGACGGCGACAACGTCCCCCCAGAAGAAATCGAAGCGGCCCGCGCCCAACTCGACCCCCGCACCTTCCGCCAGGAATTTGAAGCAAGCTTCGAGAACCTATCGGGCCTCGTCGCCATCAGTTTCAGCGACGAGAACATCGACAAAAACGTCCAAGATCTCCCCGTTCTTCCACTGCTGCTCGGCGTCGACTTCAACGTTGACCCAATGAGCGCTGTCTGCGCAGTCAAAAAA
>Ga0129336_10001298_pt1 | contig 15052 bp, 11 predicted proteins | sample CPB6_02_DNA_FD_96878 | JGI IMG/M metagenome (GOLD analysis project Ga0129336, IMG submission 96878) | Freshwater to marine salinity gradient microbial communities from Chesapeake Bay, USA - CPBay_Sum_0.6_0.2_DNA | ecosystem: Environmental > Aquatic > Marine > Coastal | place: USA: Chesapeake...
CATCGGGTACGACGCGCTGCCCTCTACGCTGCCGACCGCCCCGCTCGGCCGGGGCCTGACGGCGCCCCAGCGCATTCGCCGTCGGGTGGGCATGGCCCTGGCCTCGCGGGGGTTCGTCGAGGTGCTGTCCTACCCCTTCGTGGGTGTGGCCGAGCTCGATGCCCTGCAGCTTCCGTCGGACGATCCGCGCCGTATCGCGCCGCGGTTGGCGAACCCTCTCTCGGAGGAGCAGCCGAGCCTGCGCGCGACGCTGCTGCCCGGCCTCGTCGCTGCGGCACGGCGCAATGCCAGTCGGGGCCACGCCGATGTCGCGCTGTTCGAGGTGGGCCGGGTGTTCCAGGGCGACGTTGCGCACGAGTCGGGGGAGCGCCCCGGCGTGCACGGGCGCCCGCAGGACGACGAGTGGGAGTCGCTGAACGGCCTGCTGCCAAGGCAGCCGCACCACGTCGCGGGCATCCTGGCCGGCACGCGCGAGCCGCAGGGCTGGTGGGGGCCGGCGCGTGCCGCTTCCTGGTCCGACGCGATCGAGGTGGTGCGCGTGCTGGCGGACGTGGCCGGCGCCCGCATCGAGGTCACGCCCGGTGCTGATCCGGCTTTCCACCCGGGACGCTGCGCGAGCATCACGCTCGACGGGAGCGTCATCGGGCACGCCGGTGAGCTGCATCCGCGAGTCATCGAGGCCACCGGGCTGCCCGAGCGCACTGCTGCCTTCGATGTCGATCTCGACGCGATCGCCGACGCAGCGGTGCCGATCCGGCCGGCTCCTGCGATCGGCACGCAGCCGGTCGCCAAGGAGGACCTCGCCCTCGTGGTCGACGTGACGGTGAGTGCCGAGGACGTCCGCGCAGCCCTGGCGGAGGGTGCCGGGGAGCTGCTGGAGTCCGTTCGGCTGTTCGACGTCTACACCGGATCCCAGGTGCCGGAGGGCAAGAAGTCCCTCGCCTTCGCGCTGCGCTTTCGCGCGCCTGACCGCACGCTCTCGGCGGACGAGACTGCGGCGGCACGCCAGGCCGCGATCACGGCTGCGCAGCAGCGGTGCGGTGCGACCCTGCGCTAGGAGAGTCCGGCGTGCTCGGTTCTGCGTCGTGGGCGGCTGCGCCGACTGACGCGCGGGTGACGAACGAGTCGAGGAGCGTCTCGAGTGTGGCCGCGAAGGCGTGCTCGTTGATGGCGTCGACGGCCTCGGTCGAGGTCAGGCTCAATGTGATGTGCGCGTTGACCGTCGCGTTCAGGCGGTCCAGTCGCTGGTCGAGGTGGCTGGGAGCGCCGGCGAAGTCGAATGCGCTGGAGCCGACCACGAAGGTCTCCAGCTGGCGGTAGGCCACGGCCACGTCATGGCCCCGCAGGCCCATGCCGGCCAACAGATCAGCGCCCAGGGTGGGGGCAGAGGGCGCGGGGGCTCCCTCACCCATCTGCATGAGCAAGATCTGGATCAGGCAGGGGTACTCCCGGGCCGCTCGTCGGTAGGCCAGGGCCATGTCGCGCAGCGCCTCCCGAGGGCCCACCACCGTGGGGGCGTCGGAGTAGGCCTGGGCGAGCAGGGACTCGTGCATGCCGATGATGAGGTCGCCCCTATCCAGGTAGTAGTGGTTGAGCGCAGCTTCGAGTACTCGTTCGGCTGAGCCCGGTGAGCAGGCAGTATGCGCGTATGCGTATACTGCCGGAATGATCCGGGTATCGATCGCGGGTGCCTCCGGCTACGCCGGCGGTGAACTGCTGCGCCTGCTGGCGTCCCATCCACAGGTATCGGTCGGGGCGCTGGCGGCCGGGGGCCGTGCGGGGGAGCCCCTGGGGGCGGTGCACCCGAACCTGGCCATGTTCGCCGACCGGATGCTGGTCGAGACGTCCGCTGATGCACTGGCGGACGCCGACCTGGTGTTCCTGGCCCTGCCGCACGGCGAGTCCGCGGCCCTGGCGGGGCAGCTGCCCGAGTCGGTGCGGATCGTCGACCTCGGTGCGGACTTCCGGCTCGCTGATCCCGGTGCCTGGTCCACCTACTACGGCGGCGGGCATGCGGGCACCTGGACCTACGGCCTGCCCGAACTGCCGGGGGCGCGCGAGGCCATCCGCTCGGCGACGCGGGTGGCCAACCCCGGGTGCTACCCGACCTCGGTCGCGCTGGCCATGGCCCCGGTCCTCGCCGCGGGCCTGGTCGAGCCTGACGTCGTCGTCGTGGCGGCCTCCGGGACATCCGGCGCCGGCCGCAAGCCCACCGATGCCCTGCTCGCGACCCAGGTGATGGGCTCGATGAGCGCCTACAAGGTGGGTGGCTCGCACCAGCACACCCCGGAGATGGAGCAGACGCTGTCGTCGGCCGTGGGGGCTCCGGTGACGGTGTCGTTCACCCCGATGCTCGCGCCGATGCCGCGCGGGATCCTCGCGACGGTGTCGGCGCCGGTGCGGGGGTCGGTATCCAGGGCACAGGTGCGGGAGGTGCTGGTTGGCGCCTACGCCGATGAGCCCTTCGTGCACGTGCTGCCCGAGGGGCAGTGGCCGCAGACCTCGTCCGTCGGAGGATCGAACGCCGTGCACGTGCAGTGCGCGGTGGACGAGCACGCGGGCCGCGTCGTCGTGGTCAGCGCGATCGACAACGTGGGCAAGGGCGCGGCTGGCCAGGCCCTCCAGAACGCCAACCTCATGCTCAGCCTCGATGAAGGGCTCGGCCTCTCGGTGAACGGCGTCGCCCCGTAAACAACACGTCCCCCGCCGGCTTCCGCGCAGCCGGCGTCACCGCCGGTCTCAAGGCGTCCGGCCGCCCCGACCTCGCCCTGGTCGTGAATGACGGGCCGCTGGCGGTCGCCGCGGGAGTCTTCACGTCCAACCGCTTCGCCGCGGCCCCTGTGCTGTGGTCGAGGCAGGTCGTCGCCGATGGCGAGGTGCGCGCGGTCATCCTCAACTCCGGCGGCGCGAATGCGTGCACCGGGCCGGAGGGCTTCGCCGACACCCACCGGACCGCCGAGCACGTGGCGGCAGCCCTGGCTGCCGCCGGCGTCGAGGTCGGTGCGGGTGACGTGGCGGTGTGCTCGACGGGCCTGATCGGGGAGCGCCTGCCGATGGAGAAGCTGCTTGCGGGCGTCGATGCAGCCGTGGTCGCCCTGTCGCCTGACGGCGGCCCGGAGGCGGCCTTGTCGATCATGACCACCGACACCGTGCCCAAGACGTCGTCCGTGGCCACCGGCGGCTACACGGTCGGCGGGATGGCCAAGGGCGCGGGCATGCTCGCCCCGGCGCTGGCCACCATGCTCGTCGTCGTCACGACGGATGCCGTCATCGACGCCGACCTCGCCGACTCCGCTTTGCGCATCGCGACCTCGCTGACCTTCGACCGGATCGACTCCGACGGCTGCATGTCGACCAACGACACCGTGCTGCTCCTGGCCTCCGGGGTGTCGGGCGTGGCACCGGACCCGGCGTCGTTCACCGACGCGCTGACCGAGGTGTGCTCGGACCTGGCCCGGCAGCTCATCGGCGATGCCGAGGGAGCATCGAAGGACATCGAGATCACCGTGGTGAACGCCGTGTCGGAGTCCGACGCCCTCGAGGCGGCGAGAGCGGTCTCGCGCAGCAACCTGCTCAAGTGCGCGATCCACGGCGAGGACCCGAACTGGGGACGGATCCTGTCCGCGGTCGGCACCACGAGCGCAGCCTTCGCGCCCGAGCACGTGAACGTAGCCATCAACGATGTCTGGGTGTGCCGATCAGGGGGTGTCGGCGACTCCCGCGACCTCGTCGACATGAGCGGACGGCTGGTCCGGATCACCGTCGACCTGGGGGCGGGCTCTGCCACGGCCAGCGTGCTCACCAACGACCTCACCGCCGACTACGTCCACGAGAACTCCGCCTACTCGACCTGAGGTGAGTCATGACTGACACGAACGCCGCCGCGGCGAAGGCCGCTGTGCTGGCCGAGGCGCTGCCGTGGCTCGAGCGCTGGCACGGCGCCACCGTCGTCGTGAAGTACGGCGGCAACGCCATGACCGATGACGCCCTCAAGGCCGGCTTCGCCGAGGACATCCTGTTCCTGCGCCTGGCGGGCCTGCGTCCCGTCGTCGTCCATGGCGGGGGCCCGCAGATCAGCGCGATGCTCGCAAAGCTCGGCATCGAGTCGCAGTTCACGGGCGGCCTGCGGGTCACCACCCCTGACGTCATGGACGTCGTCGGCATGGTGCTCGTGGGCCAGGTGCAGAGAGAACTCGTGGGCCTGATCAACGAGCACGGCCCCTACGCCGTGGGCCTGTCCGGGGAGGACGCCCAACTGTTCACCGCTGAGCGCCGGGGCGCTCTGGTCGACGGCGAGGAGGTCGACATCGGGCAGGTCGGCGATGTCGTCGCTGTGCGCCCGGACTTCGTCGAGGAGCTGCTCGACAGCGGACTCATCCCGGTCGTCTCGACCGTGGCCCGGGGTGAGGACGGCACGTCGTACAACGTCAACGCCGACACCGCAGCCGCCGCCCTGGCGATCGCGCTGGGGGCGCAGAAGCTCGTGGTGCTCACCGACATCGAGGGCCTGTATGCCGAGTGGCCGGACCGCTCCTCGCTCATCGCCGCGATCGGGACCGAGCGGCTGCGCGGGATGCTCCCGTCGCTCGAGAGCGGCATGGTGCCGAAGATGGAGGCCTGCCTGCGCGCTGTCGAGGGGGGAGTCCCGAGGGCCACGGTGATCGACGGGCGTGTCCCGCACAGCGTCCTGCTCGAGGTGTTCACCGACTCCGGGATCGGGACGATGGTGCTGCCGAAGGAGCCCGCATGACGACCAGCGAGACCGCGACGGCCACGGCGCTCGCGCAGGCGCGCTGGCGTGGCGTGCTGATGGACAACTACGGCACCCCCGCCCTGGCCCTCGTGCGGGGTAGTGGCGCCCGCGTGTGGGATGCGGACGGCACCGAGTACATCGACCTGCTGGCCGGCATCGCGGTCAACGCCCTCGGGCATGCCGACCCCCGCCTGATCGAAGCCGTCGCGACGCAGCTGTCGACCATCGGCCACACGAGCAACCTGCACGCCACCGAGCCGGCGATCGCGCTGGCTGAGCGGCTGCAGCGGCTGGTCGGTGATCCCACATGCCGCGTGTTCCTGTGCAATTCGGGGGCCGAGGCGAACGAGGCGGCATTCAAGCTCGCGCGCCTGACCGGGCGGCCCGGCATGGTCGTTGCGCAGGGCTCGTTCCACGGCCGCACCATGGGCGCGCTCGCTCTGACCGCGCAGCCCGCGAAGCAGGACCCGTTCCGGCCGCTGCCCGGCGACGTCACCGTCGTGCCCTACGGCGATGTGGAATCGCTGGCTGCCGTGGTGGACTCCTCGACAGCGGCGATCCTGCTCGAGCCCATCCAGGGCGAGGGCGGCGTGATCGTGCCCCCGCCCGGCTACCTGGCGGCCGCGCGTGCGCTCGCCGACGCGCACGGGGCCCTGCTCATCCTCGACGAGGTGCAGACCGGCATCGGTCGCACCGGCGCATGGTTCGCGCACCAGCACGAGGGTGTGGCTCCTGACGTGATGACCCTGGCGAAGGGTCTGGGTGGCGGCCTGCCCATCGGTGCCGTCATCGGCTTCGGGCGTGCCGCCTCGCTGTTCACGCCCGGTTCGCACGGGTCGACGTTCGGCGGCAATCCGGTGTCGTGCGCGGCGGCGCTCGCCGTGCTCGACGCGATCGAGTCCGATGGGCTCATCGCCCGCGCGCGCGAGCTGCACGAGGTGCTCGCCGAAGGGCTCGTGGCACGAGGGCACGGGCTGGTCACCCACGTGCGCGGGCGGGGGCTGCTGATGGCGGCGGCGCTGGCGGACCCGCCGGCCGCCGACCTCGAGCGCGCCTGCCGGGAGCACGGCCTACTGGTCAATGCGGTGGCCAGCGACGCGATCCGTCTTGCACCACCGCTGGTGCTGTCGGACGCCGACGTTGCCGAGACGCTGGAGCGCTGGGACGCGGCCTGCGCCAGCGTGGTGGCCGCCCGGGCGGAGGCATGACGATCATGCACAGCACTCCGCGCACGGTCACGGCCCGCAGGGCACGCATCGCGACCCTGCTGTCGACGCATGCGGTCACCTCGCAGGAGGAGCTCGGCCACCTGCTCGACGCCGAGGGGGTCCACGTCACGCAGGCCACCTTGTCGCGCGACCTGCTGGCACTCGGCGCCCTCAAGGATGCCGACGGCCACTACGTGGTCGACGCCGCCGCGGGGCTGGACACCTCGCTGCCGCTGACCGGCCAGGAGGTCACGCTCGCCCGGCTCGCGGGGGAGCTGCTGGTGCGGGCCGAGCCGGCTGGCAACATCGCCGTCCTGCACACGCCGCCGGGGGGCGCGCAGTTCCTCGCCGGGCACCTGGACCGCAGCACCGGATTCGATACGGTCGGCACGGTCGCCGGGGACGACACCATCATCATCGTCATGCGCACCCCCGAGGACGCCGAGGAGCTGTGCCGGACGATGCTGCGCATGGCGGAGCAGAGGAGAACGCCGTGAGCGACCCCCAGCCGACTCGACTGTGGGGCGGGCGATTCGCCGACGGGCCATCCGATGCGATGGCCGCACTGAGCCTGTCCACGCACTTCGACTGGCGGCTTGCCCCCTTCGACATCCAGCAGACTCGCGCGCACGCCCGGGTGCTGCACTCCGCAGGCCTGCTCACCGACGATGAGATTGCGGCCGTGGTCGCGGCCCTCGACGTGCTCGCCGCCGACGTCGCAGCCGGCCGGGTCGTCCCCGATCCCTCGGACGAGGACGTCCACACGGCCATCGAGCGCACCCTCATCGAGCGGCTCGGCGAGCTCGGCGGCAAGCTCCGCGCGGGGCGCAGCCGCAACGACCAGGTGTCGACCGACTTCCGGCTCTACCTGCGCGACCGCGCGCGCGTCATCGCGCTTGCCGTGACGGACCTGCAGCAGGCCCTGCTGGACCAGGCCGCGGCCCACGTCGACACGTACTCGCCGGGCTTCACCCACCTGCAGCACGCCCAGCCGGTGTCGTTCGGCCACGAGCTCGCCAAGCACGTCCATGCGCTCGGCCGCGACATCGAGCGGCTCGCCGACTGGGATCGTCGCGCGGCCCGCTCGCCGCTCGGCGCCGGAGCGCTGGCCGGCTCGAGCCTGGGCCTGGACCCGCAGGCGGTCGCGGCGGAGTTGGGCTTCGACGAGGCCCTGGCCAACTCGATCGATGCCACGAGCGACCGCGACTGGGTTGCGGAGTTCCTGTTCGTCGCAGCGATGATCGGCGTGCACCTGTCCCGGATCGGCGAGGAGGTCATTCTCATGGCGTCCCGCGAGTTCGGCTGGGCGCGTCTGGACGACTCGTGGTCGACGGGGTCCTCGATCATGCCGCAGAAGAAGAACCCGGACGTCGCCGAACTTGCGCGCGGCAAGTCCGGCCGGCTCATCGGCAACCTCACCGGGCTGCTGGCCACCGCCAAGGGCCTGCCCTTCGGCTACAACCGCGACCTGCAGGAGGACAAGGAGCCGGTGTTCGACAGCGTTGAGCAGCTGCTGCTGGTCCTTCCGGCGATGACCGGCATGATCGCGACGCTGCGGTTCGACACCGAGCGCATGGCCGCGTCGGCACCCGAGGGCTTCGCGCTCGCGACCGACATCGCCGAGTGGCTCGTCCGCCAGGGGGTCGCTTTCCGCGAGGCCCACGAGATCGCCGGTGCCTGCGTGCGTGCTGCCGAGGAGCGGGGGGTGGAGCTGTGGGACCTGTCGGATGCCGACCTGCAGGACATCTCCGGGCACCTGACCCCGCAGGTTCGCAGCGTGCTGAGCCTGGAGGGGTCGCTGAACTCGCGCTCGGCCTTCGGGGGGACGGCGCCGGACCGTGTGCGCGAGCAGCTCGCGGTGCTCGAGCGGATGCTCGCCGAGCAGCGCATCGCCTGGGCATAGGACGTGCTCGACGCTCGCCGGTGGTTCCCGCTCATGCGGGTCCTGCTCGCCCTCGCTGTCGTGGGCACGATCGTGGTCTCACTCCTGCCGCCCGACGAAATCCCGGGCCCGCTATCCGGATGGGACTGGCTCATGCACGGGCTGGGCTACGCACTGCTGGGATTCCTCACGGTCGCCAGTGGCCTGCGATGGCCGATGGCGTGGGGCTGCGCGCTGGCGCTCGGCGTTCTCATCGAGATCGCCCAGGGCGCCGTCGGCTACCGCTCCTTCGAGGTCCGCGACATCGTCGCTGACGGCGTGGGCGCCGGCGTCGGCGTGCTCGTGGCCACGCGCACCCTTGCGCCGGTGTGGCGGCATCAGGCGGACGTCGCGCAGCAGGCCAAGCGCGAAGGGCGCCGTGACCGGGATGCGCAGCGTGAGCAGCGCCGGCTCGACCGGGCCATGAAGCCCGCGAAGGTGGCGGCCAAGCGCGGCGCGCCCACATGGCAGCAGGTGGCGCAACGCCAGGGCACGAAGTGCTGGCTGTGCGGCACGCGCACCTACGCCGAGGACCGCCAGCGGGATGCATCCGGTCGTGAGCAGCTCGGCAGGACGTTCCCGTGCGTGGACTATGTGATCGCAGTCGAAGCCGGTGGTACCCACGAGGATCACAACGTGCGCCTTGCCCACCGCCACTGTGCGGCGGCGCGGCGTGCAAACCCGGCGTTGGCGAAGTTCGGACGGCCACCGCGCACATACTCCTGACCGAAACGTGAACGTTCATGACTCCGCGCCATCCCGCATGAACGTGTCCCGGACCTGTACGGTCGGGCGAGGTTCTCGGACCGGAGTCGATCTACCGGCTCCTAGGCGACAGGCGGCGGGCGATGGCTGAGGATGCTGGTTACGCGGCCGTGGCCGACCGCCTGGTCGTCGTGGGTGCCTCTGCCGGTGGGCTGGAGGCCCTGACGGAGTTCCTCGGCGCAATCGACCCTGACCTTGATGTGGCCGTCGTCGTTGCCCAGCACCTTGCACCGACCCACCCGAGCCTGTTGGTCGAGCTGCTGGCTCCGGCGACGCGACTCCAGGTGCGTCTCGCCGAGGACGGTGATGTCCTGTCCGCGGGAGTCGTCCTCGTTGTGCCGCCCGACCACGATGTGGAGCTCACCCGCAGTTCGATCCATCTGACACAGCCTGCCCAGCATCTCGCGCCACGGCCGAGCATCGATCGTCTCTTCCAGTCGGGGGCCGAGACCTGGGGCGAAGGCATCACGGCAGCCGTCCTCTCGGGAACCGGCTCGGACGGAGCAGAGGGCCTGCGCTCCGTGCACTCGGCCGGTGGCTTGACCATGGTGCAGACTCCTGAATCAGCACGGTTCACCGGCATGCCGTCCGCTGCCCTTTCCCGAGGTGCGGTCGATGTCGTGGCGACGCCGCGCGACCTTGGCGCTCGTCTCTCCGACCTTGATCTGCGGACTCTGCGCGATGCGCCCCAGGGCAGCGCCGGTCTCGAGCCGGACATGCTGCGAGCGGTCACGGCTCAGGTACGGCGGCTTGTGGGAGTGGACTTCTCCGGCTACAAGGAGAACACCATCACGCGGCAGGTCCGACGACGCATGGCCATCTGCCAGCTCAGCAGCATCGACGACTACTACGCGCTGCTGTCGGAGGATCCCGACGAGGCGCAGCGTCTGGCGGACAACCTCCTGGTCACGGTGACCTCCTTCTTCCGCGACCCGCCCGCCTTCGAAGCGCTGCGTGCCGCACTGGAGTCCACGCTCGCGTCCCGAGGGGCCGGTGAGTCGATCCGCGTCTGGGTCCCGGGCTGCGCAACAGGGGAGGAGGTCTACTCGGTCGGCATGGTCATCAGCGATGTCCTCGGCCACCCGCCCGATCTGAATCGGCGCCTGAAGATCTTCGGTACGGATATGGACGAGGCCAGTCTGGCTGTCGGACGCCGGGCCCACTACCCAGCATCGGCGCTGGAGCGCATACCGGTCGAGTATCGTGCTCTCTTCACATCGCCGAGCGACGATGGCTTCGTCATCAATGACGAGCTCCGGGGGTGCACGGTCTTCGCCCGGCATGACGTGCTCGTCGATCCCCCCTTCCCGCGGATGGACCTGGTGTCGTGCCGCAACACGCTGATCTACTTCACCGCTCCGCTGCAGCAGCGGGCGATCGCGATGTTCGGGTACTCCCTGCGCGCGGAGGGCCTGCTGTTCCTGGGCAAGTCGGAGCACCTCGAGCGGGGTCTGCAGGGATTCACGACCGTGGATGCGGCGTGGCGGGTCTACACGCGCACGAAGGAGCCGGTGGAGCGTCCCTCCTACCCGACGACAGGGTGGACGAGCAAGTACTCCCGGCCGATCGGTCTGGGGCAGCGACTTCCCGTGGTCATGCCCGCCCAGGCGGAAGGGCATGACGAGCTGCTCGAAGCCCTCGTGCGCTCCATGGGGCAGGTCTTCATGGTGGTGGACGAGGATCTGGACCTTGTCGAGGTGGTGGGGGACGTCTCCCCGTTCTGCCGGGTGCCCGAAGGTCGCGTGACGACCTCGGTCCTGACGCTGCTGCGCCCTGAGCTCCAGGAGGAGGCGAGGGCCCTGCTGCTGTTCTCCCGCGCTCAGAGCGCTGTCCTCGAGGGCGGGGGCGTGGAGCTGGGGGAGCCCGGTGTGACCGTCCATCTCGAGGTCCGGCCTCTGCAGGTCGGCGAACGGTCCCTGCAGCTCCTGGTGTTCTCACAGGGGGCGGAGAAGGAGCCGATGACGCGACTGGATCGCGATGCGGCGGCTGACGAACTCATCCGCCAGCTTGAGGGTCAGCTTCTGGTCAGCCAGCAGTCGCTCCGCCAGTCACTGGCCGACCTGCAGGCGACTAATGAGGAACTGGAGGTGGCCTCCGAGGAGCTGCAGGCATCCTCGGAGGAGCTGCAGGCGGCCAACGAGGAGTTGGAGTCCTCGAACGAGGAGCTGCAGGCGACCAACGAGGAGCTCGGCACACTCAATCAGGAGCTGCGGGTTCGAGCCGACCAGTTGGCTGAGCTGAACGCGGTTCTCGAGAACATCCAGAACTCCCTTGATCAGGGAATGGTCATCCTCGACGCGCGGGGGGCGGTGCTGCGCTTCTCGCCCACCGCAGTTCGGCTCTTCGGGCTCATGGATGCCGACATCGGACGGCCACTGGCCGAAGTGCCAACGACGATCCCGCTGCCGAATCTGGCCGACGCTGTGAACGCGGTCATCGCGGGGGAGCCGCGCAGGAGCCTGGAGGCCGCCAGCGACCAGGTGTCCTACCTGATCCAGGTGCTGCCGTATGTCGACGCCCATGGACGGATGCACGGCGCCATCATCACCATGACCGACATCAGCGAGATGGTGACACTGAGGGCACAACTCCAGTCCACCGTGAAGAGTCTTCAGGATCAGGAAGTGCTGCTGCGTGAGCAGGCGACCTACGACGCCGTGACTGGAATGCTGAATCGGGGAGCGTTCTCGGACGCCGTGGGTCGGGAGATCGCGCGAGCTCGACGCACATCCAGCCCCCTGGCGCTGGTCTGGGCCGACATCGATCACTTCAAGGAGATCAATGACGGTCATGGACACGAGGCAGGCGATGCGGCGCTGCGAACCTGGGCAGGACGGATCTCATCCGCACTGCGTGACGCTGACTTCGTGGGTCGACTGGGCGGGGACGAGTTCGGCATCGTGATCTCCGGCTATCACAGCGATCCCGAGTTGGACGGCATCGTGGAACGGCTGGTGGCGGCGCTGCGTGACCCACTCGACATACGTGGGCGGACCGCGCGTGTCTCGGGCAGCCTGGGAGTGGCTCTGTTCCCGGACGATGCATCCACCGCCGATGACCTCATGCGTGCGGCCGATGCCGCGATGTACGAGGCCAAGCGCTCCGGGGGAGACCGCCACGCGTACTTCGATAGCTCGATGAACGCGGCCGCGGATGAACGGCGAGCGTTGCGCGAGCGGTTGGACGTGGCACTGGGCCGCCACGAGTTCGCCCTGTACTACCAGCCGATCGTGACTGTTCCCGATGGGCGGCCTTGGGGCGTTGAGGCGTTGCTCCGCTGGAACCGTGATGGCGAGCTGATCGGTGCCGGGGAATTCGTCCCCTTCGCCGAGGAGACCGGGCAGATCCGAGCCTTGGGCATGGAGACCCTGGCACTGCTGCGCGACGATCTCGCGGCCCTGCGCAGCGGAGGTTTCCCGGACCTTGTCGTATCCGTCAACATGTCAGTTCTTCAGCTGGAGGATCGGGCCCTCGCGGAACTGCTGAGCCACTGGCCCACTCCAGGTGGACTCGAGGGTGTGACGGTGGAGATCCTCGAATCCGCCTTCCTGCCGGATCGCCCGCATGCGTTGGAGCTCGTGCACCAGATGGCTGGACTGGGAGCGCGTATTGCCGTGGACGACTACGGGAGCGGCTACTCGAACCTGAAGCTGCTGGAGAGCCTGTCGCCTGACTTCCTGAAGCTCGACCGATCGTTCCTGACCATGCAGCGGGATGCGGCGGAGCGTGAGGCGTTCATCCACTCCGCCGTCATCATTGCCGGCATTGTCGGGGCGAAGGTCATCGGCGAGGGTGTCGAGAACGAATCCGAACTGCGCGTGCTCGAATCAGCAGGCGTGCACATGGTGCAGGGCTTCCTCATCGCGGGGGCCATGCCAGTCGCCGAACTGCAGGAGTGGCTGGGCACTCGCAGCGCATCATGAGGCTGCCGTGACAGCGCGGGCACCCCTGTCCGGCGACCAGACGGCCCTGCTCAGGGGTCACTCCGCCGAGGTAGCCCCTCGACTGCTGGGAGCAACGCTCACATCGCGGCTCGACGGCACTCGTGTGGTCCTGCGCATCACGGAGGTCGAGGCGTATGGAGGTGTCGGAGAGGATCCGGGCTCGCATGCCTTCCGTCGTATGACACGTCGCAACTCGACGATGTTCGGGCCCCCTGGGCGGGCGTATGTGTACTTCACCTATGGCATGCACTGGTGCCTGAATGTGGTGACGGGTCCGGAGGGGGAGGCGGGGGCCGTCCTGATACGCGCGGGGGCCATCGCCGATGGCCACACCGTGGCCCGGGCGCGGCGAGGTCCCCGCGTGGTTGATCGCGACCTTGCTCGCGGCCCGGCGAGACTGGCGTCTGCCCTCGGCGTCACCGGCGCGGTCGATGGGACCGACCTGCTGGCGCGACGCTCGCCGCTGCGCCTGGAGCTGCCTGCCGAGGCCGATGTCGAGTATGCGACCGGGCCGCGCACGGGTGTCTCCGGCGAGGGCGCATCGACGCCCTGGCGGTTCCACCTGCCGGGGGAGTCGTCGGTCAGCCTCTACCGTCGGGCCTCGCGCTGATCGACGTCAGGGTGCGCAAGGATGAGCGTGTGGCATCCATCATCGACGAGCTGTCCTGGCGCGGACTGATCGCGCAGTCCACCGACCTCGACTCCCTGCGCGCCGCCACCGAGCCGGGCCCCATCACCCTGTACTGCGGTTTCGACCCCACGGCGCCGAGTCTGCACCTGGGCAACCTGGTGCAGATCCTGACCGTGCGGCGCTTCCAGCAGCACGGCCACCGTCCCCTGGCTCTGGTGGGCGGGGCCACCGGGCTGATCGGTGACCCCAAGGAGAGCGGCGAGCGCACGCTCAATCCCCGCGAGGTCGTCGAGGGCTGGGTGGGGCGGATCCGCGAGCAACTCGACCGGTTCTACGACTTCGACGGCCCGCATGCCGCCGTGGCCGTCAACAACCTCGACTGGACCGAGGGTGTCGGGATCCTGGAGTTCCTCCGCGACGTCGGCAAGCACTTCAGTGTCAACCGCATGCTCGACCGCGAGGCCGTGGCCGCGCGCCTCGCCAAGGACGGCATCTCCTACACCGAGTTCAGCTACCAGCTGCTGCAGTCCTACGACTACGTGCAGCTGTTCCGCCGCTACGGGTGCACGCTCCAGACCGGCGGCTCGGACCAGTGGGGCAACATCACCGCGGGGGTGGACCTGATCCGCCGGATGGACGGCGGCCACGCCCATGCCCTCACCACGCCCCTGATGATCAAGGCCGACGGCACGAAGTTCGGCAAGACCGAATCGGGCACGGTGTGGCTCGACCCGGACCTCACCAGCCCGTACGCGTTCTTCCAGTTCTGGCTCAACTCCGACGACCGCGACGTGCCGACGCTGCTGCGCACCTTCAGCTTCCGGACGCAGGGCGACGTCGAGGCCCTGGAGGCGGCGGTCCTCGAGCGCCCGCAGGCGCGTGAGGCCCAGCGTGCCCTTGCCTCCGAGTTGACCGAGCTCGTGCACGGCACGGCGGAGCGGGATGCGGCCGAGGCGGCGGGTCGGGCGCTCTTCGGCCAGGCCGACCTCGCCGACCTGCCGCTGGCGACCCTCACCGCAGCCCTCACGGAGACACCGCACGCCGACCTTGAGCCGGGCGAGGTGAGCGACGGCCTGCTGCCGTCCTACGCGGACCTGCTTGCGCGCACTGGGCTGGCGGCCAGCAAGGGGGCCGCCCGGCGGACCGTGTCCGAGGGCGGTGCGTACGCGAACAACCTGCGCATTGATGACGCCGACGACCGGCCCTCGCTGGGGGATCTCTACCACGGACAGTGGCTGGTCCTGCGCCGTGGCAAGAAGGCCGTGGCCGGGGTCCGGGTGCGGATTTGACCTCGCGGCCGTCGGTCACGTAACCTTGCGGGACTGCACGGGAGCACCGGACACCAAGCCGTACTTCTCCACAGGGACTGGGTCCCGGGAGGGTGCGCCAAGCTAGGCCGGTCCTGCGGGAACCTGCACAGGAGTCCCGAGTGGACACGCCCCCCAAGGCGTTTTGACTCAAACGGGAACTTCGTGTAAGTTCGGAATGTTGCCCCAAACCCGGGCCGAAAGGCCGGGTGAGGTGCGCTCCCGCTCCTTGAGAACTCAACAGTGTGTCACATGTCAATGCCAATCAACCCCGTCCTGGGGGTGGGCAGCGGCTTCGGCCGTGGTCTGCGCTCAGGCGGATTCCTTTGGTAGAAATATTGAGCACCAGCTCAACTTCTGCCAGTGTCAAACACATTCATTGATGGAGAGTTTGATCCTGGCTCAGGACGAACGCTGGCGGCGTGCTTAACACATGCAAGTCGAACGGTGACGGCGGAGCTTGCTCCGCCTGATCAGTGGCGAAAGGGTGAGTAACACGTGGGCAACCTGCCCCAGACTTCGG
>Ga0129336_10001301_pt1 | contig 15042 bp, 13 predicted proteins | sample CPB6_02_DNA_FD_96878 | JGI IMG/M metagenome (GOLD analysis project Ga0129336, IMG submission 96878) | Freshwater to marine salinity gradient microbial communities from Chesapeake Bay, USA - CPBay_Sum_0.6_0.2_DNA | ecosystem: Environmental > Aquatic > Marine > Coastal | place: USA: Chesapeake...
GGGGTGTTTGCCATCGGGGAACTGGCGGAGAGGGTGAGATTGACTCGGGCCATCCATGGCCCTCGCCCCTCGCTCATGCTCGGGGCGCGCTACGCGCGTCCGATCCGGCTCTCCTGCCGGATCGTCGAACTCAGTGAGTTCGTCCACGAGCCCTGCTCAGACCCATGAAATAAAAAAGGGAGCGCAGAGCTCCCTTTTTTATTTCATTGGCGGAGAGGGTGAGATTCGAACTCACGGTCCCCGTGAAGGGACGCCGGTTTTCAAGACCGGTGCAATCAACCGCTCTGCCACCTCTCCGGTGCCCTCGCGGACGTATCAGCCCCCAGATTATGCCTTGTCGAGCGACTGGTTTTCGAATCTGCGCCCTGGATATCGCCTAAATCGGGCGTAGCAGCTCGAGGCCACCCATGTACGGACGCAGTGCGGCAGGTACGGTGACCGAGCCGTCGGCGTTCTGGTAGTTCTCGAGCACGGCGACCATCGCTCGACCCACGGCGACGCCCGAACCATTGAGCGTGTGTAAAGGCTCGGGCTTTCCGGTTTCGGGGTTGCGCCAACGCGCCTGCATGCGCCGCGCCTGAAAAGCCTCGCAGTTGCTGCACGAGGAGATTTCGCGATATTTACCCTGTCCCGGCAACCAGACTTCGAGATCGTAGGTCTTGCTGCTGCCGAAACCGATGTCGCCCGCACACAGCGCGAGCACGCGGTACGGCAACTCCAGTCTTTTGAGCACCTCTTCGGCGTGAGCGGTGAGCTGCTCGAGCGCTGCGTAGGAATCGGCGGGCTTAACGACGTGCACGAGCTCGACCTTGTCGAACTGGTGCTGACGAATCATGCCGCGCGTGTCTTTGCCTGCAGCGCCAGCCTCGGAGCGAAAGCACGGCGTATGCGCGACGTAGCGCATGGGCAGCTGCTCGGCGCTCAAGATTTGCTCGCGCACGAGATTGGTGACCGGCACTTCGGCAGTCGGGATCAGATAGAGCGCACGATCACTTTTGAGCGCAAAGAGATCCTGCTCGAACTTCGGCAACTGTCCAGTGCCGGTGAGGGCGTCGCCGGAGACGATGTATGGCGCGTAAATTTCTTGATAGCCGTGATCACCGGTGTGCAGGTCGAGCATGAACTGCGCGAGCGCCCGATGCAGACGCGCAATGCCGCCACGCAGTACGGCGAAGCGTGAGCCGGAAATTCGTCCGGCCGCTTCGAAATCGAGACCACCGAGCTTGGCACCGACATCGACGTGATCGAGTGGCGTGAACTCGAAGCGGCGCGGTGTGCCGTGACGACGCACCTCGACGTTGGCGTGCTCATCACGACCTTCGGGGACCGAGTCGTGCAGCAGATTGGGCAGACCCATGAGCCACGCGTCCGACTCGGCTTGTACGGCAGTCAGCGCGGTCTCGGCGCTCGCGAGTTGCTGCGTGAGTTCCTCGCCCCGCTTGAGGAGCGCACTTGCATCTTCACCTTTACCCTTGGCCATGCCGACCGCCTTGGCGTTGGCATTGCGTTCGGCGCGCAGGCGATCGGCTTCGATCTGCACTTGCTTGCGACGCTCTTCGAGACTGCGAAACGCAGCGAGGTCGAGCACAAAGCCGCGCCGCGCGAGATTGCGCGCGACGTTTTCGGTATCTGTTCTGAGTTGCTTCGAGTCGAGCATGTGAGCATCAAGTCCTTGAATCTTTGACTACCAAATCTTTCAACTGCTGGCGAGTAAACGCCCTGCAGCTGCAGCGGCGATACACAACAGCACCGTCAGCGACGCGTAGGCCGCGGCCCGCAACACCGCACCGCCTTCGGCCAGCGTCACCGTTTCGAGCGCGAACGCCGAATAGGTCGTGAAGCCACCGAGCACGCCCGTCATCCAAAACAGCCGCATGGTCTCGACCCCGACACCACTCGCTGACTCGCGACTCGCAAGCCACACGGAAAGCGCGCCGATCGCCAGGCTCCCCGCGACGTTCACGCCCATTGTAGCGAGCGGCCACCCACCCAGCACCGTGGGCCAGAGCCTCGCAACCGCATACCGCACCACCCCACCGACGGCGCTTCCCAAAGCGACCCATAACCAAAGTGACATACGCTACTTTCTCCGCAGACGCGCAAGCGCCTCGCCGATTTTGATCTCGAGACCGCGTTCGACCGGGCGGTAGTACCGGCGATCGGGCAATTCATCGGGCAGATAGCGCTCACCCTTAGCGTAGGCCTCGGGTTCATCGTGCGCATAACGATAACCGGCGCCGTAGCCGAGACTCTTCATGAGCCGCGTCTGCGCATTGCGAAAACGCAGCGGCACCTCGAGCGTACCGAATTTTTCGACGTCGGCCATCGCCTCGTTGAAACCTGCGTAGACCGCGTTGCTCTTTGGAGCGCAGGCGAGATAAACGATGGCGTTAGCGAGCGCGAGTTCGCCTTCGGGGCTGCCAAGTCGATCGTAGGCCTCCCAGGCGTCGATCGCGATCTGCAGTCCACGGGGGTCTGCAAGACCTATGTCTTCGACCGCCATGCGCGTGATGCGCCGCGCGAGATACGCCGGATCACAACCGCCATCGACCATGCGCGAGAACCAATACAGCGCCGCATCGGGATCGGTGCCACGCACGCATTTGTGCAAAGCGGACATCTGGTCGTAAAACTGCTCGCCGCCCTTGTCGAAACGCCGCCGCGTACCGCTCGCGACCTCGGCGGCCTGCGCGACGGAGATACGCCCCTCGCAGGCGAGATCGGCGGCGATCTCGAGCATGTTGAGTGCACGGCGGGCGTCACCATCGGCTGCTGCGACCAGCACCTGCAGCGCCTCGTCGTCGATCGCAAGCTGCTGCGCACCCAGTCCGCGGACCTCGTCGGCGAGTGCGCGACGCAACAAGGCCTCGAGACTTGCGGCATCGAGCGACTTGAGTACGTAAACACGAGCGCGCGACAACAAGGCACTGACCACCTCGAAGGATGGATTTTCGGTGGTCGCACCGATGAAGGTCAGCGTGCCGTCTTCGAGATACGGCAGGAACGTGTCCTGCTGCGATTTGCTGAAGCGATGCACCTCATCGAGAAAAAGCACGGTGCGTCGACCGCTCGCAGCGCGCTCGACCTGCGCTTTTTCGACGGCTGCACGAACGTCTTTGACCCCTGCCATCACCGCTGAGAGCGCGATGAACTGCGCCTCGGAAGCCTGGGCAATGAGTCGCGCGAGCGTGGTCTTGCCGGTTCCGGGCGGCCCCCAAAGAATCAGCGAGTGCAACTGCCCGGACTCGATCGCCGCCCGCAGTGGCTTGCCCTGGGCCATGACCTGCACCTGCCCGACAAACTCGTCGAGGCTGCGCGGCCGCATGCGATCAGCGAGCGGGCGGTTCAGCTCCGCGGCAGCCATCTTTCGATCCGTTGCAACCAGGAGTCGCGACTCGCAAGCGACAGCGATAGCCCGAGCACGATACCGAACAAGTCGGCATACACGTCGGCGAACTCCGCGCTACGGCCCAGAGCCATGAGATCTTGGGCAATTTCTATGCCTATGCCGATGGCGAGCATCAGCAGTCCGACCGGCACGTACAAACGTCGCTCGACGAGCGCCGCAAACCAGAGCGTCAGTCCAAAGAAACCGAGCGCATGCGAAAGCTTGTCTGGGATGAGAAACAGACCGCCCTGACCGGCTGGCTCCAGACAAAGATAAAGCAGCACTCCGAGCGCCACCAAACCGACGACGGCCCACAGCGGCCAAAAGCGCAGCGTTCGCATCATTCCACCGGCCTGCCGATCACATCGGCGCCCGCGGGGGGCTCGAAGCGCAGGTCGGCGGGGTTGAGGCGCGGATTGCGGATACCGTTGTCGAATCGGAGCAGGGCTTTTTGACCGAGCTTGTCGTCGATCTCGAGTCGACGCAATTCCAAACCTGCGAAACCGAAACGCGCCTCGCGAAAATCGCCACCTGTGCGCAGCGGCCGAACTTTGACCCAATCGAGACCGTCATGCCGCTCGGCCGTCATTACTTTGAAGGTCGCGCGTAGCGGCGTCGTGCCGGCCAACAACATCGCAGGCGTCGCCGACAACGCCGTGCCCGCGGCTCGTACCGTGACTTGCTCGAGATCGCGATCATAAAACCAGACGTTACGGCCGTCTGCGACCATGATCTGCTCCGGAGGGCCGATGACCCAGCGAAACTTGCCGGGTCGCTCGACGATGAGCAGGCCGCGCTGCGGCTCGCGCAGACGACCGCGCGAATCGCTCGTCGACTGCGTGAACTCTGCGCGCCAGGACACGAGCCCCTCGAGGTATCGATCGAGCGCCGTAAACTCTTGCGCTGCGGCAGTCGTTGCGCCGAGCAGCGACAGCAGCAACGCCGATAGCGTTGCGAAACGCATACGGCGGATCACTCGCCGGAGGGTGCGGGCACGAGAATCTCGCGACCGCCGTTGGCCTGCAGCGGACCGACGAGGCCTGCGGCCTCCATCGACTCGATCAGGCGCGCAGCACGGTTGTAACCGATCTTGAGTCTGCGCTGTACGTACGAAATGGACGGCTTGCGCTCGTTGACAACGATCTTGACGGCTTCGTCGTACAGCGCGTCCTGCTCGGCATCGCCGCCCTCGCCGCCTGCGCCCTCGCCCTCTTCCGCAGGCAGACCCGGCACCGGACCCTTGGGCCCCGAAAGTACTTCGTCGATGTAATTGGGCGCGCCGGCTTTGCGCAGTGCCTCGACGACGCGGTGCACCTCGGCATCGGCGACGTAGGCGCCGTGCACGCGATTGGGCATGGAGGTACCGGGCGGCAAGTACAGCATGTCGCCATGGCCGAGCAAAGATTCGGCGCCGCCCTGATCGAGGATGGTGCGCGAATCGACTTTGGCCGACACCTGAAACGCAATGCGCGTCGGGATATTCGCCTTGATGAGTCCCGTGATCACATCGACCGAGGGGCGTTGCGTGGCGAGAATCAGGTGTATGCCCGAGGCTCGCGCTTTTTGGGCGAGTCGCGCGATCAGCTCTTCGACTTTTTTGCCGACGATCATCATGAGATCGGCAAGCTCGTCGATGATGACCACGATGAACGGCAACGGCACGAGATCGGGGATCTGCGATTGATCGATTGAGGGATCGTTCGCTGCACGCGCCATGATCACCGGATCTTTGATTGGCTTCTTGGCCTCGGTCGCATCGCGCACTTTGCGATTGAAGCCTGCGATGTTGCGCACCCCGAGTGCCGCCATCAGCTGATAGCGACGCTCCATTTCGGCGACGCACCAACGCAGCGCGTTGGCAGCGTGCTTCATGTCAGTGACCACCGGCGCGAGCAGATGCGGAATACCCTCGTAGACCGACAGCTCGAGCATCTTGGGGTCGATCATGATGAGCCGCACGTCTTCGGCGGTGCTCTTGTAAAGCATCGAGAGCACCATGGCGTTGATCGCCACCGACTTGCCCGAACCCGTGGTGCCCGCGACGAGCAGGTGCGGCATGCGCTGCAGGTCGGCGACGACCGGCGCACCCCCGATGTCTTTGCCGAGTGCGAGCGCGAGCGGCGAACCGATGTCGTCGTAGGCTTTGGACTTGACGATCTCGCCGAGCGTGACGATCTCGCGGCGCTCGTTCGGAATTTCGAGACCCATCACCGATTTGCCCGGGATGACCTCTACCACGCGCACGCTGATCGCCGACAGCGCCCGCGCGAGATCTTTGGAGAGCGAACTGATCTGACTCGCCTTGACGCCGGGCGCGGGACGCAACTCGAAGCGCGTGACCACCGGACCCGGCAGCACGGCGACGACTTCGACCTCGACGCCGAAATCTTTGAGCTTGAGCTCGACGAGGCGCGACATGGCCTCGAGCGCTTCGGCCGAGTAACCGGTCTCGCGCGCCGGTGGATCGTCGAGCAATTGCAACGGCGGCAGTTCACCCGCCTTGGCGGTGAACAGCGGCACTTGTCGCTCTTTCTCGATGCGCTCACTCTTCTCGGGCTGCGGCGCCGGTGGCTCGATGCGCGGCTTCGGACGACTCGCGGCTTTTTTGGTTTCGACCTCGAGCGTTTCTTTGCGCGCGGCCTTGCGCTCCTCGCCCTCGGCGATGTCGCGCTGCTGCAAGCGTCGCGCACGCATCCAGTCGATGGCGCCCCAAAATCCGGCGCCGAGTCGGTCCATCACCGCGAGCCATGAGAGCCCGAAAGCGAGCGAGATTCCGGCCATGGCGCAGGCGAGCGCGAGCAAAGTGCCACCGACGAAGTTGAAGTTGCCCTGCATCCACTCGCCGACCAGACTGCCGACGACGCCCCCCGCGCTCTGCCGCAGAATACCCGCGGAAAAATGCAGGGTGGCAAGCGCACAGGATGCCGCGAGCAACAGCACGAAACCGCCGCCGCGCACGAAGGTATTGAGACGCGAGGCCTGCTCGACGTTCGCGCGATCGCGGAACATCAGCCAGCACGCCGCACCGAGCATGATCGGAAAGAGATACGCGGGGCCACCGAAAAGAAAGAACAGCGTGTCGGCAAGCCAAGCGCCCTGCCGGCCGATGAGGTTATCGATCTCGGCGTCACCCGTGCCCGTGAACGAGAAACCGGGATCGCTCGGGCGGTAGGACAAGAGGGCCGCGAACAACATCAGCGCAGCGACGCCCGTGAGGATGACCGCGCCTTCGCGCAGCGCGCGCTTGACGGTCTCGGTGAATCGGTTGGGTGCCTCAGCCTTGGCGGCGTTCTCGGGCAATGTGGTGCCTGTGCTTGACGGGTTTCAGAGCGCTGATTCTACGGGAATTGCCGGGTGCGCGACAGTTGGCGGGAGAGCCGACAGGTGCATCCCGCCACGCTTGCCCCTAACATGCCGGCATGGCTGCACAACATCACAAACTGATCATTCTCGGCTCAGGCCCCGCGGGCTACTCCGCGGCTGTTTATGCCGCACGTGCCAATCGCTCGCCCGTGCTCATCGCGGGCATGCAGGAAGGCGGACAACTCATGACGACCACCGAGGTCGACAATTGGCCGGGCGATGCTCACGGCCTGCTCGGGCCTGCGCTCATGGAGCGCATGAAGGCGCATGCTCTGCGCTTCGGCACGGTCATGGTGAGCGATCACATCCACACCGCGAAACTCGGCGAGCGTCCGTTTCGACTGATCGGCGATCTCGGCGAATACACCTGCGATGCGCTCATCATCGCCACCGGCGCCTCGGCGCGTTATCTCGGCCTCGAGTCGGAAGACGCCTTCAAGGGCAAGGGCGTCTCGGCTTGTGCGACCTGCGACGGGTTTTTCTTTCGTGGCCAGTCGGTCGCGGTGGTGGGCGGCGGCAATACCGCCGTGGAAGAAGCGCTTTATCTCTCGAACATCGCCGGACACGTCACGTTGGTGCATCGCCGCGATCGTCTGCGTGCCGAAAAGATCATGCAGGATCGGCTCTTCGAACGTGAGCGTGCCGGTAAAATCCGAATTCTTTGGAACCACGCCGTCGATCAGGTACTGGGCGACGACTCCGGCGTGACGGGCCTGCGCGTGCGCCCGACGAAGGATGGGCAGACGGTCGCCAACGCAGCCACCGCCGATGTCGCGGTCACCGGTGTCTTCATCGCCATCGGTCACACGCCGAACACCGAAATTTTTGCCGGACAACTCGCCATGAAAGACGGCTACCTCACCGTGCAGAGCGGCACCTCCGGAATGGCGACGGCGACGAGCGTCGCGGGCGTATTCGCCGCGGGCGACGTCGCCGATCACGTGTACCGACAGGCCATTACTTCGGCGGGTTCGGGCTGCATGGCTGCCCTCGACGCCGACCGCTGGCTCGAGCGCTTCGATCACGGCGGATGACGCTCACGGTCCGCCTCGTCGAACGGGTCGCAGACCTGCCGGCCGCCGACTGGAACGCGCTCGATCACGGCGGTTTTCCGTTTCTGCGCCACGAGTTTCTGGCCGCACTCGAAAACACCCGCTGCGTGGGCCCCGAGACGGGCTGGCGTCCCTGGCTACTCACGCTGCGCGACGCGCAAGGCCTCGCCGCAGCGGCTCCGGGTTGGCTCAAAGACGACTCCTACGGCGAATTCGTATTCGATTTCGCCTGGGCTCAGGCCTATGCACGACACGGGCTGCGTTACTACCCGAAGCTCGTGATCGCGGCGCCCTTCACGCCGGCCACGGGACCGCGCCTACTGCTGCGCAAAGATCTCGCAACCGATGCCGCAGGGGCTGGTGCGCTGCGCCGGCAACTGCAGCGTGCACTGCTCGATGCCGCGACCGATGCCCGACTGTCATCGGTACACCTGCTGTTTCCGGTCGTGGGCGATCGCGAGTCGCTCGGTGAGGAGTGGCTCACACGCATCGACTGTCAATTTCATTGGGCGAATCGCGGCTATGCGAGCTTCGAAGATTTTCTCGGTAGTTTCACTGCGGAAAAGCGCAAGAAAGCCAAGCGCGAGCGAAGGCGTGTAGCCGAAGCGGGTATCCACTTCGAGAGCCGTCTCGGCAGCGAAGCCACAGACACCGAAATCCTCACCGCCTGGGAATTGCACCGCATCACCTTCCTGCGTCGTGGCAACGAGCCGTATCTCGGCGCCGAGACTTTCGTGCAAATCGCACGCACGATGGGCGATGCACTGCTTTTCAAGTTCGCGAAACAGAGCGAGGAGATCGTCGCCGTCGCCGTTTTTTTCATTGGTGAGGACACACTCTACGGTCGCTATTGGGGCGCCGCAGAAAATCATCACAGCCTGCACTTCGAGACCTGCTACCACCAGGGCATAGAGTTCTGCATCGAACGCGGGCTTGCGCGTTTCGAACCCGGCACGCAGGGCGAACACAAGGTAAGTCGCGGCTTCGTGCCGACGACGACTCATTCGGCACATTTCATCTTTGAGCCGCGATTTCGCGCAGCGATCGCCGATTACCTCGAACGCGAGCGCGAGGCCGTCGAGCGCTACGCCACGGGCATCGCCGAACACGTCCCCTACCGCGAAACGCTGGAGACCCCGTGACTCGCCGGCCGCGCCGCACGCTCGTGTGGCTGGAGCCCGAGGGTGATCCGCAGGCTTTTCCGGCCGCCGAGTGCGCGCTCGACGAACCCCCCGGTCTGCTCGCCGCGGGGGGCGATCTGCGCCCGGAGCGACTGCTCGCGGCGTATCGACGGGGCATCTTCCCGTGGTACTCGCCCGGGCAACCCATTTTGTGGTGGTGCCCCGATCCACGCGAAGTACTACTACCCGCCGAGTTCCGGCGCTCCCGCAGCCTCGGCAAGCGCGAGCGCAACGCGGGCTTCGAGGTCCGCGAAAACACCGCCTTCGCAGCGGTCATCGAGGCCTGCGCGGCGCCACGCGAGATCGACGGTGGCGGCACCTGGATCACCGTGGAGATGCGCGACGCTTATCTCGAATTGCATCGCCTTGGATTCGCACACAGCATTGAAACTTGGCGCCACGACGAGCTCGTGGGCGGCCTCTACGGCGTCAAGCTCGGCAGGGTTTTTTTCGGTGAATCGATGTTCAGTCGCGAATCCGATGCATCCAAGGTGGCGCTCTCCGGACTCATCCGACGCGCTGCGGCGCACGGCATCGAGCTCGTCGACTGCCAGATGCCCACCCGACACTTGGGTTCGCTCGGCAGCCGCCCCATGCCGCGCAGCGAGTTTCTGCCCCTGCTCGCACGTTTGATTGATTCGCGGGAGGGGTTTGGGCAGAATCCACGCTCCTTTTAGCCGGGTGCCCACACACTGATGTCGAAAGAAGACGCGATCCAGATGGACGGCGAAGTCGTCGAGACGCTGCCGAACACCACTTTTCGCGTGAAGCTCAGCAATGGGCACGTCGTCACGGCACACATCTCCGGCAAGATGCGCAAGAACTACATTCGCATCCTCACCGGCGACACCGTCACGGTCGAACTCACGCCCTACGATCTGACCAAAGGCCGCATCGTCTACCGCGGCCGCTGAGCCTGAGGTGTGTCGGCTGAGCGCCGACCCGCGCCCCGGCTTGGCGACGGCCCCATCAATCGACGAGTGCGGGTTCCTCGTTCGGTATGCACTCGAGGTCGAGGCCCGAACCTTCCTTGTTGAGGGTCGCGCGCACCGTGCCGCCGTTCACGAGCTTGCCGAACAACAACTCTTCGGCGAGTGGCCGCTTGATGTGCTCCTGGATCACGCGCGCCATCGGACGTGCGCCCATCTTCGGATCGTAGCCCTTCTTCGCGAGCCAGCTGCGCGCCGCATCGTCGAGAACCAGCGCCACGCGCTTGCCTTCGAGCTGAGTTTCGATTTCGACCAGCAGTTTTTCGACTACGCGCTCGATGGTCGACTCGTCGAGCCCATTGAACTGAATGACGGCATCGAGACGGTTGCGGAACTCGGGCGAGAACAGTTTTTTGACCGCCTCCATGCCATCGGTGGTGTTGTCCGAGGGCGTGAAGCCGATCGAGGTGCGCGCCATGTCCGCGGCTCCCGCATTGGTCGTCATCACGATGATGACGTGACGGAAGTCGGCCTTGCGACCGTTGTTGTCGGTGAGCGTGCCATGGTCCATCACCTGCAATAGCAGGTTGAATACGTCAGGATGCGCCTTCTCGATTTCATCGAGCAGCAAGACGGCGTGCGGATGCTTGGAGATCGCTTCGGTGAGCAATCCGCCTTGATCGAAGCCGACGTAGCCCGGCGGCGCGCCGATAAGGCGCGAGACGGTATGTCGCTCCATGTATTCCGACATGTCGAAGCGGATGAACTCGATGCCGAGCGCGATCGCGAGCTGCCGCGTCACCTCGGTCTTGCCCACGCCCGTGGGCCCCGCGAACAAAAAACTGCCGACCGGCTTGCGCGCATCGCCGAGTCCGGAGCGCGCCATCTTGATCGCCGCAGACAAGGTTTCGACCGCTCTATCCTGACCAAAGATCACGAGCTTGAGATTGCGCTCGAGATTACGCAGCACTTCCTTGTCGTTGCTCGAGACGGTCTTCGGCGGAATGCGCGCAATACGCGCGACGACTTCCTCGATGTGATGCACGTCGACGATCGTCTCGCGCTCGGCCACAGGCTTCAGTCGCAACCGTGCACCCGCTTCATCGACGACATCGATGGCCTTGTCCGGCAGATGTCGCTCGTTGATGTGGCGCGCCGAGAGTTCTGCTGCGGCCTTGAGCGCGGCATCGGTGTAGGTGACCTGGTGATGCTCTTCGAAGCGGCTGCGCAGCCCCTTCAGGATTTCGATGGTCTCGGGGACCGTGGGCTCGACGACGTCGATCTTCTGGAAGCGTCGGGCCAGCGCGTGGTCCTTCTCGAAGATACCGCGATATTCGTTGTAGGTGGTCGAGCCGATGCAACGCAGCTCGCCGTTGGTGAGCACGGGCTTGATGAGGTTGGAGGCATCCATCACGCCGCCCGAGGCGGCACCCGCGCCGATGACGGTGTGGATTTCGTCGACGAAGAGCACCGCACCCGGCTGCTTCTTGAGCTCGGCGAGCACGGCCTTCAGTCGCTTTTCGAAATCGCCGCGATACTTCGTGCCAGCGATCAAAGAACCCATGTCGAGCGAATAAATAGTGCACTCGGCGAGCACCTCGGGCACCTGACCCTCGACGATGCGTCGCGCAAGGCCCTCGGCGATGGCCGTCTTGCCGACACCCGCCTCGCCGACGTAGAGCGGATTGTTCTTGCGACGCCGACAAAGAATTTCGATGGTGCGCTCGACTTCCATCTGTCGACCGATCAGCGGGTCGATCTTGCCCTCTTCGGCGAGCCGATTGAGATTACTGGCGTATTTTTCGAGGGCGCCACCCTGGTCGGCCTCGGGCCCTGCCTGCTGCGCAGCGGCCGGTTCGTCTTTCTGTTCACCGCGCTCCTCGGCAATCTTCGACATACCGTGCGAGATGTAATTGACCACATCGAGACGGGCGACGTCCTGCCGACCGAGCAGGAACACCGCATGACTCTGCTTTTCACTGAAGATGGCGACCAGGACGTTGCCTACGCCGACTTCCTTGCGACCACTCGACTGGACGTGGAATACCGCGCGCTGCAGCACGCGTTGGAAACCGAGCGTCGGCTGTACCTCGCGCTCATCGCCCTCGGGCAGGCGCGGCGTGCTCTGCTCGATGTGCTCGCGCAGATCGGCGGCGAGTCGGGTGGCATCGCCCCCGCAGGCGCGCAAGATTTCTTTGACGCGCGGCGTCTCGAGGATGGCGAGCAGCAAGTGCTCGACGGTGAGGAATTCGTGACGACCATCACGCGCCATTTGGAAGGCGCTGTTCAGACAGGATTCAAGTTCGTTCGACAACACGTTCAGGCACTCCGTCGCTGTTCCGGTGCGTCTCAGGCTTCTTCCAGCGTGCACATCAGCGGATGCTGGTGATCACGCGAATAGCGGGTCACCAGCGCCACCTTGGTCTCTGCGATGTCGTGGGTGAAGACCCCGCAGACACCCTTGCCGCGCATGTGCACTTCGAGCATGACCTGGGTCGCTTGCGTGCGCCCCATGCCGAAGAACCGCTCGAGGACGTCCACCACGAACTCCATCGGGGTGTAGTCGTCGTTGAGGAGTATGACCTGAAACAACGGCGGCTGTTTGGTCTCGGGCGTGGCCTCGGCCACCGAGGTGTCGGCGGACGGGCGGTTCTCTTCGGCAGACATTAGCTCGTTATAGGGGTGGACCGGGGCGAACTCAAGTGTGGGCCGGCAGGCGGCTAGGTATCATTGCCGGCATGCGTTCAAGGGCTCTTGACCCCGCTGTCATCGTGATCGTTGTGCTATCGCTGGCACTCGGTCTGCAGTTGGCCTGGACCGTGACCGGACTCTTCGGTGCGCGCGACCGGGGCGGGCTCGACGGCGCGACGTCTGCCTTGCCAGCCCCCGGGCTCGATCCGCTCGATGGCATCAAGGCGGCGCGCTTTTTTGGTTCGGCGGTGGGCGAGCCGACCGCCGCCGCGTCTGCGGCACCGCCCGTGAGCACGCAAGGTCTCACCCTGGTGGGCGTACTCGCCGAGAGCGACCCGCGCACAGGTCGCGCCATCATTGGTGAGTCGGGCGCCACCGCACGGGTCTACGCCGTGGGCGCAACGCTGCCCGGGGGCTCGCGCCTGGCAGAAGTCCACGCCGATCATGTACTGCTCGATCGTGGCGGCAGCTTCGAAACGCTGCCGCTGCCGCGGCAGGTCGGCATACCCTCGAGCAGCACGTTGCCGCCGGCAAGCAGCGCGGTCAGCCCGGCTGCCCTGCCCGCTGGGGCCCCCTCGACCGAAGACATCACCCAGGTGATTCGCTGGCAGGCGGTGATACGGTCCGACCGCCCTTCCGGAATCCGTGTCTATCCGGGCGCCAATGCGCAGCGTTTCGCGCAGCTTGGCCTGCGTCCCGGCGATCTCGTGCTCGCGATCAATGATTCGCCGCTCGCCGATCAGGCCAACAGCGAACAATTCATTCGCTCTTTGAGCGGCACCCCGCAGGCGCGCCTCACCATCGAGCGCAATGGGCAGACCGAATCGCTGACCTTGGACCTGACCTCGGTGGCGGGCGGCGCGCCGCAAGCGTTACAACGCCCAGGGCTCAATTGAGCGCCGCGCGTTCACAACCAAGACATGGCAATCCGATACACTCGGAGCCGGTCATGCCGACAGCTGAAATACCAGTGCCTCGAAACTCAGCGCGCCGACTGGCGTCACCGCTGTCGCTCGGGCTCGCGGCTCTGCTCACCGCGGTGGCGATTTCGCCGCTGGTCGCGCAGCCTGCATCGGGTCAGCGCATCACGCCCAATTTCAAAGATGCCGAGATCACGCAGGTGATCGAGGCGGTCGCCGCCGCGACCGGTCGCAGCATCATCGTCGACCCACGGGTTCGCGCGCAGGTGACGATGCTCTCCTCGACCGCGATGACGCCCGATGCCTTTTACGAAGCCTTCCTGGCCTTGTTGCAGGTCTATGGCTTCGTCGCCGTGCCCTCGGGCAACGTGCTCAAGATCATTCCTGATGCCAACTCGCGCACCATGCCGGGCAACGACTTGCCCGACAGCGTGAGCGACACCTCGGACGAACTCGTCACGCAGGTGGTCGCCGTCACCAACGTGAGCGCCGCGCAACTGGTCGCCATCTTGCGACCACTGATGCCGCAGAATGCGCATTTGGCCGCCTACCCGGCCTCGAATACTTTGATCCTTGCCGACCGCGCCAACAACGTGAACCGCATGGTGCGCATCATTCGGCGCATCGATCAGGCGAGCGATGCCGACGTCGAAGTGGTGGCGATGCAGAACGCCTCGGCGTCCGAAGTGGTGCGGACCATGACCGCACTCAACCCCGCGCAGGCCCAGGCCGAAGGCGGCATGGCGCCACTGCGCGTGGTGGCCGATGAACGCTCGAACAGCATTTTGCTCGCGGGCGACAAAACACAGCGTCTACGCGCACGCACGCTGATCGCCTATCTCGATACCCCGCTCGCCACCGGCGGCGACACGCGGGTGCGTTACCTGCGTTATGCAGATGCCGAGAAAATCGCTGCCAAATTGAAGGAACAACTCGGCGGCGCGGCAACGGTGGCGGGCGCCCCCGGCGCGGCAGCGGCCAACACCACGACCATCGGCGGTGGCACCACGATCTGGGCGGAACCCGAAACCAACGCGCTCGTGATCACGGCACCTGCCAAGACCATGAATTCTTTGATGGCGGTGATTGACAAGCTCGATATTCGTCGTGCGCAGGTGATCGTCGAGGCGATCATCGTCGAAGTCTCTGCCGACAAATCGACCGAGCTCGGCGTCAATTGGCTGGTGGATGGCTCGAAGAGCGATGAGGCGGTCGGCGGATTCATCGAACCCATCGGCGGCACCAGCATCGTCGATCTCGCCCGCGCCGCGCGCGACCCGGCGACGCTCACGACCATACCGCGCGGTACCACGGTCGGCGTCGGTCGTCTTGCCAGCAACGGCGTGAATTTTGCCGCGGTACTGCGCGCGCTGCGCGGCGATTCCACCACCAACTTCATCGCCACGCCCTCGATCGTGACCATGGACAACCAGGAGGCCGAGATCAAGGTCGCCCAGGAAGTCCCGTTCGTCACCGGTCAGTACACGAACTCGGGCGGCAACGTCGGCAACAATCTCA
>Ga0129336_10001303_pt1 | contig 15036 bp, 16 predicted proteins | sample CPB6_02_DNA_FD_96878 | JGI IMG/M metagenome (GOLD analysis project Ga0129336, IMG submission 96878) | Freshwater to marine salinity gradient microbial communities from Chesapeake Bay, USA - CPBay_Sum_0.6_0.2_DNA | ecosystem: Environmental > Aquatic > Marine > Coastal | place: USA: Chesapeake...
AGTTTTGAAAACATCAGTTCAGAACAGCAAAAATGTAATTAGATTTGATGGATCAAACGATGTCATGGCAGGCCCAAGCGCACTTAAATTTTCGTATCCAACATCAATGTTTGTCGTTGTAAGCAAAAGAGGCGGAACTGACTATCAAGGCATTTATTCCAACGGCATCCTTCAACAATGCACGGGGTATGGCTTGTTTATCTCAAGCACAGGAGACAATAGTGGGGCATTTTCAATCCAAGTTAGATCAGACGCAAGTGGAGCTAATGTATCATCAACAAATTATTATACTGGAACACTGCCATCAACTAACACCTTTTTTATTGGAGCAGGTATCATTGATTCATCGACAAATAAGGCATACTTTAATAACGGATCGGAAGACAGCATTTCACATTCTATAGCATCTGGAACACCCAATCGCGGTGTTGGTATTGGTGCAAGATATGGCGGAGTCGATGCAACAAGTCCCGGTTTTTTCTTCAACGGAGATATTGCAGAAATAATAGTCTATAATTCAGCATTAACATCATCTGACAGGGGTTCGGTTCGGGATTATCTAAATACAAAATGGAACATTTATTGATGAACCGCCTTTTTATTATTGCTCCTGCCTCCCTTGATTTTATCAGGGCCGAAATGGATTCTGAAAGCGGCTACCCAAACAGCGAGGCCGACACTTGGTTCTCGCCAGCCTCCGACTGCCCGAGGAACAAGGACGGCAACTGCCTTCTCGCTTGCATTCCAGAGATAGCAGAACGCATCGCACCCGTGGCGATTAAAGAACTGACGCAGGCTGAATATGAGGCGGAATTGCCTACGGTGCAGTTCATCCCGCCGAGCGTGCCGGAGAATCTCTAAGATGTGGAAACGCCTCGCCACCTGGCTGACCAGTTTGAGTTTGCGTTTGTTGATGACGCGAGCGGAGTTCGCCTGTTTTCAAGAGGCACTCAAGTTTGCCACGGAAAACAACCTTATGGCCAAGGAAACGAAGTACATCGGGAAGGTGAAGCACCTCTTAAGTGTCAACCGCTCCATCAAGCGGATTGTCGAGGAGGGTCGCAACCGGGACGAGGTGACCGAGGCCGTTGTGCATCTTGCCGTGGCGTTAAAGTATCTGGAAGGAAGAGGTCGTGAGTAATGATGAAATCAACGATATTCGGGACAGGCTGGCTCTCAACTCAGAGAGGTTGGCCCGAATTGAGGAACGCCAGTTGACACTCATGGGTATGCTGGAAAAGAGCCTTTCCTCCTTTGGCGACTTGGCCAACCGGGTGACCGCCCTAGAGCATCTAAAGACCAAGGTGCTGCTTGTGGCGGGCGGTCTTGGTGCTATAGTCAGTCTGGCTTGGGACGCCCTCAAGTCCCGCTTTTCAGGAGGTTAAATGCCCACTTTAGGCACACAGAATATCGCTACCAGCTACCCGCAGTTGTTAAAAACATTCGGGCTTGGCGGCTTGGATGGCAATCTTCAGGTCATTACGGACGGGGATAACACCTCTTCCGCCCTGTCCCTGTCCACCACGGGCGTCAGCAGCACCGGCAGCCTTTCCGTTGACGGCACCTCCCTCCTTACCGGCGCAGTTACATTCGGCACCAGCCTGACCGCCTCGACCGGCACGGCCACCATCGGAACCCTGTCCGCAAGCACTGCTACCATCAGCACGGCAACGATAAGCACGGCCACGATTCCGACCATCTTAGGCGCAACCACCTTCGGCTCCAATGTCACGGCATCCACTGGAACCGCCACCATCGGGACTCTTTCGGCAAGCACGGCTACGATCAGCACGGCAACCATCCCGACCATCCTTGGTGCGACTACGTTTGGTTCAACCATCACGGCGTCCACGGGTACCAACACGCTTGGTACGATCAGCGTCAACTCGGCCACCATCGGAACCATCTCCACCCTGAACGGCCTTTCAGTTACAACCACGGCAACCGTTGGAACCTTGGAGATCGGCGCAACCGGCCCAAGTATCACCAACATGACCTACGGTACGGCGGCGTTCACGCTGTCAACCGTGGCGGCCTACAACGCGGCTGGAACGACCAATGGAACCGTGGCTCTGGCCGGGGCTGGAATTAACGACATCATTATTGGCTCGCTCAATTCGCTTGGGTCTGCCACTGGTTCCACCGGCCTCATCATTGGATTCCACCCCATCGCCTCCAACGTGGTCAGGTATTCCATCACCAACCCGACCACCACTTCCGGAACCGTCCCGGCAGGCGTCCTTCACATGACGGCATTGAGGTTCGTACCGTAATATGGCCATCAAATTCAATCGTTCCCAGACCTTCGCCACCAACGGCACGGTTACCGCCGCAGGGCTTCACAACCTTGTGGACGGCTTGGATATCTACCAGGCGTTAATCACCGACCAGACCAACCTGACCAGCGTTGGCACGGCTGACGAGTTATTGATTGCCGATGCCGATTTGACCGCCAATGATGCCCCCCGCGCGGTAACGGTGCAGGAATTGTTCAACGATGCGTTGACGGTTGGTACCTATACGGACGCAAATTTTACCGGCAACCTGACCTACGGAACCGCCACAGGAAACCGCACGGTCAGCACCAGTGCGAGTATTACCACTGGCACGATCAACAATGCCACGCTGGGTACGACCACCGGGACTGCGGCCACGTTTACCAATGCCACGGCGACCGGCGCAAATATCACCAACGGCACGATCCAGACGTTGACCTCATCCACGGCCACGATTACTGGCGGAACTTTCAGCGGTTCCATCAACGCCACGGCTGGTACGATTGGTACGCTTAATTCAACCACTGGGACGATTGGTAATTTCACCACCATCCTGACTGGTGACGTAACGATCAGCACTGGCTCGGCCACGGTCGGAACCCGTGTGGCCGTATTGAATACGGCGCAGGAATATACCCGCACCCACAACTTCAATGCGACCAGCCTGACCATCTCCACTGGGACGGTAGCCTGGGATCTTTCCCAGAACCAAGTGGCCAAGCTTGAGGTTACCACCAACTCCACCATGCAGACTCCGACCAACCCGGTTGACGGCGCAACCTATATGCTGATCGTCACCCAGGGTACTGGCGGCTCAAACACACTTTCCTTTTCAACCGCCTACAAGTTCCCAGGTGGCTCCGCCCCAAGCCTGTCAACCGGCTCCGCCGACGTTGACGTCCTAACATTCGTATCCAACGGCACCGTGCTTTACGGTGTTGCCAGCCAAGACTTCTCCTAAGCCTTTATGCCGTGGCCGGTACATCCAACTGGCTTCTTCGGGGCTAGGGGCGATCAAGACACCTACCGCATCGAGCGTAGCCTGCGGTTTAATTCGGCTGATTCGGCGTATTTGAATCGGACTCCAGCAAGTGCTGGAAACCGCAAGACTTGGACTTGGAGTGGGTGGGTTAAGCGAACAGCACTCTCTCCTGCGACAGTTGGAGTCTTTGAGGCAGCCTCAAACGCAAGCAACAGAAGTGTTTTATTTTTTACTTCGACAGATACTTTAAGTTTTTTTGAAAATTCATCTGGATCTACTGTAACAAACATAGCAACTAATCAAGTATTTAGGGACTTTTCATCTTGGTCACATATTATTATATCTGTTGACACTACGCAGTCAGTCTCTTCAGAAAGAGTAAAGCTATACCACAATGGTACTCAAATTACATCTTTTGCGTCTTCAACATATCCATCACAAAATTTTGATACTCAAGTCAACTCAACGGTTGCAAGCGTTATTGGGGCTGGAACAGCATATACTCCATCTGCATTTATAAACGGCTACCTCACCGAAATCAACTTCATCGACGGCCAAGCCCTAACCCCATCCAGCTTCGGCGAAACCGATGCCATCACGGGTCGGTGGAAAGCCAAGGCTTACAGCGGAACGTATGGGACGAATGGGTTTTATCTGAAGTTCGCCGACAACAGCGGAACCACCTCCACCACGCTTGGAAAGGACTCAAGCGGAAACGGCAACAACTGGACTCCCAACAACTTCTCCGTAACGGCTGGGGTTGGGAATGATAGCCTTGTGGATAGCCCGACAAACTACGGGACGGATACGGGTGTTGGCGGTGAGGTGAAGGGAAATTATTGTACTTGGAATCCGCTTGTACCTGGAGACTCGGCCACAAACGGAAATTTGGATGTGACAAATGATACGGCAAGGGGAAATCAGGAATTGATGAAATATAATTCCTATTGGGAGGTAACCTCAACCGGTGGAACCTGCCTTGCTGGAATCATATCCACGACTGCCACAAGCACGGTTACGGTCGGTTCCGCAAAGACATTTGGCTTCAAGCTTTCGACCGCTGGTGTGTTTGAATATGCAAATGTAACGGACGGAAGTTCATTTACAAGCCAAGCAACAGCAACAACACCGCCTTTGGCCTATGCAAGCACGGGTGCGAGCATAACCGCCTCCCTAAACGCTGGGCAACGGCCATTTGTTGCTACCGCCCCCTATGGCTTCAAGGCTCTCTGCACCACCAACCTGCCACAGCCGACCATCCAGAAACCGAGCAAGTATATGGATGTGGTTGCCTATACCGGAACCGGCGCATCCAATTCAATCTCCAGCCTTGGATTTAGCCCGGATCTGGTGTGGATTAAGAATCGTGGAGCGGCAACAAGCCATGCGATTTACGATACAACGAGAGGGGCACAGAATCAACTTTCAAGCGATACGACAGGGGATGCGGTAACAAGTTCAAGTGGTCTCACCTCGTTCGATGCAAGCGGATTTACAATCGGGACAAGCACGCTGGTTAATACCAGCGGGACTCAATATGTGGCATGGAATTGGGATGAATCTCCAATATCGGGTCTTGATATTGTTTCCTATACCGGAAATGGGACTAACCGCACGATTTCCCATAACCTCGGCGTGGCTCCAAAGATGGTAATTGTCAAGGCAACCGCCACGGCTGGAGCGGATCAGGGATGGCCGGTGTGGCATTCTGAAATTGCCAATACAACATATTTAACCTTAAGCACAACAACGGCAACAACCACCGGGGCTGATTATTGGAACTCAACCAGCCCGACAGCATCAGCATTTTCTGTTGGAACAAACGTGGCGGTAAACGCAAATAACGATACTTACATTGCGTATTGCTTTTCCGAGGTTGAAGGTTTTTCAAGATTTGGTTCTTATGTTGGGACTGCGGCAGCAGATGGCACGTTTGTTTGGTGCGGATTTAGGCCGTCCTTTATTCTGATTAAGGCAAGGACGGCTGCCGATGCATGGCTGATTTACGATAATAGAAGGAATGAGTTTAATGTTGCATCAACAAATCTTGTTCCAAACACAAACGCGGCTGATGCCACAATTAACGGAATAGATTTTCTTTCCAATGGGTTTAAGTTAAGAACGGTTACGACAACGCCGAACGCGGCTCAGACGTACATCTTCGCTGCATTTGCAGAATCACCATTCAAATACGCTAGGGCCAGATAAGGAGAAACTATGTGGATCACATCTGAAAATAACATCATCCGTCAACCCCAGGGCATCCGCATTGGCGATGTCAACCATCCGGCCAGCATCTTCTGGTGCTGGAGCAAGGAGCAGTTGGCCGAGATTGGCATCAAGCCATACCATCCCGGTTCCGTGCCAAGTGGACATCGGGTTACTGGTGCGTATAATGAGGAGGTTGACGGCGAGGTTTATGAGCGGTTTAACACCGAGCCTCTGCCAGAACCCGAGCCCACCCCGGAGGAGCCTGTAAATGACCCTGTCTGAAATCGCACAATACGCAGGTGAGAAGGTCGGCAAGACCGACTCCGACACGCTGACCTTCCTCCAGAAGGCCGCCAGCCTTAACTATCGCCGGGTCTGGAACTTTGCCCCTTGGCGCGAGACGGTAACCTCCTCGACCTATTCTGTCGGAACCAGCCGGACGGTCACGCTTGGCTCGAATGTGGAAAGCCCGCTGTCTGTGGCCTACGACAATAGCGAAATCACCCCGATTGATCTGGCCACCATCGTCAGCCAAGACGCTGACCTGTTGGCCGACACCCGCACGGGCGACCCTCAGTTGTATCATTTCACCGGGCGAAACACTTCTGGCATCGCACAGCTTGACCTCTACCCCCGCCTTGAGACGGCTGGCACCGAACCGCTTCGGGTGGTGGAGAAGCTGAAATGCCTGACCCGCACCAACATCATTGTCGATTTCCCGCCCAGCACGCAGGCTTTGGACGATGAGCTTCGCCTGCCCCATGTGCATCATGTGGTGCTGGCCCTGACCCATGCCGACGCTCTGGAGCGTGAACGGCAGTATGCCAAGGCGCAGACCGTGGTGCAGACTGCGAACGCGGATCTGGCGGCGATGGCCAACTATGAACTCAGCCAGGTTGGCGGCATCAAGCAGATCAGCCCGGTTCAGCTTGGCGAGCTTACCATCGAAGAAATTACCGCAGCCTAATGCCATACTACTCGGACAACCTCGACGACCTGCTGGCGTTTGACGGCATCCGCAGTTTTGCGGGTGGTCAGGCCAGCGGTCTGCAATCAGATCTGTTGGCCGAGAACCAGGTTCAGCAGTTGGTCAACATGACCCTTTCACCCAAGGGCAGTCTTGAGACTCGCCGTGGCGTGACAAGTTTCAGCACCACGGCAACAAGCCAGGAAGGCTCGATTGGAGGGATGCGCTATTACGACACGGCGGCCATTGAGAGGCTTGTCTCGGTTACGCAGGGAAGGCTTTACACCATCGACTCAAACGGAAATGCCGACCTGCATCCGGCTGATGAGATATGGAACAACTTAACAGGCGCAACACGCACATGGGATAACGAGAACCAGCAGTGGGCTGACGGATTTTCAACCGATTATGATGTCAAGGTCAGCATGGCCCAGTTTAATGACAAGATGTACATGGCCGATGCCGATGGCCCGCTTTATTATTACGATGGCGTTGTTGCCACACGGCAGGCTGGCAAGGTAAGGGCGATCACGGTATCCACTGGCGGAACCGGATATACAAGCGCAACCGCCATTGTGACCGGGCCTGATTGGGGTGGGCAACTTCCCACGCTTGTTACCACGGTGGCAGGCGGAGCGGTTACCGGGGTAACCGTGGTGGACGGAGGATCTGGTTACTCAACCGCACCGACCGTTACGATCATTGGTGACGGTGTTGGTGCCACGGCCACGGCAACCGTCAGCCCTCCTCCGCTCAATCTGCGTCTTTTGATTAACACCGGTAACCGCCTGTTTGCGGTTGGATCTGGATCGGCAAGAAACACTCTTTATGCGTCCGACATTCTTGACGCATCCGTGTGGGATTCCGCCAACAGCATCGTGGTCAATGCCGATGACGGCGATGAAATCATCGCCATTGTTCCGTATTACCAGAACCGAATCATCGTATTCAAGAAACGGCGCATATTCCAGATCACCATCCCGCCGGACATGAACACGGCGGCGGATTGGGTGGTCGAGCTTATTTCCAATAACACCGGGTGCGTGGCCGAAGGTTCTGCCGTGCAGGTAAGTTCCGATATCTTCTTTCTGTCCGACGATGGAATCCGCTCGCTGGTTCGATCTGCCGCCGACGACTTCACATCCGTTGGACTTCCTATTTCCGAGGTTATCAAGGATGTCATTCAGGAAATCAACACCGCCGAGATTGGCATCAGCACGGCGGCCTTCTACGATAACAGGTATTTTCTTGCAATCCCGACGGGATCAAACGATTTCAATGATACTATCATCGTATACAACACGGTGCTTGGAGCGTTTGAAGGCACATGGACACCGAATGTCATGCAGTTTGCCCTGACAAACTTCCAAGACGAGGGATTGCGATTGATGAAGAAATCGACCACCGGCCAGATCCAGAAGTACAGCGGATACAAGACACCTGCCCAGGTAACCACGGCTGACTACCAGGATGCGGGCGTTGACTACGAATCCTATGTGCGTACCAAGGACTTCAACTTTGGCGACCCATTTGCAGAGAAGCATGGAAGTCATTTTGAGGTTGTTTTTGACGATTCATTTTCAACGGATGCCACCATCTCCATCCAGCGCGACACCGATGTGGGTGACATTGACGTTCAGCCAAATCTGAACATTTCAAGCGCAGTGCTTACCTTGCCGTTCGTCCTTCCGGCCCAGCTTCCCTCTTCGGTCAAGAAGAGGATTGCCAGCGACCTCCGGGCATACGAGAAATGGAGGTTGTTGAACATCAAGATTACCAGCACGGCAAACAAGATGGCCATCCGCCAGATCACGGCTGCGGCCAACCCGGACACCATCGAGGTGCAAAAGACCCTGTGACGGCGGCTGAGTATATCGAGGCTTCCGGCGTGCCTGAGTCCATGTGGCCCAATTTTCGGGAGTGGTTTAACTGGCACCAGGAGCGCGGGCTGGTCGGGGTGGCTAAGGATGGGGACAAGGTTGCCGGAGTGGCCATTGCAAGGTGTCTTGACCTTGGACAAGAGGCTGACCATTATGCACATAACGAGGATGGCGACAGGGTGTTCGTGGACTTGACCGTGACCTCGATTGATGGTAAAAGTAACACCTTGAGTCGCAAGGCTCTGAAGTGCCTGCTGAGTATCCTATGGGATAGATTCGGTCCGCGCAGGAGGATCACCTTCAAGCGCAACGGTATTTACAAGGAGTACGACTACTACAAATTTATGCGAAAGGCTATGAACTAACATGGGCGGCGGACCTAGAATTCCATCGCCTCCTCCTCCTCCCAGCCCGCAGGAAGTGGCGGAAGCAAACGCAAGGGCCTACCGCATGAACGTGGATACCTACATCGAGAAGGCTCCCGACATTGCCCGCATAGAAAACAAGCTTCGCATGCAGTATATCCCGCAACAGCGCGAGCTTGAGCGCCAGTTGTCCGCGCTTGACCAGATGGCGGCGGTCAAATCCGGCCTTGAGCTTGAGCGCACCTATGGCGGCCAGCGCAGTCTTGAAACCCTGCGCCGTCAGTATGAACTAGCCCCGCAGGCTTTTGCGCTTCAGCGCGGGTTGGGCGGCCAGTTGACCCGCCAGTTCCAGCAACTTTATGGCTCAAGCCCGTATGGGTATGTTGAACCCCAGGTTGCATTTGCGCCGCAGACAGCACCAGCGCAGTACACCTCAACCATCGGCACGAACATAAGCAAGCCGAAAATGGAGGCTTGATATATGCCGTGGGGAGCAGGAACAGCCGCACGTATAAAACAGGAAAGAGATCAACAAATAAGAAGTGTTGTTTCTGGAGATATTGCAATTGCAAATCAAAGAGCCGCAGCAGCCGAACAGGCCGCAGCTCAAGCCCGTTCCTACGCCGACGAACAAATCAAGGCGCTTACCGCAAAATATGAAGAACAGCTTTCCAGGGACAGAACTTACACTGCGCTGTCAGAGCAAATCGCCGCGCTTGGCGGAAGACAGCCACAAGGGACAACCGCAGGCGTGAGCGGCCCAGCCTTCAATGACGCCTTGGCCGCGCTTGGCGGTCAGCGCAATCTGGGCACATCCGACCTTGCCTCCCGTCTCAACTTCCAGGTCAGCGACCAGGACATTCTCAATGACGTCAATAACGCAAAGCTGACCCGCCTCAACAATGCCGTGCAGTCAGGCAACGCCCAGATTGCCGGGATCAATGAGCGCCTGAACGCCGCCCAAACCCTGCTGGACCAGCTTCCTTCCGGCGATCCTCGCCGCACCTCCAGCGAGGTTTACGTCAACCAGTTGAAGTCAGATTTGAAATCGGTCACCGAGGCCGTCACGGACGCCAGCGAGCAGATCAAGAACTACAAGCCCGTCACCGCTGATAGCGAGCAGGGCTTGCGCGAGATCGTTGCCTTCCGCGAATACATCCAGTTGCCGGAGGAGCGGGCGACCCAGCAGCTTCGCCAGATCGACCCCAACGCCTATCGCACGGCGGTTGGGCTTGGCCAGCAATACCGGCGCATGGCGACCGAGCCTTTGCCGGAAACCACGACCGAACCGACCGAACGGCTTCGCCAGACCATCGAGCAGGAAGCGCTGAACCAACTCAGCCTAGGCGCGACCCTGGGCGCCGAGGAAAGGCGTGGCTACGAGCAGGCCGTCCGTGCCGCCCAGACCGCCCGTGGAAACATCTTCGGCCTTGGACCGGCAGTACAGGAAGCGGCGCAGATTGGTGCCGCCGGTGAACAACGCAAGCTTGCGCGTTACGGGGCGGCGATGCAGTTCCTTGGTTCCGGCGAGACGACCGGCGCGGCTCAAGCCCGCGACCTTGCGCTCCGCGATGCGCTGACCCAGCAACGCCTCGGTGCGGCGGCAGGCTTCATCGCCGGTGGCCCGTCCATCGCCAACCTGGCGCAGGCCAGAACCCAGCAACAACAGGCAGCAATGCAGAACTATGTGGCGGCCTCGATGGCTGGCCCCGGCGGATTTGCGATGGCTCCCAGCACGGCGCAGAACTTCTATCAGACCACCAACCCTGAGATCCCTGTGGCACTGACGGCTGAGTTTAATAAGCTTTATGGGTCGCAGGCACAATACGGCGCCAGCACTTATGGGGCGCAGGTTGGGGCGATTGCTCAAAGCTATCGTAGCCCAGGCCAAGAGTTTGCTGCATTTGCTGGAGGAGCCGCAGACATACTTGGTAAAGTGGCTCCGTTCGGTCTTATTTGTTGGGTAGCCAGAGAGGTATACGGGGTTGAGAATCCAAAGTGGATGAAGTTTAGGGAATGGATTCTTACGAAGGCATCCGATAACCTTAGAAATTATTACATCAAGCATGGCGAAAAAATTGCCGAGTCAATTCGAAATAAGCCAAGAATCAAGGCGATCATTCGTAAGTGGATGGATTCTAAAATTACAGAAATTGGAGGTGCATAATGGCGCAGGGCAGACCATTGATTCCATTGCCTTGGCAACAGAAAATGTACGAGCAAGAGGACAGGCAGATGGAGCTAGATCAGCGGGTAAGGGAATTGCAGGCGAGAAGTCTTGAGGCTCAGCTAGCAAAAGAAGATCCAGAGGCAAGGGCTAAGGCAATCGACGTGGAGCTTCAAGCCCTGAGCGCACCAGAAGCAACAACCGGCCGAAGAGCCGCCGCATACGCAAGGCTTGGCGAACTAGGCGGAACAAGGCAAGTTGAGGGTCTTGGACAAATCCCAACAGTTATCCCAGAGGATCAGGTAAACGACATCCTTAACAGGAGAACACAGATGGGGGCGCAAAGACTTGCCGCCATCAACCAGCAAATTGACCAAGCCAAGCAGGCTGGAGATATGTATAGCGCATCCGCACTTGAGGCCGTTCGCGATATGCAATTCAAGAATGTTAAGGACAATTTCAAGAAACTTCCAATTAAACAGGCAGAAGAGCTTGTGGAATATAAGAATCTTGTTGATCTTGGAACAAGGGCTATTGAGAAAACGCAACCCAATCTTTACGGCCCGCTGGCTGGTCGCGTTCAGGCAGGATTGGCGGCCTTCGGCCAAAGCCCAGATTTTACGGCCATGAATCAAGCCTACTCAGGCGTTAGAAACCAGATCCTGAAGGCAAGGGCTGGCGCAGCAGTAACTCCGTCCGAGGCGGAAAGATTTTTACAGGAAATAGGAGATCCATACGCAGGAGATTTCGCACAGAGGCTTGAAACATTTACCGCTCAACGCAGAAGGGAGTATTTGGACAAGCTTCAGGCTTACCAAGAGGCCGGATTTGAAATTCCAAGATCATTGCAAATGGGTGGAGTCGGGGAGGCCACGACGCAGGATCAGGAAAAGCCTTCTACTGGTGGAGTAATCGGAAAATATACCATTGATCCATCGGGTCAGGTCATACGGTCTAGATAATGGCTTTCATAGAAATTGAAGGAATTGGAAAAATCGAAGTTCCAGATGGTCTTTCAGAAGACCAGCAGGACCAGATTGCCCAAAAAGTAGTTCAAGATTATTCCGAGGCGAAACAAGCTGTTTCTCCTGCCGGTGCTGGTGAGTATATTGGAAGGCAGGCTGGGCTTACCACCAGAGCCGCCATAAGCCCAACCACACTGGGCGCACTTACTGGTGCCGGAATTGGGGCTATGGTTGGAGGCATTGGAGCAGCCCCAGGCGCGGCCGCCGGTGCGACCGCCGGGTTCCTAACAGACATCGGATCAAAAATTTATTCATCCCTTACTGGTAGGGGCAAGCCATTAAGCGATATTTTAGAGGAAATTAAAACCGACATAGGCTTGCCAAGGCCAGCAACAGCGCAAGAGCGAATGGCCGAAAGGGTCATCGAGACAACCACCGGCATGATTGGTCCCATAAGTGCTGGAAGACTTGCCGAAGAGGCGGTTTCCCCGTTGGCAAGGCAAATTGGCAAAACTCTGACGGAAAGACCAGCGATGCAGGCCGTTTCTGGAATAACTGGTGGTGTGGCATCATCCATCGCGCAGGAAGCCGGTGCCGGTCCGATTGGCCAGACTGCGGCGGGTATAGCTGGCGGTCTGGCTCCTGCGGTTGCTCCGATTTCCGGGGCATTGGCAAGACAGGTTGGCAGGGCAGGGGCTACTCCAGACGAAATACGAAGAAACCTAGAAACATTCGCGGCGGCTGGCACAACTCCTTCCGCCGGACAGGCAACAGGCAAAACGGTAATTCAAGGTCTTGAAAGTTCGGTTGGACGCATACCTGGTGCGATTGGGGTTATGCGTGAAAAAGCCATTAGCCAACAAGAGGAAATTGGCAAGATGGTTGAGGAGATGGCTGGAAGGCTTTCACAGGTTCGAGAGCCTACCGTTGCTGGTGCAGGAATCCAGCGCGGTGTTCAGGATGTGTTTTTGCCCAGAGCCAGAGCCATTGAGTCTGGGCTTTATAATAGACTTGATGAGGTTATTCCAAGGTTCCAGCCAGTTAAGGCAAAAAACACCTATGCGGCACTTGAGGAGCTATCCAGACCGATTGAGGGTGCGCCAGCGCTATCTCGAAATCAGCTTATTATCAGCCAAGAAATAGCAAATCTTAAGCGCGATCTTGAATCTGATCTGCTTAACGCTCAGGGCGATATTCCGTTTTCGGCGTTAAAGGGACTAAGATCAAGCATAGGTGAGAAACTTTCATCCGTAAATCTATTATCAAATGTGCCACAAGGCGTGTATAAAAAGATTTATGGCGCACTTTCGGAGGATCTAAAGGAAGCCGCCAAACAATCTGGTGCTGATGCAGTAACCGCATTAAGTCGCGCAAACAAATACACGCGATCCCTGCATGAAAGGGCTGAAAAGCTTCAGGGATTCATAGACAAAAACGAGCCGGAAAAGATTTACCGCGCAGCTTTTGAGGGTACAGAACTTGGCGCAACCAGACTCCGCGCAATCATGCAAAGCATACCGAAGCAGGAGCAAAAGGCGGTTGCCTCGGCATATATCGCCAAGATGGGTCGCGCCCTCCCAGGACAGCAGGATGACCTTGGCGATGTGTTTAGTTCGGAAAGATTTCTTACGAATTGGAACAAGCTAAGCCCTGATGCCAAAAAGATTTTATTCAATCGCTTTGGCTTGGATTATAGAAGGAATCTGGATAAGATTGCAGAAACAGCCTCCAAGATAAGGGAGGGATCAAGGGTTTTGGCAAACCCATCTGGAACGGCTGCGGCTGGAATCACGCCTGCTTCGTTGGCCGTTATCGCAACAGCCATTGCCGGAGGCCAGTACAGGCTTCTTGCTGGGCTACTTTCGGCATCCGCAATTTCAAGAGTTTCGGCAAAAGCCTTTACGAATCCAAGGTATGTTAAATGGCTTGCCGAAAATTCAGAAATACCAATGGATGCGATACCAGGAGCAATATCCAATCTTAATGCAATCGCAAAAGAGGAAAATGATCCAGACTTGGCCGAAATTGCCTCTATGCTTGAAAGGGAGGAAATGGCCAGAAGGTTGGGTCGATAATGGCCAGATTTGACATATTTGGATCTGTAGGTGGAGGGATTAGGAAATTTGGAGATATAGACAACCGCGCAAGGGATGTGGCCGTCAGAAGGGAAATTCAACCATCTTTGCCTGAAATTAAAAATAGGGAAGATGAAATAAGGCGGGAAATATCACCGATGAAAACAGATCAATACGCAAATAATCTTGACCCCTTGCTGCCAGCCGCGCTTCAAACCGTAAATCTTGAGGCGAGGCGAGATAAGCTTGGGAATGTGGCCGTGTACAAGCTTCCATCTGGAGACATGGGCGGAACCTATGAGGTTGCTGGTATCAATGACAGGTATCACCCAGGAGAGGCTAGGAGGCTGGCAAATTTGCCACCAGAGCAAAGGGAAATTGAGGCCGCAAGATACATAAGGAAATACACGGCTCCTATTGTTGACAAAATGCCCGACGAAATGAAGGCATTTGTTCAGGACATGGCCTTTAATCGCGGCGCAGGTGGGGCAACAAAATACATCCAACAAGGATTAAATGACCTTGGGATCAAGGTGGCCGTGGATGGGAGGCTTGGACCACAAACCCTTAAAGCGATTCAGAGCGTTCAGCCGAGGTCGCTTATGCAAGCGGCCAGCAACGCCCAGCTTCAGGACGAGTACGCAATGGCGCAATCCAATCCGGCAAGAAGGAAATTTTTGCAGGGATTGGAGAACAGGATTAGGAATAGATTTTCTTTGTTTGGGATGGCCGGATAACTATGGCTTAGACAGGAAAAATCCAGTCTTATAGCTTATACCGTTGCCGCCAGAATACGCATCTCCAGCATTTACAATGATGTCGTTATCTGAAACAAACGCACTTCCGGCCTTAACGACTGTCTCATTATCCTCGCTGATATATGTGCTTCCAGCCTTGGTGGCAATTCCGCGAGAGGACACATAAGCACTTCCGGCCTTTGTGATAATGTCGTGACTTCCAACATAAGTGCTTCCAACCCTCACAAAATCACCATTTCCGCCATAAACTGCGGCCACATAATCATCAAGGTCATCCGCCCTCACCCCTGCCACAAGCAGGGCCATCAGAATTAGTGTTGCTTTCATGCGTAAAAACTCCACCATCCGAGCCTAACCGTCAAGCATGAAATTATCCAACCGCCAAATAGG
>Ga0129336_10001304_pt1 | contig 15031 bp, 19 predicted proteins | sample CPB6_02_DNA_FD_96878 | JGI IMG/M metagenome (GOLD analysis project Ga0129336, IMG submission 96878) | Freshwater to marine salinity gradient microbial communities from Chesapeake Bay, USA - CPBay_Sum_0.6_0.2_DNA | ecosystem: Environmental > Aquatic > Marine > Coastal | place: USA: Chesapeake...
CTCTTCAGCAGCTTCAAGGATGTACTGATCCTCTTCACACTGAATGGTGGTTTCGGAGCCGTCGGGAGAGCGGAGAGTAACATTGTATGCCATAGGTAAGAATACTTAGAAAATACCAAAGAACAGTTTACCAGTAAATGCGTAAGAAATCAAGGCTGCTACGAAACCCATCATTGCCGTGCGACCATTTAGACGCTCTGCACGAACTGCGTATGGTTCAAAACCATAACGCTCCATATCTTCTTTGGTCATATACATTGTAGGTTCTTTGGCAAACATATTCATTTGCCCATGCTCATTAGTTGTTACAGTCATTATAGTTTTGTGAAGAACTGTTACAGAATTATATAGCAAAAATAAAGGGGCGTCAAGCCCCTTAATGTGTTCATGTCGTAACATTTTAAGTATTAATGCTTACTATTTTCCTTCAAATCCAGGGGGAAGTCTTCCATTATATGGATTATAGTCAAAAAACTGATTCCAGTCAGATATATCTGTCGTCTCATTTCTCCAAAACTGCCACAACCCATCATGACTACTGCGATGAAATACATCAACATGAATGTCATGAATGTCAGATCCCAAATCTATCTTATACAAGAAAAGTGGAATAGCAAAGGTATTACCAGAATTATAAATCAAGTCATCAGCAACTGCTCTTGGTTTTACACCTTGATCAAGTTTATATTTGTCACCTCGACAATGTAAGCGAATTAGTTTCTCAGCATGATGCCTAGTAATCATATAGCAAGCAGTAGAAAAATCATTCACAAATCTTTTGTGAAGTTGGACATGAACTGATGCTGGATTAATAATTGCTAACTGAATGACATCATAATCATAAGGAACTTTCGAATAAAAGTCTTTCCAAGTAAATCCCCAATGATGTGCAGTACTGATATCACAATCGTCTTCCATTATTAAAGCACAAGGTGAGTCAGAAGTTTCTAACCAGTACTTCATTGCTTTTAGATGTGAAGTTACACAACCAACTTCACCAGAGGTCATCATGTCGGGATAACGACCTTTCAAGATATCACCCAAATCCCTATCACCTCTACCATCATATGCAGAGATGCGTTCATAGTTTTCCACTTCCCAGTGCTTAAACTGATCTTCCATAAACTGTGCTCTATCTGGTTTTTCATCCAGATTAATATAGTAAATGGGTGGTAGATTTTTAAGCTTATATGCCGATTTGTTTTTGTCCATTACTCAGAAAGAATGCTTTCCATTATTTGTTTAAAAACTTTGGTCTTACCCATCAAAGGATCATCAGATCCTTTCCAATTAGAGTGCCAATTTGTTGCTGCACGATAATGAAGAAACTTACCATCTAAGTGAAGTTCCATGTTATATCCACCAGCGTCTTTTTGAAGATCAATGTCATTATAATGAGTTGGATAATCAACATCACTCTCTTTCATTTTAACACCAGTTCGGAGAAAATACCAATAAGTAGATCCACCAACATCGGTCATTTCTCCTTCAACAACACCATCAGAGAAATCAATATTCTTATCTTCTAGCATTGGCATATTAAAGAACATAATACCATTCCACATATAAGTGACGTGCCCTCTAATCTGAGGTAGACCTCCAATCAGTGCATCACTCATATATTCCTCAATATCAAACTCATCAATTAAAAACATATCAGAGTCTAAGAAAAATACAATGTCTTCGCTATGATTTTTTCTAATAATATTATCATAAGTCCACTGAACCGTATCTGCACATGCTTGTGCAGGATTCAGTGGTTTATTTGTTGGGGGTTTACGGTAATATTCAAGACCGTTAGCATTACAGACTAATTTAAATTCTTCTGTTATTTTAGAATCAACAGAATCATCTACAATATGAAACTTATATTCATTCTTCAAAAACTTATCAAAGAGTTTTTGTTGAAGAGGAATAAAATCAGGTCTATTAACAACTGATGTGAATATATGAATCATAGTTGAGATTGAATCCAGTCTTCAAGTTTAACTTTTGGTTGCCAACTAAAAACTCCATACATTCTATCAGTATTAGCGAGAGTAACTCTCGATTCACCAACACGTGGAGGAATGTTAACAGTATTATCCGAAATCATTGCAGCAAGTTCATTCACGGAGTAATTAGTTCCTGAACCAATATTAAACACTTCACCATAAACTTCTGGGTCTGGATTTGATATCGCAACTTTAATATTCGCTTCTACAACATCACCAACGTAAGTGAAGTCTCTACGCTGTTCACCATCGCCAACGATAGTTAATGGTTCGCCAGCGGCAAGTTGACGTAAGAAAATACCTACAACAGGAGCATACTGACCACGCAACGGTTGACGCTCACCATATACGTTAAAGTAACGGAAAATAATAGTTTTCAAACCAAAGAGTTGTGTATACATTGAACACAACTTTTCACCATTTACTTTGGAGACAGAATATGGGTTCAAACAATTATCTGGTTGAGTCTCAACATTTGGTGGTTGATTTATCATCCCATAAGCAGAAGACGTAGAAGAGTAAATTACCTTCCGCACACCTGCTTCTCTTGCACATTGAAGAACAGTGCAGGTTCCAACAGAGTTAATACTTACTGCTTCGATAGGATTCTCGATGGCAGGTTGAATACGTGCTTCTGCTGCAATATGAAAAACATAATCTACACCATCGTAAAGAGGGCGTGTGTTCTCATAATCACGAATATCATATTTAAAGTTTTGTGCCTTATCATTCCAATAAAACTGGTCATGAGCATCAGAATACTCATTGTCAATGACTACGACTTCATGTCCTAGTTCAAGAAGGCGATCTACAAGATTCGATCCAATAAACCCTGCGCCGCCAGTTACTAATGACTTCATACTACTCTTTCAGGTAAAAAATACTGTTTGTTAAAATTAAAGCACTCTTCGGTAGGATAACTTGTTAGTGGATTTACAGTGCCATGATATCCACTTGTTTGATAAAAGAAAGGATCATCAAATGCATAAACATTGAACCAACGCTGAACCTCAGCAAATCCAATGTCTTGATAATCTTCAATTATGTATCCAGCATGATACGTGATTCTCTGACACATTCTAACATACTCATCACTTAGATACAAGACAGCATGTCCACCGAGCATATTATAAGTTTGATACAGATCATCCTTTACATGCTCATATTGAACATATGGTCCAGAGTGCCCATTCATTCTTCCCCAAGAAGAAATTCCAAGATACACCGCATCTGCATTATCAGGTACTTCAATCTCTGGACGGAAGTTTTTAATCATACAGTCGTCTTCAAATAGAACGAATGGAGGATCAATTTCACAAAGACCTTTATGGTGAGCAGCAGAACATCCAGCAACAGGACGATCTGGGCGAGGAACACCCTCTACACGGATAATATTCTTGAATCCACATTCTTTGAGAATCTTTTGCATATTCTCATTTTTTTCAGTGTGCTGTTCAAGATTCATATAAACAGCAGGGATTTCTCTAAGATCTAAGTTCATTGTGATTCTTTTTCAAAGCAATAATTTTAGGTTCATAGGGATACTGAGGATTGGACATTTGCTCCTCAGCAAAGCAATATGAAGGTGTAAGACTGAGTGTTGGTGGGTTATCAATGAGATAACGATTCATCTGCGATTCATCATGCCACAAAGCAATCACATCATTTTCAAGGTCTTTGGTTACACGATCTGCAAGAACTTCTGCCATTTTAAGAAATCCCTTAGTAGATCCACCATTGAACCCACCAGCATAATAATTTTCCCCCTCTTCACCAACAGGAACATATGCCAATGATTTTGGATTTCTGTCATAAGATCTTTCTTCCTTTGGATAGAAAGATTGATATGGGTGCATTGTGGCAACAAGATCGCTCAGAACCTCATCACCAACTTTATCCACCAGACCCATGTCAACATCAAAGTAATAACAATAGTCAAACTGAGAGATAAACTCTTTCTCCTTTACAAAGTAATTATATCTTTTCAGGGTTGGCATTGGCCAAGGTTCGTGATCAATCTGACAAACTCTCACATTGTCAGAAGTTTCTACTTCATGGTCTGTGAAGAGAAGGCATTGGATCTCATGACCGTTGAGAAAGTTCTCTTCAATATTATCAAGGAGTCGCTCAACAAACTGAATGTACTTGTTTGTTGCAATAGTCAGAATACAGATTTTCATTTGTTTTTAATATAAAGTGCATCACCCCATTTGTACCAAGTTTCTGGCCAATGTGTTTCAACTCTCTCAAATCCATAATCTGACAGATACTGGTCAATATCGTCAATCATGGCATTTCCTTCATACATTTCTCCACGATTGACTTCACAATAAACATAATCGACTTTCTTTAAAGTTTCAGACCCACCTTTCAGAACTTCTAGTTCATATCCTTGCACATCCATGTTAATAAAATTAGACTCACCAAGATCATATTCGTCTAAAACAGAAACTTCTACTTCCTCAGTGCCATTAAAGGTAACGTCAGGATGATGTTCTAAATGTTCTTTTGGTTTTAGAATTGAACTACTCTGTGCCTCATTACTACTCAAATACATTGTAGCAGTTCCTTTCTTACTACCAAGTGCAACTTGGTATCCCTGAATGTCTGCATTTACATTCTGAAGTCTTTCAGCAAGAACTTCAAAGTTTTTGGACAAAGGTTCAAAAACAATTATGTTTTGAATACCATTATCAACATACTCTTGAATTTCCTCACCATAATGAGCGCCAATATGAACAACACCTTTGATGTTCATATTATATTTTCTACGTAGATTTGTAAAGTTAATCAGCATTTTATTTTGAAATTGTTTTTGCGATTTGATTTAAGGTGCCGTCCCAAGTCAAATACTTATCATACACCATTCTACCATAATCAAGATAGTTTTCATACTCACCTGTTTCCAAAAGATTATCAACAATCCCTGGAATCTTATCTATACTATTTTCATCAATAAGAATTGCTGCCTTATTCCAATCAATCTCATCTTCAAACGGCAACCAGAATACATCACTGATATAAATTGGAATTGCATCCATTTGCATAGTCTCATACATTCTAAAAGATGTTGGACCATATCCTCTTGGTGATAATCCAAACACAGAATCATAGATGATATCTCTAAATGCCTCAGATAACCCACTGGATAGATTGACAGCAAACTTATAACCTTCTTGTCCCTGTAACTTATCACACATCACTTTACGGATAGGATGTGTATCATTACGTCCCGCAAATCCAACTTTATTCATTCTCTGTTCTTTTGGATTTCCAGGATGAGGATCTGACAGAAGTGGGATGGGAATATATTCTTGTGTTTCTGCTTTTGGAGACTTCGGAGAGTTTGAAGATGCAAAGACTTTACATCTATCAATAGAAACTAGTGTACCGTCATCATACTGAACAACTGTAAAGAACTTCTCGTCTGGATACTTTGCTGTTAGGTCATTTATCCAGTTTTGAATCTCTCCGATCTTTTGAGTATCATTACCCCAATTATTACTACAATGGTATTGAGTCCATTGAATTGGAATATAGAGATAGTCGCTATCAACATCTATCGTGTTGAAGTATGAAAATGCTCTCTCTTCAATCAAAGGATTCAATCCTTGATGTGGAGGGTAACTAAATGTATTTTTTGGCAACCACTGCTGTGGAGTATCAACGATTCTAATCATAAGTCTAAGATTTTTGCTTTATAGAGATCGGCAGAAAGAGAAGAGTTGGAACCACATGCGTTCCAGTAACTAGCACTCCTCAGTCTATGGTTATAGTAGAACTCAGGAACGACCTTGAATACTCCACCATTCATTAACCAAAAATAAGAGAATGCAAGAACATCTGCGTGAAGAAGTTGTGTTTCTTGATTCTCGAAAGGTTCTTTAACAAGTTCAAGATAAGCGTTGCGATTGAAAATATAATTTCCAGTATTTAAAAACCAATCAAACCATTTTGTTCTTTTAATAATTCCATCCTTTGCTTCTTCTACACCTACAAAATCATATTTGAACTTATAGTGTGCTTCATCGGTATATCCGTTTTCTGCATTATGGAGTAAAAGTTTTTCTGGGCAATAACAAACATTTTCTACCGGATCAGAAATTGCAGCAACAACATTTAATGTATCTTTTGTGGGGTGGTTATCACTATCTAGCAAATAAACCCAATCGCAAGTTGAGTTCTTAACTGCGGTATACTTATTTCTAAATCCTCCAAGATTTACCTCATTTCTGAACAACTTAATCTTGTCATTATTCAATTCAGTAACTACTTGATTAAGTTTCTCCCATTCAGAATCGGTAGAACAATCATCATTGACTATGATTTCTTTCACAAAATCATTATCCAATGCATAATTAACCGCTTCCTTGAAATACTGTGAGGTATTATAAAAAGGAATAGCAAGAGTAATTTCTTTCATTTGTTTAGTAAGTATTGTACAAAATCTTGGGATGATATAACCATGTTATCATGGTGGTCCATTTTAGTCACGTTAGTATACCTTTCGAAAGGAATACCAAAGACCCTACAAATATCAATATATTGATCACAATATTGATGAGGATTATTTGGATATATTTCAATTATGTTAGTATTGTTTCCTGCAAAAAGTGAAAATACTAATCCTCCACTTTGAGGTGCAACTACATATTCTGCGTTATTGAATATTTGTATCTTTTCGGAGACACTGTAATCTTCGAAGTGAATTGCCTTGAATCCTAATTCTTGAAGATCTTCTACTAATTCTATTTCATTTAGGATATGGCGTCGTTTAATATTATTATCCGCTTTATTACCTTCACAAAGATGTGCTTTACTTCTACAAATATAAACCTTCTCATATCCAGTCGTATCAAATCCACTAACTCTTGAAAGAAATAAATCTCTCAGGAATGGATAAGTAGTTGGATCTACGTGATACCTACCACTATTATTTGTGATATCAGATGGTTTAATAGATGGAAGTAATGTATAAACATTATCATTTGGAACAACGTTTATAATATCATCTAAAATATCAAAGGTTTCTTTTTGATATGCAGTATAATCCTCTTTATCAAAACAAACATCAATCTTATTAGAAAGATCTATTTGTTTTAATGCACCTACCATATAAACAAACCAATGATAGATGAAAGTTCTTCCAGCTTCCTCTATTTTATATTTCATTGCCAAATAAAATTCCAGTTATCTAGTTTAGGATATTGTAGCATGTTTAAAAACTTATTGTTACAATCAGGTCCATCACACTTACGATGTGGTTCTTTCCTGGCATATGCGTGAAGATTGATTGTAATATCTTTCATTTTACCTATGCTTTGCATATGATAAACAAATAAGGCAATGGAATTTTCAATTAAATGAACTTCCTTTGCATTCTCAATAATCGACAGTGTATGAGTAAAGTTATCGGATAACTTATGCAGATTAACGTTATAACCGTTGAGATATTTCTTATCTATCATACCATCATTCATTTCACATATTACAGAATAATCAGATGGTAAGTTCAAAGAGTTACAAATATTATTTTCTAGTTCAATATCCCTAAGATAATCAAATTTTTTTATTCTTAATTCTGGATCTAATCCAAGTTCGGAATAAAAAGTAGATGCATTATCATTAGAATTATATGTTCCTCTTCCAAATTTATTTAACTTATTAAAATAAGTTCCTTTATTTCCTGGGTGAGGATATGACTCACCAACTCTAACATCTATAACATCACACTCTGATCCATATTCAATTATACCTTCGGCAGGAATAACTTTTTCATTGTCCCTAAACATATAAGTTGTAAAGGGAACAACAGCAGGAGTATCATGAATAAGATAGACTTCATCATAAAAATCAGATAGATACCTGATCATTCCATTTGCAGAAATCCAATCTCCAAATGCATCATAAATTTGGAAGACTAAGGTACTCATAAAAAAGAAGGATAATCAGTACATATTCCAAATGGTTTTTCATATCCAGGCATGAACGTTTGAATGTCTTCACGATCAATTAGAGGAATAATTGTATTGTGATCTATTCTCTGACTTAAATCATGTAGCCATATAGTACCAGTTGAAGTATAAACAAAATTATCTGAGGTGTGACAAAAGGCATGGTATCCCCAGCACTCCTTTGCTGCTTCAAGATTTTTACAGTGTAACCACAGATAATTTCTACGCTTATCTAACCAGTTATGATCAATTTTGTACTGTGGTACATCATGTCCCAACCAAAGTTCACCATTTATTGAACGGACATCTATCTCTACATGATATCCATTACCAATAGCACAATCAATGTAACTGGGGCGATTTTCTTTATCAGGAACTGGTCCACGAATATTGCCACGGTGAGAAATAATAATCACAATTCTTCAATCCTCAGAGATTTATCTTCAATAAACAAATCATAGAATGGTTTATTTACAAGAAGTTCATGATACTTGGCACCCCATTCATTTAGTTGCTTTGCAGTTAACTCCGTCCAGTCTTTTTGTTTTCTACTACCCCTAGCAGTCCAGTAGACAATCGTGTTTCCCTCATCATAAAGTTTATTGATTTTCTCTATATTTTCTGGGATTGGTTTTGCTTTGGTATAATCATGAGTAGTTCCAAAGTCAACAGATGTTTCTCTATGGCAAATGGTTTCATCAATATCAACATAAATCACTTTCATTGATACATATTTCTCCGATAATTTTCATTTGGACAAGTATCAACATCAGCAACTTCTTTTTGAGTTAAGAATTTAACTCCACCCAAAAGTTTAGCGCCAATAAAAATATCAGCAGACTTTTCACACATTAAAGTAGAAGCTGCACAATCTTTTTTAGATGCAGATGCTGTGATTATACCATGGTTTTGTAGAAGAATCAACTTAGGAAAATATCCTTCCCGATCTAAAAATCTAGTGACATGCTTTTCAACCAGACTTAAAATTGCCTGTCCAGGAGGAGCATAAGGAACCACACAGGATTTAATTCCATTCCTAACAATCTGATCTGGGAACCAACGGTGTTCTGCAAAATCATAAAGAACTGTTGGTTCCGAACAAAGAATCTTTGTTGTATGTGGTGGATGTGTGTGAGCAATGAAGTTGACTTCTGGAAAAGTCTTCATAATCCAAGCATGAAAAGATGTTTCAATGCTTGGTTTTTTATGTAATAGTTCTATCTGAGCACCGTTCGTATTACATAGGGTCAAGTCTTCTTCTGATAGTGTATGAAGACTTGTGCCACTTGCCTTGATTAGAAAAGTATTTTCATCTACTCTTACTGAAACATTACCTTCACCACAGATGGTGTAGTCACTAATTTCTCTTGCTAGTTCTAGTATTTCAGACATCTTTAAGAAATGTTGCTAACGTATTTAGATTTACCCTCCAAGGAGAGTTTAGACCACCAGAGATAGAAAGGGCACTATCACTATCTACACTCTCATGAATTTTATCTACAAACTCAGTATCATTGAAATGATGCAGTTGAGTATGTAGCATCGAATACTCAAAACGACTATTTACATCAAAAAATGTTGGACTATTGATCGAAATAACTTTCGTTTCAGGTGAGGAAAAGATGACATTGCACATACCTCCACCAATAGGTCCAGCGATATATTTGGCAGAGTTAAACAATCCGATCTTTTCTTTCATCGTCATGTTTTCACAAAACACCTCTTCATATCCATAAGATTTGAAAAGTTCTGCTACTTCATCCTCATTTACACAACGACGACGCTCAGTGTAGTTGGTTCCAATATTTTCAAAGTTGTTGTGCAACCAAGTGCGGCGAGAGATGTAAATCTTTTCTGGTCCCTGATAATCACCCTTCATACGATTGATAATATCAAATACACCAGAATGAGGGGGAGTTTTTGATAATCCGTTATGTGTGAGAGACGACCCAACCACAACGGTATTATAAAGAGTTTCTGGATTTAGAAATACAACATCCTTCCTGGTAATACCAAGAAGTTCCAAAGATTCCCATACAAATGGATAGAGATCATTTTTACCTTCTGGTGGACTTACTAGAAGTTTAAGATCTGGGTGAATCTCTTTCTCGTTAAAATATGAATACAAGTATGGCAGAGTATCATAAATGAAATGATAGTAGTTCGCCATATTATACACAAAGTAAAATACAGGAACTGAGCAGAAGTTCTCAAATCTAAGAGGAAGATCTGTTTCATATTCCATTGTCTCCTCATACACAGTTCCCCTACCGAGAGACATAAACATCTCTTTTGTGGGAAGAGTAAGTTTTCCAGTTTGATGAGAAAATATTAATGGTTGTGGATAATGCTTTGATAGACCAGTAAACTGACAGGAAAAGAAGTAAGCAACTTCTATGCTCCTTCCATTTTCATCTTTTTCTTTAATCAGTCTTGTTCTTCCAGAGTTCCAATATTCAATTGGTAAAATAGTCTTTTGTGTAGTCATAAGGATGCCATTCAACTTTATTAAAAAATCTTTGCCAGTATTGGTACGTCTTTAAATCGTTTGGAGTGCCCCAACAGATATAGTTATCAATCTCAAAATTCTTGACTTTATACCCAAGAGTTATTGCTTCATTCAACATACTATCGACATAAAACTCACCATTAGTTCTATTATCATTATTATAAAGTGATTCAAGAGAACGGTGGAAGATTTCTTTTGTCCTGAAAAACATAGTGCCAGTGATAGCATATTCATTCACAGGATTTTCCCCAGTAAAGTTTTTAACATCAACACTACTAACATTACCTTCACTATCACAGTTCACCCACGAATATGCATTTGGTTGTAGGTGACTTGTATAGTTATTGCGGTAGGTCCATACTATTATATCATTATCTTCATCATTTACCAAATCTAAAAACTTATCGGCATCATAGAATACTCCATTATCACAAGCAGATATAAGAATAGAGTTATCTGGATCACACTGCTCTACAATCTTTTCCGTTGTACATGCCTGCCCTTCTAGAACTTCATCAATCCAAACGACGTTCTTTCCTGGTGCCTGATGATCTTTCAGACAGGCATAGATAACCTCATCAGTCTTTGGTAGGCAACGAACTGCTTGCTCTACCATATTCTTACCATTGACCTGAATGAAAGGTTTTGGTTCTGCGTATCCTTCCTTAGAAAAACGACTACCAGCACCTGCCATCGGAAGAGCAAGAGTGCAGTTCTCTAAATGAACCTTCTTCTGTCCTTCTAGTGCTTTGCGATAGTAGTTAGACCAACTATTGTAAATATCAAGATCAAAAGGTGTTCCCCACTGCAACATATAAGGAACTTCATAGACAAGACTTGTTAGATTATCACGAACAAGTAAGTTATAAATCAAACTCACATAATATTCACCATTAATGTTGATATCCTCATCCATCAACTGCTTAAAATATTTTTTGACGTAACTACCTTTTCTAAAATAGTAGTTACCGGCAGAAGCAAATTCAGACATCTTATCGTCTGTAAATGGTTGCTTCTCACGAACTTCTAAAATCTTATTGCTCTCATCAGTTCGGCAGAATGCATAGTTATCACTACCGAGCATGTGTGGATGGAATCCAGTATAGCAGATTACACACCCATCACACTCAGTAGCATCAACAAATCCCTTAAAGTGCCGATAATCCCAATAGATTGAAAAATCACAATAGTTAATGATAACTTCTTCTTCATCATCAATCAGATCTTCAAATTCTGAAACAGAAAATACCGGTCCCTTTTTATGTCTAGGGATAGTTACAATCTCTTTTCTATCAACAAGTTTATCTAATACTTCTATAATATTAGTTTCTTCCTTATGTTTATCGTTAATGATAAAAACAAACTTGCTATCTTCCGGATAAAGGTTGACAATATGCTCTATGACTTTTCTACCATCAATCTCAATCAGATATTTTGGAATGTCATATCCAGCGGCAACAAATCTGCTGCTCATGCCAGACATTGGAATAACGACTTTCATATCTAAAATGTTTTTAGTATTTATTGATGCCGTGCAGGATCAATAGTATAAGGATTATTGAAATATTTTATGTTTAACATCTTATCATATGCATTCTGAGTCACAGAAGGTTCAAAGTTACAAGGATATCTTCCCTCAAATAACTCCAACATTTCCATACAGAAATTATACGTTTCAGTATATGCCCTCATAGAGTTTCGATTACCATAAACAATAGCATCAGAAACCCAAGGAACAACTTGACCATACCCAATAGGATCTCTCGTCACTAATGGTGCAGTATGATTACACCAAGGTACGACAGATTTTATTTCATACTCCTCACCAATAGTGATAGATGGTAATGAAGCAGTAATAATATCTGAACGGTACTTCATATAAGCATCATACTCAAAACCATTATCATCAGCATACTTAGTTGCCATATCAAATGCATTTCTATCATTGAAAAACATTGACATTGGATTATATGGTTTTGGTTCTGGAAGATTTGTGTTTATATTTACAAAGACTTCTGTGAATCTTTTTGAAAACGAAAATGGTTTGATATAGAGTCCCTTCAACCAAGGAGATAGATTTTTTCTTACAATATCATAATATTCAGATTCAATATCATTAACAGAACAAAACAGATCCACATCATAACTTGCCTCCTCCAATAGAGGAATGAGGCAAGTTTGATAACATTTCAATCGTCCAGATATTAATACTGCTACTCTCATATTACAACCCAATCGGGTAGATATAGATCACTAAGATTTTTTGAAGCATCTGCACCACCAAACCAAACACTGGGAGCAACGGTCTTTTTACTATTTGCTAACCATGCACCCCACCAAGAGAATGAAGAATTGGCAATAATATGATAAGTGCAAAGAGATTGCAGACATAAATCAACACCCGTACTATTACCTTCTGCAAAGATAAATCGATCACCCTGAAATAGATCTTGTTCCTTACACCACTCAATACCATCAGAGAATACCATTACAGGAATATCTTCTGGCATATGGGATAATCCTTGTTCATAATATTCGAGAGTCTGAACGGGATGATGAGGATATTTTAGATAATCTCCCCTACGAAGATGAATGGAAATTACCTCAGTGTCTCCAAAGTTTGATCTAAATGCTTCTTCTGTTGGTTCACGAATCTCATCAGCAAAAGTAAATGCTTCTCTGATTTGCTTTTCGATATGTTTAAAATACTTTTCAGTCTGAAAATACCCATAAAGACTAATATTATCAGGGCAACTATTCCAAAGATTTTGATCCAATTCAAAACATGACTCCATCACCTTTGGAAAATTAGTGACATACTTAGGTGCTTCTGGAATTTTAAAGCATTCAAACATAGTGATATCAGAATTTGCACAATTAATATCACGTGTTGCTACGATTGCCCTTGGAGGAAGGCAATATTCATACCCATGTCTCTGGGCAAGACCGCGAAGAGAAGTGTATTGGAACATCTGGTTTCCAAGTCTTCCCAGATTTCCTAGATCATCATTTGCAAGCATTTTCTTTATACCATTGATAAGTTGATTCAATGCCTTCACGGAGACCAATCTTAGGTTCCCAACCAAGTGCTTTGATTTTATCTACATTCAAAACTTTACGTGGAGTGCCATTTGGTTTTGTAATATCCCAATCAATATCTCGATCATATCCAACAACACCAGCAACAGTTTCCGCAAGTTCCTTAATCGTCACATCTTCACCTGTACCAACATTAATATGTTCTGGTTCATCATAGTTCTGCATACAAGTATAACACGCTTCTGCAAGGTCATCAACGTGTAAAAACTCTCTCATTGCAGAACCATCACCCCAGAGTTTAACTTCCCAATACTTACTATGATCAAGAGCAGCGTGAAACTTAGTAATCATTGCTGGAAGAACGTGAGAGGTTTCCAGATCAAAATTATCATTAGGACCATAAAGGTTCGTAGGCATCAGAGAGATGGCATTAAACCCGTGCTGTTGGCGATATGCCTGACACATCATAATACCAGCAATCTTAGCAATCGCATAGGCATCATTGGTAGGTTCAAGAGTACCAGTCATCAACTGATCTTCTGTAATTGGTTGTGTTGCGAACTTAGGATATATGCAAGATGAACCAAGAAATAAAAGTTTCTTTACACCTGAACAATATGCAGAATCAATAATATTTGTCTGAATACGAAGATTCTCCGTCAGAAAATCTGCCTTATAGTTATTATTTGCCATAATGCCACCAACTTTGGCGGCGGCAACAAAAACATATTCTGGTTCCTGATGTCTAAAAAAAGTATAAGTTTCTTTTTGATCAGTAAAATCTACAACTTGACGGGTTCCTTTAATAACATTTGTATAACCCCTCTCTTCAAGATTCCTAACAATCGCAGAACCAACCATTCCGTTGGCACCACAAACTAAAATTCTAGAATCACTGTCCATAAATGCACATATCCTCAACTAATTGTTTAAAAGAAATTTTAGGTTCCCAACCTAGTTTTTCTTTTGCCTTAGTGGCATCACCTAATAAGGTCTCTACTTCAGCAGGTCGAAAATATTTAGGATTGACCTTAATGACCGTTCTACCAGTATTCTTGTCAATACCGACTTCATCCAAACCTTCACCTTCCCATACAATTTTCATTCCAAAGTATGGTGCTGCTTCTCCAACAAAGTCTTTTACAGAATACTGAACACCAGTTGCAATCACAAAGTCATCTGGTTTATCCTGTTGAAGCATCAACCACATTGCTTCTACAAAGTCCTTTGCGTGACCCCAGTCACGTTTTGCATTTAGATTACCAAGTTCTAAAACATCTTGAAGTCCAACAGATATCTTAGAGAGTCCTTGTGTAATCTTACGAGTTACGAATGTCTCACCACGTCTTGGCGATTCGTGATTAAACAGAATACCAGTGCAAGCATACATTCCATATGCTTCACGATAGTTTTTGGTTATCCAATATCCATAAAGTTTGGCACAACCATAAGGGGAACGAGGATAGAACGGAGTTGTTTCTGATTGAGGAGTTTCCTGAACAAGACCGTAAAGTTCGCTCGTAGAGGCTTGGTAA
>Ga0129336_10001305_pt1 | contig 15029 bp, 12 predicted proteins | sample CPB6_02_DNA_FD_96878 | JGI IMG/M metagenome (GOLD analysis project Ga0129336, IMG submission 96878) | Freshwater to marine salinity gradient microbial communities from Chesapeake Bay, USA - CPBay_Sum_0.6_0.2_DNA | ecosystem: Environmental > Aquatic > Marine > Coastal | place: USA: Chesapeake...
AAGGCAAACATGTCTTGATGGAAAAACCGATGGCTATCTCCGAGCAAGAGTGCTTCAATCTCATCAAAGCAAGTGAAGAAACAAAGAAAACGTTGATGGTTGCCTACCCCATGCGCTATCAACCATTAGTAGTAAAGCTCAAAGAACTTCTCGATAAGAAATATCTCGGTGAAGTTTTTCATGTTGGCATCTTCACCGAACAACTCACCAAACCCCCAGCAGATTCCTGGATGGTGCAAGCAAAACGTCTAGGGGGTGGCCAATTCTTCTCGCACGGTTGCCACTACATCGATCTACTTCTTTGGTTCCTTGGTGAACCAGAGTTTGGTGTGCATGTGGGAACGCGTAACCAAACAGAGTGGATGGAGAAAGAGGGAACGAGTGATGCAATTATTAAATTCGCTAACGGTTCCATCGGCCATCACTTTGGCACCTGGGGCGCCCGCGCCACTCGCCATGGTTACGCCATCCACGCACATTGCGAACGCGGAATGTTAGAGGCCGACATCACCGGCGGCGTTCTCTACGCGCACCATGGCTTCAAAGGCACGCCGCCTGCTGGTGGAATCGGCGGCACGCTCTCGCCTGATCCCAAAGACGCCGAAGTAATCCTTGCGATGGAGGGTGAATCAAAATACCTCCAAGGTGAGCTTGAACATTTCGCCCATTGCATCGCAACGGGCGAGAAACCCCTTACCGATGGCCCCGGCTCACTCGCTGGTTTACGTGTGATTTGGGCGATGACCGATAGTGAAGAAAAGAACGCTTTCGCCGATTTACGATCACATACTTCAATGTAACAACAATTCCCCTCAAATTAAAAGTTTAACTACAAAAAATCATCCTCAGAGTTTTTAATTCGAAAAAGTCTCAAGTAAACTCGCTCGCCTTCATACATGAAAAACGCGGGAAATTCATCAATATCACAAGCGCGGATTTTATTAATTAAATCCATCAAAGGTAAATTTGGGTTTATTTCTGAATCAGACGGAGTTCTCCTTTTTGCGTAAGTTAAATTATTAGCATCAGATGGTATTTTCAGTTTGCGATTTAAATCTATTTGTGACAATGCGTTGAAAACTAGTTCGGGTTCGGCATCAAAAGTTTTTCTTCGGATACTTCGATATGTATCAAATGGTGTTAATTCAATATGATTTTGGAGAACAATGCCGCCGTGGTCAATTTTATCGGTCATAAAATGAACTGTTGAACCTGTAAATTTCTCATTGTTTTCTAAAATATAAAAAAAAGGATGTGGCCCTCTATAATTTGGCAAGAGACTTGGGTGTACATTTAACGCTACTTTTGCTTTTTGTAAGATTGTTAACGGAATTTTAAAAGGAAATCCAATGGATAAAATACTACATTCATCAATTCCATTCAGTGAAGATTCAAGATTTTCGCAACTAATCTCAGCTATAGAGGGTAAGCACTCTTTTAATTGTTCTACAGTTTTTTTTAAATTTTCATTCATATTCATGGGAACGAAACATCTCACAATATTTAAATTTTTCTCTCTTAAATGAGATATAATTTTTTGACGTCCGTACCCACCGAAGTAAACCACCCACTCATTCTCAAACGAATTGAATTCCTGCATGAACGAAGATTAAAATAACCAGTCAACAAAAGCAAATTAAAATTGGTGAATTAATATTTCACACACCATAAAGTCAGGTTTTGTACATTTTGTTTAACTGACATAAACACCAAATTGAAAATTCAGAACTTTTCTCATACGTGTTAAAGTTAATTCAATAACTTTATTTTGATCAAAAAAATTCTAATTCAGAATTATCCATATTCACCGATTTTCGAGTCAGGTCTTATCTTTGACAAAAATTCAGGCATGCGCAAATCGTAATCTAAAGTTAGTGGCGTTTCCATAATCAATTTAGAATTTAAATCCACCTTGAAGCGACTTACAAGTTCGAGTTCACTATGACTCTTCCCTAACTTAACTCTTGAAATTTCGAACTCTACGAATTTGCTGCCTGAACATTTAAGACTATTAACATAAGATAAAAGCCTTTTTTCAAATAAATCTTGATTCGATGGGTAATACCGCAGTGTAGTGAAAATAGAGGTAAGTGTAACTGCCTCACCAACGAATCTAAATCTTAAACAACGCCAATCTTTCCATTTACTTAGTAATGTTCTTTTTCCCTCATCATCAGTTGTAAAAACATTTATATGAAGACTGGTTATGTCAGGGGTAAAAACACGCCATAATATGGTACCAAAATACCTGGAATAAAAACGTGCAACTTTGTGCAATTTACGAATTCCCTTGAAGTTATATATTTGAGATTGATCGAGGAAAAAAATGTAAGACATAAATTCTCCGACAACTAAAAGTGCAAGTAAACAAGCAAGAGTATTTGGGATAAACTGAACAGTATTATCAATTCCGTAATTTGTCGTTGAAACATCAATAAATGGTAAAAGGAGACAAAAAACTAACTGCGGCACTAGTAAACCTAATCTGATGAAAAATCCAATGCCAATGAACATCGTAATCAAAATTAAAGAGCCTACTTTCGCAAAAAAACCAGTAATTAATAATAAGCCACCTATGATCTCTCCCCAGGTAGATATTAGTTGTGCAATTTTAAAAAGCCACGACTTTGGAGGAATGTTCACAAAGAGATCAGGTTTGTAAGCCCACATTTCATTACATAGACCGATATTTATTCCAAAAGAATTTTTCATTGTAAAACCTGAATTTAACTTGTAAATACCAGATATGAAAAATATTGCTCCCAACAACATTTCAAGACTTTGCTCCATTATTGAACGAATTTTCCAATTATCTGAAAGTTGACTTAAGCTAAGCCAAAGCACTATGAAATTTGAAAAATAAGTAAAATAGCCGGGTGCACCCATGCCGCGACCAATCCCCGAGTATCTCAAATATATAAAAAAATAACTTGATAAGCCCGACATAATCAGCAGTGAAGAAAAGCGGACGATGTAATTGTCAACAAATATGCTCAAGATATTAAGTACTACCCACAAGAAAGATAGTATTCGTAAGTTAAATAAAGGAATTCTTGGATTGCTTTTGCTTAAATAACCGCCTTGATTCACTGGAATGAATATACGATAACCCCCCGATAGCAAATGTAGAAGTAACAGTAGATTAAGGCAGTTAAGAATAATTGTGTAGGAATTGAGACTAAGCTCCACGCTCATAATATACACGGGGACCCTTTAAATCGTCATCTATGGATTTTTTGTAGGGAATTTGCTATCATTCCAGGGTGCAAAATGAGATTCGACCAGCAATAGTACAAGCGCAATATAAAGAAAATCAGAAATACGTCAGTTTAAGAAAGCAAGCTAAGCATTATCCGATGATGATTGTAATTTCTACCGTATATCCGTGTAATTTTGGTTGCCCTAACTGTCCTTACTCTGAGGGAAATTCGGAGCTACGATCTGACTATCAAAAACTAAATGGTGATTACATTTCAGAAAGTCTATGGAACAAAATTGCAGAGGAGTCGGGCCCTCATGGAAGCTGGTTGCGATGCACTGGCGGTGGCGAGCCGATGATGCATCCCAAAATGGTAGACATGATTACTTTTGCGAAACAACAAGGCTGCTCCGTTTGGTTGAACACCAACGGTAGTTTATTTGGACCAAACCAAGCAGGTCGAAAAAAACTTCAAAGCTTATTAGAAGCTAACGTAGATCTCATCGAATTTTCAATGGATGCTGGCGACGCCGCAACATACTCTGTAGTTCGTCCACCCTTAAAAGGTAATTCGATTGACTCAGTCAAGAGGTGGGAAAATCAAACTAGCAATATAAAGTTTGCTCTCGACTATAGAGTAAAAATTGGAAGTTCAACGAGAATAGTGGTCTCGGTAATTCGCCAAAAAATTATTGAAGGAAAGCTTGACGAAATAACCAGTTTTTGGCTGGGATTAGGTGTAGATGAAGTGATAACTCGCAAATTTTTATCATGGGACGATAACACGAATATATCTCTAGAAAACGCCGTAGATGAAAATTTATATACAATTCAAAATCAGAAAGCTAATCCAAAAGATCCATGTGTATGGCCTTTTGAAAGATTAAATATTGACACTCTTGGTCGCGTCGCATTGTGTGGGCAGGATATTTCTTTCCGAACAAGTCACCTTTTTCCAAACGTAAACAAAGTTTCGATAAGTGAAATTTGGAATGGACCCACTTTTACAAGATATCGTGAACTTCACCTCCAAGGAGATGGCGCAAGCGTAAGTCCCTGTAATAATTGTTCGGCATGGAAAGCTGGCGTTAGAGACTGGAGTCATGGTTGGATTAAAGTGCTAAATACTTCTGGTGAAAAGGTTCGAGGTATATATAAAGAAGACTTAGGCGCAGAAATACAACTTTCAACCCCTGAATTGTGAGACAACATCGGTCATGTGTGGAATCTCGGGGAGTTTTGGTAGAGCGCTGAACGATAGTGAGATTGAGGTTTTTCAATTAAGTATTAGTCACCGAGGTCCGGATGAGCAATTTGTTTGGAAAAATTTAAAAAGCACACTGCTTGTCTCAAGGCTTGCAATTCAAGACATTCAAACTCAACATCAACCTTTTTTTTCCGAGAATAAAAATATTGTATGTATTTTTAATGGTGAAATTTATAACCACAATGAACTAAGAAAAATGCTCGAAAGTAAGGGGCATACATTTCAAACCAAGGCAGGTGACGGGGAAGTGATAGTTCACCTTTACGAAGAATTTGGCATAGATAGTTTTAGAATTTTAGATGGCATGTTTGCGTTATGTATTCTGGATTTAGATAAAAATGACTGCATTCTAGCAAGAGATCTTTTTGGTATAAAACCATTGTACTTCTCAATTCAAGATTCTTGTCTAACATTTTCATCTGAAATTGGAATTTTTCTTGACAGGCAAGATAAAAAAATTCGTAAAAAATCAATAATAGATTATTTACAAGAGGGGTTTTTGCATTCACCGTATTCAATATTGGATGATGTCCAGCAAGTCAATCCTGGATCATACATAAAATTCAATACCACCTCAAATTCTATTTCAAATAAGACATGGCCAATAAAGATTAATGATGAGATAGACAAGAAAATGGATTTACAGAAAGCCGCCGAAAGCGTGTTAGAAATACTACACGAATCCGTAAAATCCCAAGTGCCAACGGAACTTGATTTTGGTTGCTTCTTGAGTGGTGGCATAGACAGCTCGCTTATAGCAAAATTAGCGAGCGCTCATAGCAAAAAGAAAATACTAACTTTCTCTGCTCATTTCCCAGAGCTTGAAAAAGGAGGAAAAAAGTTGGACGAACATTGGTCCAATTATGTTTCTCAACTAATCCAAAGTGAGCATCACAGTGTTGAGATAACATCAAATGATGTCTCAAATAATTTTGAAGAAATTGTGAAAGCAGCGACTGAACCCTTTGGAGGAGTATTTACTTCCTATTTTCTCTCCAAATACGCTTCAAGTTTTGTAAAAGTTTGTCTTACTGGAGACGGTGCAGATGAATTATTTGGTGGCTACCTGAATTCGAGAATAGCATATGTCATTGATCAAGCAAGAACTACAGTAGCAAGACAAGAAATCGAGTTTATGGAAATAGATAACATTCTATATTGGGAAATATTAAAAAATAATCGAAATGAATATACGAGAAGAAGGACGATTGCTCGCTTCTATGGAGATGACGTAGCCTTAAAAAGAGAAAATTTATTTTTTCGAGAGGACAATAATTTAATTGGCTCAATTTCAGCGCGAGCCCGATCATTGAAATATCCATTAAAATCCAAATTTCGCGAATCACTCGCTTGGGATCTATTTCATCTACTACCGAATAATGTACTATTTTATGCCGATCGTTTTTCAATGTACTCAAGTCTTGAAATACGTCCTCCTTTTTTAACAAAAAGAATGCTTGAATTTGTCAGTAGAATCCCAGACAATTTTTTGATTAGACAGTTTGAATCAAAAAAAATCCTAAAAATCGCAGCTTCAGCTTTTTTTCCTGAAGAAATGATTTATAGGAAGAAAGAGGGTTTTATATCACCTGTTGATTACTGGCTTAGACACCCGCTTAAGGAATGGTCTTTGTCAAAATTATTGGAACCGCACCCGGCAATTGATGAGTTTGTTAATTTTGAATATGTTCGAGAGTTGGCGCATAGACTCATGCAAAACGAAGGTGATTACAGAACAACTAGGCAAATTTGGAAAATAATAGTTTTAAAAGAATGGTTTAATACTAATAGAATATATAACCTGGACCAAGAATAACTAGCTTTTTGTGAATTTCCGTTCATTATTATACCGCTAGCCTTTGGTCCAAGTCTATTAAAGACAAGAAAGGAGCGAATTATTCATACATATACTATATAATCGTACAGATTTGGATCAGGGGGAGAAATTGAAGGTACTTGTTACTGGTGGAGCAGGTTTTATTGGCTCAAATTTCATACTAGAATTGTTAAAGTCCGCACCGAGCCACTTAGTTACTGTTTATGATTCACTTACCTACGCAGCCGATCCATCACTTATTGCTTTGCTAACAGATAAGCATAAGAATTTTAATTTTATTCATTCGGATATCGGCAACTATGCCGAATTAGAACAAGCGGTATCCAAAGCTACGCATATAGTTCATTTTGCAGCAGAAACACATGTCACAAGATCCATAGCAGACAATGATATTTTTTTTCAAACCGACGTGATAGGCACAAAGAATCTAGTGCAGGCAATTACGAAGCATAAAAACAATATTGAAAAATTTATACATATTTCAACTTCTGAAGTGTATGGTGATGCTGTCAACGCGTTGATGGACGAAAATCATGTAATGAATCCAAAGAGCCCTTACGCAGCGGCAAAACTAGGGGCTGATCGATTAGTTTATGCCTTCAAAGAAACTTATGGTATACCAGCAACAATTGTGCGCCCTTTCAATCAGTATGGTCCTAGACAACACATAGAGAAAGTTATACCCCGATTTATAACGTCTGCTCTTTTAGGAGAACCTCTGATAATTCACGGCGATGGAAAATCTAAACGAGACTATCTATACGTTACAGATTTAATAGATTTTCTAATTCGAATCCTGAATTCGGATGAGAATTTAACTGGCAATATTTTCAATATTGGAAGTGGGAAAGGTGTTTCAGTGTTGGAAATTGCGCAAACTATTTCGCTTCTTATGGATTTGCCAACTAAAATTGAGTTTCATGATGACCGACCAGGACAAGTAGCCCGTCATACTGCGGATATATCAAGAGCTTCACAGATTTTTGCTTGGAAACCGTTAACAAGCTTTGAAGACGGACTTATGTCAACGATTAATTGGTACCGTTCCAATGAAAGATTTTGGACCCGTCAGTTATGGTTAAAAAAGGTCAAAATTACATTGCCGAATGGAAAAGTGGTTGAACAATGAGGGAATTGATTTTTGATGCTTCGTGTGGCGTCTGTAATAAAGTTATTGAATCTTTGATCAAAAGAGGAATAATTAAAGAATCTGAATTAGTTCCAGTAAAAAATAAACAAGACATTAATCTAATTAATGTAAAATATATGTTGGAAATTAAAGAACTAAGTGAGATGTTGTTAATCACGAATTCAAAAATATATAATGGTTTTTTTGCATTTAGAGAACTAATGGATCATTCAGGGAGTTTATTCCGTTTTATATTCCATCTTCCTTTGAGTAGTTATTTTGGTCCAATAATCTATAAATCTTTTGCGAGAAACAGACATTTATTTGGCAGAAATTCAACCTGCGGAATTCAATGAATATCGTTTTTTCTAAACCCGCTTACGGATTTCATGTTGAAGAATTCATAAATCAAATATCAAAGGCAATGTCCAAAAATAGCACAACTGATTTCGCTGAAAAAGCCAAGGATATGTTGCGGCAAAAAACACAAGTTAACAATTTATTTCTAACTACTTCATGCAGCACCGCTTTAAATGCAATAGCACTCACGCTAAGTCAAAAATTTTCCGGGAGTGTGATAGTGCCAAGTTTTACCTTTACTTCTACAGCTGCGGCATTCGAATCTGTTGGATTCAATATTGTATATGCAGATGTCACGGAAGATACCCTTTGTTTAGATGTAAATTCTTTAGAGCAATTAAGAACAGAGGATTTAATAGCCGTAGTTACAACTAATTATGGAGGCTACGTGAGAAATCACGAGCAATTGCGGGAATGGTGTGATCAGAATGGTGTTTTTATGATTGAAGACGCAGCCCACAGCATTGATAGTGCTTTCAAGTTAAAAACAGCCTCGGTAGCAGACTTTGCTACTTTTAGTTTCCACTCAACAAAAAATTTATCTTCCGTTGAGGGTGGTGCCTTAGTTGTAAATAATATTGATTATCTTGATCAAATTTTATTTTCTTTAAATAAAGGAACGAATCGACACAATTTTTTAGCAGGTAAAATTGATAAATATGAATGGGTTGGACGTGGATCAAATTTTATGATGACAGAATTTCACAGCGCGATTCTCTTATCATCCTTACTTGAGTATCCCAATGTTATAGAGAAAAGAAAATTAGTTTGGAATAACTACGCTCAAAAAATGACACAATTACTTGAGAACACAGATTGGAAGATAAATCCATTATCCTTGAAAGGAGAAACGCTGGGTTATCACATCTTTTTCGCATTGGCGCCAACTGCAAAAATTAAAAAAGAGATGATTCATTCAATGAATCTGTTAGATATACCTGTTCAATCTCACTACCCGCCACTACATCTTTCATTATATGGCTCCCGTTTTTCGAACTTAACACTACCTGTTACTGAATCAATATCAGATCGTATTATCCGGTTCCCTCTACACGGAGACATCAACCAATCCCAACAGGAGTATATTTTGAGAACCTTCGAAAATTTACTCGGAAATCCTGCAAATAGATGAAGTTGGCGGCCTTACAGCCATCTTACCTCCCGTGGTTGGGTCATTTGGAACAAATAATGTGTGCGGATAAATTTCTTATTCTTGAAAATTTACAATTTTCGAGTAATTCATGGGTTAACAGAAATAGGATTCTAAACAATCAAACTGTTCAGTGGTTGACTATCCCTGTAATTAAAAATGGATTTCAAGCAATTAATGAAGTTATGATTGATAATTCAAAAAACTGGAAACGCAAACACATTAGTAGTATTCAAAACTCGTATGAACAACACGAAATATCAAAACGTCTAATTGAACTAATTGCAGATAATAACTACATCACACTCTTGGATTACCTTAAGAGTATCAATGACTTTATTTATCCTCTTTTCAATTTGCAAAACAAAGTGGAATACAAAAAATTGGACAAAATCAATCAAGATAAGAACCAACGACTTATCGATCTATGTTTAGAGTATGGGGCAAATACTTATTTGACAGGTCAATCAGCCAATTCATACATTGACTTGAAATTATTTGAATCAAAGGGGATTAATGTGATTTTTCAAGACTATATACCAAAACCCTATAAACAAAACTCCAAAGACTTTAAACCTTATTTGTCAATTATTGATTGTTTATTAAATGGTTATGAACCAAATCTTATTATTGAAAATAAATTCTTTAATAAGTCAAATTCGTTATACATTTAAGAAAAATTACACATTTAAATTTTCAAATATGCCCCGTTGTTTTGTCGCTTCGGCTTCAACATTTTTTGATATTTTATTTATCTTAGATTGAGTAAAAGACATAGTACTATTATATGATCAATTAGAATTCTACATTCAATTTATATATACACTTTTTATGTCGCAATTTATTAAATTCTTTATTCGACATTTACCAGATTGTCATATGGAGAGTTTATATTTTCCAAGATATATGATAAAATCATCTTTATGTTCTATTTATATCTCTTAAGCATCGGCTAATTGGAATGAAAACTGCATATTTCGTGGGTAATTCCAATAACGAGCCAGCACGAATAGCCTACGAACTCTCGAAAGTTGTAGTTAACCCAATTACTTTAATTTTAATTCAGCCAGGTAAGCTTAATGATCCAAAAGAACTCCCATATTTCCGTGATTTTGAACAACGTATAAGAATTTTAGATCTAACACCTAAAGATTTTGGACCTTTTGGCATGTTCACTCTTTTTTTTAACGTTAATAGGATTATTCAGAAGGACTCGGTAGTAATTATGAATTCTTTTGCACCCGCATTAGTGTTTAAAAAACAAATAAAAAAAATTTTTTTCTCAACTGGAACCGATGTTACCTCGTTTGCAAATTGGAAATGGGCATCTATAGACACGAAAAATGACTCATATCTGATTAAACTGGCAAATTTTTTTCTGGCCCTTTGCAAAAGTTTCTTTGTTTTTTTGCAGAGAAGGAGCATATCCTCTGCGGTTGGAATTGTTGCTCCGAAGAACACAAGAGATCCCTTGTATGATTCTGTAATTTCTACTTTATACGATACTTCCAAAAAACGTTTTTCGTTTCAGTTTGCACAAAAACTAAATATTTTAAAATCTTGTACTATGCCCTCAAATAATCCTTGCATTCGAGTCCTTGTTGGGTGCCGCCTTGATGATGGTTTAGATTACGTTGAGAAACACAGATCAAATTTTAATGACAAAAATCCTTCCGCAATATATGCTGCATTAAAGAATTTTAAGACAGATTTAAAAATCGAATTTTTTTTCATTTTAAAAGGCAATTGGGCTTTGAGATTTCAAGAGCTTGAAAAAATTTCTACTGAGAATATCACGTATCAAGCTTGGGATGAAATGGGCTATTCTGAGTTTTATAAGTTAATGAATTCTTCAGATATAATAATTGACAGTGTTGGTCCTTCAATCCCTGGGCGCATAAGTATTGATGCATTAGCTTTAGGTAAATTTCTCATAGTGAACAGTATGGATTTCGATCTAAAACAACATTTTAATCCTCATATTTATCATGCTACAAATGCAGATGAAGTGAGTAAAAGTTTAGTTCGATTACTAAGTGGTGACCTTCGAAAACATCGCGAATTGTGTGAGCACAATATTAATGATTCTGCATTGTTTTTTAGTGAAGAATACATTTCTTTTTTAACATTTTTACGAAGTCTTATGTGATTTCTTAAATCTAATTAATACTGAGTTATAAAGGAATTTAGTTTTACTGGTCCCTAAAAGCAGATCTATTAAAAAACCAGCCAAATTATTAACACTATAAATCGAGGCAAAAAAAGGGAAGAATAGAATTCTAAAGATATTCCCCAAAATATTTGATCTAAAAAGACTATCAATACTTACGTTGATTAAATGCGAAACGCAAAATCCCACTCCATATAGTTTTTTTATATTTATAATTTCATATTTTTCGAAAAGTTTTTCAACTCCGTTGTAAGTAAATCGCCAAAAATCATTCGGCGCACCATGTTCGTGAACTAAAAAAGGTATTGTGAACAAACATATAGTACCGTCAGGTACTTTTTTTTCGAAGTTTAGTAAAAATTTATTTATATCATTCATGTGTTCCATTACGCTCGTGCATAGAAAGTGACTGTATTTAATTTCTTCGTTTGGCAATTCATGTTCCTCAATAACATAATCGCCTTTTTCTTTATCAATGTCAATACCAATCCATTTATCAGGTGCAAGATATCTATACGGAGCTTCGCCGCAACCATAATCCAATACATTAGATAAATTGCCGTCCATCAAAAATAATTTGATTTCAGCTATTTCTTCTTTTCTATTAGTATATTGTGGTGAAAAAATACGCTTTCCGCCGGTCTTATTTTTGCTGATTCTATCTAACTGGAAATCAATTCTCTTTCCTATTTCTCTTGCCCAAATAGATACCACTATCCCCATCCTCTGCTAATCTAAGCCTATGTGTGGCATAGCCGGGTACATTACCACTAGAAACAGTACAAATCTAAGTCTCACTACCATGTTGGATTGTTTAATGCATCGAGGGCCAGATGAATTGGGGACATTTTATGCAGATAATTTTGCAATGGGTATAACGCGGCTTGCGATAGTGAATGTCGATTTTGGTCAACAACCAGTGCAAGATTTACATAACAAGTATGTTGTTGTTTTTAATGGAGAAATTTATAATTTTCGTGAGTTGCGCAAAATTTATGCAGATGAATTACGTAAATATTGGGTTAAATCTACTATCTCTGAGGCTGAATTAATTGCATTTCTTTTTAATAAATTTGACAAAGATTTTGTTCACAAATTGCGAGGGATGTTCGCAATAGCTATTTGGAATAAGCATTCATCTAGTCTAACTTTAATTCGTGATCGTTTTGGAGAGAAGCCTGTTTGGTATTATCACAGAGAAGGACAATTTTTGTTCGCATCTGAAATAAAGGCGTTCAAGAGTTTTAATTTACCTCTAACTTTGAATTTAAACTCGATAAATGATATTTTTCAATATGGTTATATTTGTCCACCGAAAAGTATTTTTAATGAGATTCACTGCGTGCCAGCCGGTTCTATACTGACAGTCACCAAAGACGGCGTTGATGTGTCTAAATATTGGAATTTATATCGAAATTCACAAAATAATATCTCAAAAATGGAGGCGTATGACTCTGTTGAGTCTGCTTTATCATCTGCTGTTGAACTGCAATGTTATTCAGAGAGGGATTTTGGCCTGTATTTGTCGGGAGGGGTGGATTCCAGTTTAATCGCTTTTTACTTGCAAAACAATTTCAATACGCCAATCAAAACCTATTCAATAGATTTTCATGAGTTAAAATATGATGAATCCGAAATGTCCTTAAAAGTTAGTAAGGTCTTAGGAACTAATCATAAATCCTTTTTTTTGGATCCAAGTCAAGAAAATCTGAAGGAAGTGTTTGACAGTTTAGATCAGCCTTTTGCCGATTCATCTTTTTTTGCTACCTACTTTTTGAATAAATTTGCCAGAGAAGATGGGATAGTAGTTGCTTTTGGAGGAGATGGAGGAGATGAATCCTTTATTGGATATGATCGCTATCGTGCGATTTATTTAGCTCAACGGTTCGCTTTACCAATTCATGTCGCGAGAGTTTTAATCTCAACACTTTTTTCACCCTTCGTAAAGCGTAACCGAATTTTTAAGGCTCTTAGTCTTTCTGATGATTTGTCCAGTCTATACGAACAATTCATTGTTTTAAATAATCCACATTTTCTTAAAAATTTAATCAATACTGAATTTCAGTATAATTCCAATCCCATGACTCGAGGAGTAATTTTAAGTGAGGTAGAGGATTTTGTGAGGTTTGATTTGAATACTTATCTTCCGGGAGACATACTTGTTAAATCTGATCTTGCCTCAATGGCCAATAGCATCGAACTTCGTAGTCCGTTCTTAGATCACGAATATTTTCAGACTGCCGCAAGCATACCTCTTAAGTACCGAGTTAATACGAGACATTCTAAAATATTGTTAAAAGAAATAGCGACGAAGAATCTGAAAGGAATAGATTTTTATCGAAAAAAAATGGGTTTTGGCATACCTCGAGCAGAATGGTTAAGAGGGCCATTAGCTAAGTACTCTCGAGAAATTTTATTAGGAGATGATTGTAAGAATCGAGGCTGGTTGAATCAGAATTATCTTCGTGAAATTATTGACGAACATGAACTTGGAGCGGATCATGATAATGTGATTTGGCCTGCGCTTGTCTTAGAAAGTTGGGCAAATAAATGGTTTTAGTTCGCCAGTTTTCGGTAAAGATCGCGGTAGTCCTGCAAATAACGATTGAGCGAAAACCTTTTTTGGGCGAAATCCTTTGCCGCTTCTCCTAGCTCGATTAGTAGATCTTTGTTCAAATAGAGTTCTCTGAGAGATTTGTATAGTTCATCTGGATTTAACCCGGTCAGTAATCCGGTTTTTCCAGATATAACAATATCAGGCAAAGAACCAACTTTTGTAGCTAGAGTTGGAACACCCAATAAACTAGCCTGAATTGAAGCAATGGGGGTTCCTTCGTTATCGCTAACCAGAATTAGAAGATCGGAAGCCGATAGAATTAACTCAACATCGGACCGCCAGCCAAGAAATACCATCGATAAATTCTCAACCATAGCTATATTGTGAAACTTTTCAAGCTGGGGGCCGTCACCAGCAAGAACAAACTGCACATCAAGTCCTTGCTGTTTGCAAAGACGAGCAAGTTCAACCAATCGGTCTACCCTCTTTATAGTAGTAAAACGGCCAATAAAAGCTATATTCATTTTTTTTGGTGCTGCCTTTAAGGATTGCCAAGCTTGAAGTTTGGGTATACGAGGTCCGATAGTTATTCCTGGAAAGATCACTTGATGTTTTCTGGGCTTGCCAATGCGAAATTTGAGTAAATCTGCTTTTACTTGTGGGCCCACGGAAATTATAACATCCGTAATAATCGCAAGAATCCGCTCCAATGTCGCATATAACGAACTTATTATTGGGTTGAAATATCCATACAGAATATGTCCATGGAAAGTGTGGACTCGTTTTGCACGTGAGCGCGAGAGGATAGCCGCAATTCGGCCTATAAAACCTGCTTTTGCTGTGTGGGTGTGTATGACATCAGGTTTGAATTCTCTTATTTCCTTTATTAAATACCAGAGCACACCTATCTCTGAAAAACCTGTGACTGATCTCCGAAAGCCAGGGATACGGTGAAGTACAGATTTATTTTCAATTTCTGATATGAACTCCGCTTCACCTGCTTCACACGTACCAAAATAAAGCCTTTGTTGAAATTCTTCGGAGGGCAATCCGTTGAGCATATTTGTTATCTGGACTGCGGGTCCTCCAACGTTCATGCGCGTAATGATGCGCAAAATCTTGATAGTTCTTTCTTCAGCCATTGTTCACATTTTCGATAACATCGCGAATGATGTCATCTAGTGTTCGCTTAGGTTTCCAACCAACTAATTCATAAATTTTATTTAGGCTAGGAACACGGCGCTGCATATCCTCGAAATTGGTATCATAAACCTCATTATATCTTTTAAACACTAAATTACTGCTAGAGTCGGTCATTGAAATAATTTTCTCGGCGAGATTTTTAATTGAAATTTCATCA
>Ga0129336_10001306_pt1 | contig 15024 bp, 18 predicted proteins | sample CPB6_02_DNA_FD_96878 | JGI IMG/M metagenome (GOLD analysis project Ga0129336, IMG submission 96878) | Freshwater to marine salinity gradient microbial communities from Chesapeake Bay, USA - CPBay_Sum_0.6_0.2_DNA | ecosystem: Environmental > Aquatic > Marine > Coastal | place: USA: Chesapeake...
GACAGATTACCCAGAATTATGCACACCTAAAGTTGTCGGTAGCACTGGGCGTAGCTTGGCGGCAAATGCTTGGCGTATTATTCAAGCAAATGATTTTATCTTTGACGCTAATGGTATTGATACTAACTCTCTGGGTAAGAAAGTATTTGGGCAACGTCCTGATCTCATTATTCTTGATGATATTGAAAAGGGTGAAAAAAATTACTCCGAATATCAAGCAGGTCAACAGCGTAGAACGGTATTTGACGACATTGCTCCTATGAATATCTATGCCCGTATGATTATTGTGGGTACAACAACTATGCCTAACTCTATGATGGATGAATTTCGTAAATATGCTGAAGGAAATAGAGATCAGGCTTTAGAATGGATTTCAGACCAGAATGTAAGCGTCCACTACTATCCAGCCATTATGACAGCAGATGATGGCTCAGAACGCTCTGTATGGCCTGAGAAGTGGCCTCTAGAGTGGCTTCAAAGTCAAAGACACCTACGTGACTTTGCTAAAAACTACATGAATAAGCCAGTAAACCTTGATGGCAATTTCTGGACATATGAAGATGTAATTATTAAAGAAGGCGAATATGGAAATACAATTATTTCTATTGACCCAGCCGTAACAAAGGGTAAGATTTCTGACTATACTGGCATTGCCGTATTAAGCAGAGGAGAAGATGACAATATCTACGTAAGAGATGCTTTTCAGCTGAAAGTATCTCCGTCAGAGTTATCTGAACGAGTTGCAACACTCGTAGATGTATATGATCCTGGTGTCATATATGTTGAAACCAACCAGGGTGGAGATCTATGGAAGGACGTATTCAAGGATATTCCTGTAAAATATAGATCAATACGACAATCAGTATCAAAGCAGGTACGTGCAGGTAAAGCTTTAAATTATTACCAACAAGGTAAAGTATGCCATGTTTCACATTTTCCAGCGTTAGAAGAACAGATGTGGAGCTTTCCAAAAGTAAGCCATGACGACGTTCTTGACGCTGTTGTGTCAGGAATACTATACTTTTTGGATAATAAAACGCCTAAAGTCCTTGCTAAACAATTAAATTACTTAAGGAGATAAAAATGGACTATATTAGACTAGCAATAGACTATATTATTACCAAAAGAGAAGCTTATAATCGCTCTGAGACCTATTATGAGGGCACACAGCCAGAACTTTTCTTGAACCAGCGATGGTTTAAACTATTTAAAAATAATACAGGGGATTTTCGCTTCAATTTCAGCAAAACTGTTGTTGATGCGGTTCTAAACAGACTTGAGATCGAACAAGTAGAATCAGATTCACCTGTAGCAGACGAATATTTCTCAGAATTGCTTGAACAACCAGATATTCGTATTGATATGAATGAAATTCACAGAAATGCACTCATTTATGGTGATGCATACGCAATTGTATGGCCAGATGAGAATGGAAAGATGGCAATTGATTACAATTCGCCTCTTTCAACAGTAATTATTTATGATCAAGAAAACCCACGCAAAAAGCTGTTTGCAGCTAAAATGTGGCAATATGCTGATTATAATGAAAAGATTGTTTACCTAAACTTATACTTCCCAGACAGAATTGAAAAGTATAAGGGCATGGGCGAAGTAGAATATCTAGGATCAGCTCAAGGAATTAACTTTAATCTATACGATACAGTTCCTAATCCATGGGGAGAAATTCCTGTATTCCATTTCCGCACACATAAGCCTTATGGCCGTCCAGAACATGCAGATGCATTTGGACCACAAGATGCAATTAACAAATTGATATCTACACACATGCTTACTGTGGATTATCAGGGTGCACCACAGCGTTATGCTCTTGCAAATGGTGGATCAACAGCAGAACTAGATGATTTCTCAGAGGGAGAAACAGCTAGAGAAAATATTGCAGCTTTACAAAATGGTCCAGGACAACTTTGGTATCTACAAGGAGTTACAGCAGTTGGACAATTTGCAGCGGCTGACCCAGACACATTTACCAAGCCAGTTAATGAATTTGTTAATCAAATGGCAGCAATTACATCAACACCAGTACATTATTTCTCAAGCACAGGGTATTTGCCATCAGGACAAGCTCTTCGTGTTTCAGAAGCACCACTTACAAAGAAAATCAAAAATCGCCAAATGTCATTTGAATCTTCATGGAGAGATCTATTCTTATTCATGCTTAAGATTGAAGGCATTACGGCAAATATTGATATTGACTGGGCACCAATTGAAACAGTAGACGCTGTAGATAATTGGGATGTAGCAGTTCGTAAGAAGTCAGTAGGAATGCCACTAGAGCAGATCCTTCTTGAATTAGATTACGATCCAGAAATAGCTAAAATTATTTCTGCAGAAGCTGGTACAGCTAATGCGGCAGTTCAACAAGCGCAAAGTTCAACAGAAATCTCGTTAAGAGGAACTGGATTAAATACAAACAACCTAGCTCTGCAACAAGCAGCAGCTGATAACAGTACAGGAGAATAATAATGGAAGAACAGAATATCGTAGAAGGTACATCTAGCGAAATTCGTGATCCTAAAGCCGTCTTAGACGCTTTGGAAAAAGCGAAGGCGGAAGCTAAAAAGTTTAGACTGGAAAAGGAAGCCTTGGAACAACAGATAAATGAATCATCTGCCAAGGCCTCCCAAGTACAGGCTAAATTAATAAATGAAAAAATTAATAAACATTTATCTGAACTAGGTATTCAGCATGGAGAAAAGCTTTCTAAATATATTAAATTAGACGCATTATCTTTGACTGAAGATTTTGAGGTTGCTGGACTTGATGAGCAAATTGCTACATTAAAAACAGACTTCCCAGAGCTATTCGACCCTAGATTTATTGTTGCAGGAAAAGCAGATGCTGGTGTAAGCAACCCAGTAGATACTCCAATGACAGCAAGCGATTTACAGGCTAGATTAGTACTAAAAAGATAATAAATAAGGTATAATTGTCCTATGCAACTCCAGATGGACATTTGGATTGCGATTAATATATTCGGACGATTATATGTTCAAAATTCAAATTAACTATTTAAAAGGAGATTAACATGGCCGCAGGTCGCACAGATCTCACAGAGAATAATGGCTATATTCCAGAAGAAAAGGGATCCGTTGCTATTCAAGCAACAATCGCTAATTCTGTTGTAGAAGCTTATGCTCGTCGTGAGAATATGGCATCTCGTACAAAAGGCGTTCCACGCTTCGTATCAGATGCTCCAGTAGTTGTTGCAGAAGGCGTAGACATTCCAAATTCAGATACAACTCTGGATGAGATTGTTCTTACAGCTAAGAAGTATGCACAAATTTTTAACATTTCAGAGGAAGATCTTAACGATTCACTCGTAGACACACTTAATACTTACAAGAGAGAGTGGGCATCACTCTGGGCACGTAAGTATGACAACGCTTGCCTTGGCGTAACAGCCGTAGGCGACGGAGATGACGGACAACCGTTCAACTCATTGTATTACACAGTTTCACAGTACAACTCAGCATCAAACCGCATTCAGACAGCTGGAGCGTTGACATTCAACGATATTTCAGATGCTCTTGGTCTTGCTGAATCAAGCAAGTACTTTGATGCTGCTAACACAGTATTTATTGCACACCCAAAGATGCTTTCACACATCCGTAACATGGAAACAACAGGTGGAAACCTAGTTCTTCCAGATCCGATGGGTGCACGTCCAGGATCATTATTTGGATATCCTCTAGTTGTTTCTTATGGAGCTACTACATCAGCAGCTGCTACAGCAACACCATCAGGAAACCCACTTCTTATTGTCGGTAACCGCAATATGATGATCAACGGTGTTCGTTCAACAATCGAATCAGCTGTATCTCGTGATGCAGACTTTTCAAAGGATGGAGTTCTTCTTAAGACACGAGTTCGTCGTGGCTTCGCAGTTGCAGCAGCTGAGGCTTTTGCAATCGTTGAGAAGACTTCAGCATAAGGGGGAAAATAGAATATGCCATCAAAACTATACGGCCAGTTTCTAGCTAAGGCCCTAAACAAAGAAGTAGATTGGGATTCAGATTCTATTAAGGTAGCTCTGCTCTCATCTTCTTATACACCTAATCAGGACACACATGATTACTATGATGATGTGAACACATACGAAGTTTCTGGAACTGGCTATACAGCTGGTGGACAGACTTTGGGAAGCAAGACTGTAACTTATGATTCAGCAAACAACGTCATTATCCTTGACGCTGCTGACACAACATGGTCTTCTTCAACAATTACAGCACGTTATGCAGTAATTTACGATGACTCAGGTGCTACAAATGCATCTAAGGCATTAATCGGTTATGTTGATTTTGGTTCAGACCAGTCTTCAACTAACGGTAACTTTACAATCACATGGGATGCGACTGGTATTGTTCGTATCACAGTAGCTTAATAGGTTAGCTACATGGACGTAAGAGTAGAAGCGGGACCACTAATGGCAGGTTGCCATATCGTGGAGTCAAGACTAACTGTAGAGACAGTTCTAGATGTTGTCATTTTGTCTCCAGTAGTTTCCCGCTTCTCTCTTGCTCCAGTTATTTCAGTAGGTGGACAAAGTATTTCAGCAATTCAACCAGAATTTATTAAGAAGGAGACTATGGCTGTAGCTTAGGCTTCAGCCATTTTTTATTATGCCAACAGCATGGGAAACCCGAATAGGAACATTAACCGCACCAAGATGGTGGATAAAGCTTGACGGAACTGCGGCTGGATCTAATCCAACCACAGAATCAAACTCTGGAGCTTTTGGTGCATGGGCCTCAGTTACAACAAGTGGTCCAACTGCTGGTTGTGTTGCAGCATCAGGCGGCAAATCAAATAATTATTGGAATTTTCCTAATGGTAATAATGCTACTACTGGCCGCAGAATTTTTACTTTTAAACCAACTTCAGGAGCTGATGATTCAGCTGCAATATTTTCTAGCCCGTTCACAATAGAATTTTTTATCAGAGGAACATACGGTTCTGGTAACAGCACACTTTATACAGTATTTAATGTTCAGGCATCAAATGCTTCTCCAAAAAATCAAGCTTATGTTCCTGCTACTGGACAAGCAAATGCTGGCAAACTAGTCTGGTATTTTGGTGGAAACACACCAACAACAATTGTTTCTACAACTTCAGTAAATGATAATGCATGGCACCATATTGTATTAACATATGGTGGAGCAGGCAATTCACATAGAAAACGTATGTATATTGATGGCGTACAACAGGGTAGCGATAATACATCAACTCCTGGTTCTTATCTATATACAATGTTTGATAGATATTCTGGTGTAACTATTGGAGCAGATGGTTCATCAACAGGAACAACTTCTTACATGGGTGACCTTGATGAATTTCTTATTTATAATTATGAATTAACATCTACCCAAGTTACTGGAAACTATAATTCTGTATCGGCAGTAAATGTATCATACACATCTGCAGTAATGTCAGCATCTAATTCAGAATTACCTATGCCAGCAGTATCTGCTACAAAAACCATAAATTATACAGACACAGCTTCTACAGCATCAGCAGACATAGTAAATTCTTCTGTTTCAACTACAAGAAATATAGATCTTAATGGTGGAGGAGTCTCTACATCTTCCGCTTTAATTGTAGATCCTACAATCACAACAACAAAAAATATTGAATATTTACATACCACATCTACAGCATCTGCAACATCTCCAAATGCTGTAGTAACAGCTACCAAGACTCTTAATTATTCAGCAAGTCCTGCAACAGCATCAGCTTTATTATCTTCAAATGTATTCTTTGGTTCAACAGTTCAAGATACAAGCTATCATCTAAATATTCGACAAGTATCTAGTTCTTCAAATACTCAAGGAACTGTAGTAAGATCACTTGCAACTAATTACAACAACAATTGGGTTGTACTAGATAGAATTGCAATAAAAGAAGACAGTGGTCTTCCAGACTATAATAAAATTATTAAGGCTAGATTAAAAACAACATCTCCATTTTATACATATTCTAATGGTAGTGCTGGTAATCCACAATTTAATATTTATGTATTTACTTCAGCACCTAAAAACGGTAAAACATTTGACACAATGCTTACAGCTGATTTGCCTGATATGCAACTTTTATATACAACAAGATCAGCAGATGACGCAAATAACCCAACAGGAGCAGAAGATTTAACACCAGCATTTGCTGATTCAAGAGCTAAAACTTACGGCATCATGATTGAATTAAGTCAATACAAATCTGATGGAACAACATATGAAAACAATTTTGATGGCGGATTTAACTGGGCGGCAAGCAACGTAAATGAATTTGCAACTCAATGGCTTTCTGTTTTAACAACTGATTTTATCAATAAAAATATTAATGCTGATATTATGACTGCCAATGCCACAATGACTGAGGCACCTGTAGATACTCAAACCTATGTTAATTATTCAGCTACGGCATTAACAGTATCTGGATTAATTGTAGATCCACAAGTTGGATTAAGTGTAGATATAAATGCTGCTCCATTAACAGCTTCTGGACTAGCAGTACAGCCAGCATTTGCTAGAACTGTAGCATATCCTCACGAACATGCTGAAGCATTTGGACAATTACAGCCAGCATATCCATATGTAGTTATGAATGCAATAATTAATGCTGCACCAATGACTCAGACAGCAGTTCTTCATATGCCTGGTGGATCATTTAGCGGAACATTAACCGTAGGACACCTTGAAGCATCTGCAACAATGGTGATGCCATTATTTACACTTGATGACGGATTTAATGTTACAGGTAATGTATTGACTGCATCTGCTGATATTGTTCAGCCTTTAACTTCAAGTCAATTACTTGGAATCGTTCATGCAGCACCAATGATTGCAAAACGTGCAGATATAGTTACTCCTCCAGCATATGTGAGCCTTTCTTCAGATAAATGGTGGGCTAGATTATATGCTCAGCATGGAGTTAGACACGGAGAACGCTGGAAGACTAGCAATTTGCCAGGAGACGGTAGTTCTTCAGCATATGCATTCTTAAAACTATTTAATGATGTTTCTGTAGATCAAGTTTGGCCTACAAACAATGTGGCTCCAAAATTAGCAAACCAAGCTATTTGGGCTATGATTCAAGATTATCCAACTACAGCATCTACAGATGCATATAATATTACTTACGCAACAATGTATCAGCCAACATTTACAAAGGTTGAGCCAAGACTTGTTACTGGAACATTTGATCCTTATGGAAGAAAAGCTGTTAAATTCCAAAACGTTGAGTATAGCGTTCCAGAAAATCAATATGTAGCAGATAGACCATATTCTCTTGAATTTTCTATTAAAACAACTAAGTCTAACCAAATTATAGCAAGTGGTAACTGGTACAGCTTCCTCTACTATGGATCACGCATTGGATCTATTGGACTAAAAGATGGAAAACTATTTGGTGGAGTTTGGTCAGGAGCTTCAAAGGTTCCGTTCCCAGGTTATAACGACTCAGATACATTTAATGAGGTTTTATACGGCCGTCAAAAAATTGATGATGGTCAATGGCACCACATTGTAATTCAATGGGGATTTGATGATCGTGTCCAATATTGGATTGATGGACAATTAGATATTCAGACAATTGGTGGCGGAGCTGGACCTAAGATGCGTCCATACAAGTTTGGATACAATAGCGATGACGTAAAACTATATTCTGATTTTGAAACATCTGCTTGGTCATATGACGCAGCAATGTTTGTTGGATATAGAGATTTACTACTAAATGCATACGCATATATTGATTATGATCCAATTAAACCAGAACCATTCTATGCAAGTATGCTTGCTACTCAAGATAACAAAGCAAGAGGAAACCGTGGTCGTGCCTTGATGCTTTACTGGTGGCCAACTTTATTTGCTGCAAATGGGTACGGTGGAGTTGGATATACTGGCGTTCCATGGATGTATCCTCGTGGGGCACATTCATACGATCAGGGCGTTGCAGGATTGTGGGATTACGATACTGGACTTCCATTTAGCACATGGGACTTTAAACAAGATCATCCACAAAGATGGTATGACTGGGATATATTCCCAGTAGATATTACTGGTAGATATGTTTCTGAAGTTGTTAAGCCAGAAGCTTACGGCGGAGAAAAAAATATTAAAGAAATTACTTATACTGGATATGATACATACCCTATTTCAACTCCAAACTGGCAAAAGGGTAAAGAAAATGCAAGAGGAACATTTAGAGATCCAATTACTGATGCTCCAAGATATATTGATGTATTAAATGATATTGATTTACCTCAATTTGATATGATCATATTTAGAAATTACCCAAATCAATCAAGAGAACAAGATGCATATTCAAAATCTGAAATTTATGATCAATATTTTGGTGGTCAAGAAAAAGAATTATATGAGAAATTCTTGAAGAGTCTAAGGTCTGCTGTAGATACTGGTATATCTTTATTCATTAATGATTATCAACTTGCAATTGATTTCGGCATTATTGATCGTGTAGAGCCTGTCCCACTTTTAATTGACGATCTTGGTTTACAAAGTGATCCTCATGCTCCAACAGTTGTTCCTACAGCTGCAGCAAGTTTACCTGTTACGGCTGGAACTTACTTTAGATGGGATGATACATTCTGGAACAATAGACATAGAATTGTTACAACATTTGATGGAATAACTAATACAAAGAAAATAGCATTTTGGGCAGACCATGCGCTTCATCAAAATGACGGATTGCGTAAATTTGAAGGAACAGATAGACAGTTTGATGCTGTTGTTCATAGACCAAATGGATTCCAAATCGGTGATGAAATATTAATTCCAGGACAAAGAAAAGCTGGAACTCTTGCTCAAGGATCATTATGGCAAGGTGTTCCTTTGTCTGCAGTAAAAGCTGGAACAGTAATATCTACATTTTCACAAAATTATTGGAGAGGTAATGAATCTGTTCCAAATCCATATAGAAACTACGCTACTTTTATTGCAGTAAAGCCTGGAGATAGTGTTAACGGAAGACAAATTGGCGGTAAGGTTATTGTATCCTTGGTAGAACATCCAAGAGATATGGACAACTATAAGGCTGTAGATTTAAATACAGATTACTGGATTAATCTTGCATACAATGAGGGATTAATTACTTTATCCAAAAAGAATACTTTGTTAGCAGATCCAAAAAACCGTAATAGAATAAGAGAGCTTGATGGAAATCAAGCAAAATTTGAAAGAGATTCTTATTGGACTCACGATGATACATATGTTAAAACTGGTTATAGAACAATAAGACCAACAGAAAATGTACCTGGTGATCAATATATTGGTGGTGCCGAAAAGGATCAAAATGCTCCCGCTACAAATGCAGCTCTTCAACAGCTATTGGCAACATTCCAAAGCATAGCTGGTTGGAGCAATGCACCATGGTTTATGCCAACATTTAGTTATGACATGGATACAATTACAGTATTTACTCCAACATTAACACATCTTGGCATTACTTGGCTATCAGATAGAACATTTATTACTGGCTTAAAGGTGCCTCAAGAAAATTCAGCAACATCAAATGCCGAACTTTTGCATCCAACAGTAAGCGTTCAAAAGTTTAAGGTAAATAATGCCCAAGCAATGCTTGCAAATTCTAGAATTACTGAGACTGGAATACAGGGTCCTGATACAATAGTTCCAGTACTTCCATTTGAAATATATGGAATTATGACCAGTCCAGTTACTTTAATAAAAGCTGCTCCGATGGAAGTAGCCGCAGTATTAAAGACAAATATATCAATATATACAACATCGTCAGATGAAGTAGTACTGTATCTAAATCACGTAGACCCTATATTATACGTAAGAGAGGAAATCATTAAATGATTAGTCAATATTGGATAAATCAGATACCAGCCAGACCTCTTGTAATGCAAGTAAAAAATGAGCAAGGCCAAGATTTGGACCTCTCAGCATATACAGACATTTCAGTTATTATGATTGGATCTGATAATGAACCGATAAATTTAAGCGGTTCATCATTAAATACAACACTAGCTAATATTGGTAAGCTTACTTTTTCTTGGCCTACCGACAAAAGCTTATTTAAAAAGGCGGGAGAGTATGTATTACAAGTACAGCTTAAAGCCTCAGATAGATTAGATTTTACAACAACGCACACGATTAAGGTTCGTGAGCTAGGAAGGACTTTTAGATAATGTTATCAACAGTTAATAGCGTTAAAGAATATACTGGTATAGAAGCAAGCCTTGAACTTATAAAAAGAGCACAGGCAATTATTGAAATCTATGTTGGTAAAGATGAAGTTGATATTGAAAACTCTTCAGATCTAATCCTATTGGACAAAATGACTGCATACCAAACTGCATATATGCAGGATAATGAGTCAGTAGTTTTTAAGCAAATTGCTTTAAATAGCTCTACAGGCGGAGATTCTAATGTAAGCTTTGATACTAAGCTTTCAGCGCCTTTTATAGCACCTTTAGCAGCCTTGGCAGCTAAAGGATTATCGTTTAATAAATCAAGAAGTTATAGAACTGGTAAAACATTCCAAAGACTTCATCCGTCTTCATGGAGAAGTGAATAATGTTATTATCAGCATTCAAAACTGGAAACTATGTAGGTCAAGTATATAGCTATACTCAGACTGTAGTTGATAATGTAACTACACCAGTCTACGCAGAATTGCCAACAGCAGTAAGAATGAATGTTAGTACCAACCTACTTGGAGAAATTGTTATTTACACAGATACAAAAATGCAAATAAATAGCAAAATTAAATCTATTGTAGATCGTAAAAATAATCAAATTTATACAAACGGTACTTGGTTAGTTGTTGAAACACAGCCAGTTTTAAATGCTTTAGGCTTTTCAGAAGGATATAAGTACAGAGCTCAACTAATTGACGGAGCAATTTAATGCCACGGGGCAGAGGCGCTGGCGGCGGTGGCATTGGATTTATATACGATGTTTCAGATATAGCAATTGATTATGTTAAAAAATCAATTAAGCACATGCCTGGCAATAATGGTCAAAAAGTTCTTGTTGAAAAATTAGAATTTTTTGGTTATATGTGGATGCGTGTAAGTTTTGACGGTGATGAATTTGATATTAGTTGTACATATGATTTAAACATACGTTCAAGTCATCCTGAAGCAATTGAAATAATTATAAAAACTGCATATGAAAAATATAAAGAGCTTGGTGAAAGGCTTGATGGAGGAGGCGGAGCAGATCAATTTACTGGTACGGGTATTTTGAACTCCCTAACAGATTTGCTTAGAAGTGACGCATATGATTATGCAGCCAGCCAGCAGTTCTCATGAGTACATTTAATCTAATATTAACAATAATTGGCGGGTTAATAACAATCCAAGTAGAACTAGTATTATTAGTAAAATGGCTAACCAAGCATTACCTTAAGGAACTTATTCCCAATTCTGGCACATCTATGAAAGACCAGATAAATAGACTTGAAGCCAGACAGCATGAGATATACCTATATTTCATGAACAAAGACAAATAATCATTTGACATAATAATTTTGTTATTATATAATATATTCATGGAGGCAAGATATGAATAACTTTGACTATAACAGGGCTATATTTAGCTCTAATTTGTCTACAAATGCCAAGATCACAGCCTTGGCTATAGCTATACATTACAACTGGAAAACCAAGGAAGAGTCCTATCCTAGCATTAAAACGCTTATAAGGGAAACAGGTTTATCCAAGGCTTCTATTCATAGGGCTAAGATTGAGTTAGTTTCACAGGGATACTTAGTCTCACAGAGACGTTTTAATAACAGCAACCTATATCTCCCACAGATACCAGGTAGTCTCTCTCTGATACATACCCAGTCTCACACAGAAGAACTAAAAGATAATATAAAAGATAACTTAAAAGATAATAATACCAAGTCGTCTGAAGACTCCTTGGTATCTTCAGTAATAATTAATTTAAACCAAGAAGAAGTAAGAGATACTTCTTTTGAAACTATATGGAAGGTGTTTGAAAATGAAGATGGAAGATATTCCGACAGGGGCGCAGCCGCCGATCACAATACAACCAGACCAAGAAATTGGGCAGCAAAAAAAGGATCAAAGAATAATAGAGGTACAGCAAAAATTACAGGAGATTTCAGATCACCTGGGAGAAATAATTACAACAATGCAGAACTCAAGCTCTTTAATCAGGAGCTGGATAGAGCAAGATCAGAAGAATGGTAACAAGTAATATATTGCTTTGTGACGATTGTGGCATTACAATTAAAGAAGAAGAAAATTGCCCCAAATGTGGTGGCAAACTAGTTAAAATAGGATGGATACAAAATGGCAAGTAATATTGGTGGAGCTCTTTATCGTAAAGAATGCGGTTGCGGTAACCTTGTAGCTTATAAAGGGCTAGATGAACAGGGCAGGAAACGTTGGAAAAGTAGATGTAATACTTGTATGAAGCATGGTCAAAGATACAAAGGTTTGTCATGTGACAGATGTGGATTTGTGGCGGAAGACCCAGTTCAATTAGATGTAGATCATATAGATGCTAACCCATCAAATAATGACAAATCTAATACACAAACTCTATGTGCTAATTGCCATAGATTAAAGACTAAAAAAAATATGGATTGGAAAAAGAAAAGTGCGTAAATGTAATAATTGTATGCAGTTAAAACCACTAACTGATTTTTACAACGATAATAGCAATAAGGATGGCAAGCAATACATGTGTATCGTTTGCTACAAGGCCTATTTTAAGGCTTGGAGAGCCTCTAGGAGCGAAGCAAAGCAATCAGTCCATGTACAGAGTAAGGTATGCTTTGATTGTCGCTCAGAAAAGCCTATAAGCCAGTTTGGTAAAAGATCTTCATCTTTAGATAAACACAACTCTTATTGTAAGGAATGTTGGCGGGTTAGAACCAAGGTAGCCCAAAGAAAACATTTATTAAAGAGTAAAAATGCGTAGAAATAATACTAGGTCTGGTGCTAAATATAATATTAAGCCAATAGAAACTCGTGGTCAACAGCCTAAAGAGTCTAGAGTCCAGAAATCATTTTGGAAAGAACATACTATGGATGAAGCAATGACCTGGAGTGAAGCGGAACTGGAAGAGAAAATAAATGCTTTTTATGAGGCATTTGAGGCTAGACAAATAAAGATTAATCCTAGATGGTGGTATCCAGATGATCCTAGACATAGGATTATTGACTTAAGATACAAGAAATAATATAATAGTATTGTGTAGGTAGGAAACTCCATTCTCTTGCCATTATGTAATTCCTATCTACCCTTCTTTGAGCTCATGCTCATTTATAGTGTCACCTACTATAGATAGAAGCCCCAGGTGTTCCGCCAATTGCCTGGGGTTTCATCATTTGTATGAGAATAAGTGTATAATAGTACAATAATGCAAGGATGTATTAACTAGTGGATATGAGAGAGTTTATGGTGGATAGAAGAGAGGCTGAGTTTAGCCTTTATCCATACGCTAAGAACCTAAGATATGGAGCGGATGGAATGGTATCCATGACCATAGAGATATTTAACAATGAAAGATCAGAAGAATTCTCATTTGGATTTATGTGCAGTCCACAATTGCGTAGATTTCTAGACAGAACTATAGGAGATGAGGCGGAATGACTCAAAAGTCCAAGATGATCATAGATACCAATAGGCATGGAATAAGAAGAGAAAGATATGCTGCAGGATATGAGACAGTAAAGAGATTAGCTAAAAAGAACAAAAAGAAAGAAGAAAAGAAATAATTTAATATATATATAGGAAACCCTAGAAACGTATGCGTCTTAAAGCGATTTAAAGGCAAATACACAAATATATATGTCGATTTGTCGACAATTGGACAACATGTCTCATAATATGGACGCATAAGCGTCTCAATATGTGAGATAGATAAAGGAGAAATGATGCCATATCCACAATTTACGGATGAGCAAATAACAGAATTTATAGAACAAGCGGCGGAAATGGGAATAGGTCCAGCTATGAGAATGCTTGGATATCCTAAGTCATATCATACTGCTAAGAAATGGCATACACAAAGAAATATAGATATGCCTACTGCAAATACCCTTGCAGTTATAGCAAAACAATTAGACATTTTCTACACAGATAGAGAAAAAATATTGGCGGCACAAGCAGTAATAGATAGATCAGTAGAGAAACTATATGAAGATGATCTACTTGCAGAAGATATAAATAAACTATCAAATGCATTACATAAAGCTATTCAGACAATCAATCTAATTGAAGGTAAGTCTACAAATATCAATGAAAATAGATCTAAGGATGGCTCAGATTTAGCAATCATAGATATGCTTAATGAAGCCAAAGCTAGATCCAATTCAATCAAAGATAGCTTAAATGTTACTCATGAGTAACATATGTATGCAGACCACCCGAAATAAAAAAAATAAAAAAGAATTTATTTTCGCTACTCTAGATAAATTTCTACAGTAAGAATTAATATAAAGGTAAAAGGGAGTAATTTGAGAAATTTAGCAGAATACTTGGATGATATTAATCCAAAACTTCTTGCAATTCCTGAAGGACGTATTGAACTTACAAAATATGATCCAATGTTATTCGCTTTGCTTTATTTGCCACATCATCTAAAAAATATGGATGACGAACTCACTTTGTCAGAATTTCACTGGGATTTAGCTGAATATGGAAAGAGTTGGATCAATAAGCCAACTGCTCCTAAACAAAATCGTGATGCATTTATTGCTCCTAGAGAATGTGGCAAGTCTACTTGGATCTTTTTAATTCTACCTATGTGGGCCGCCGCCCATGGTCATATTAAATTTGTGGCTGCTTTCTCAGATGCTGCGTCTCAGGCTGAGACTCACTTACTTACTTTTAAGAATGAACTGGAGACAAATGAATATCTCAAGACAGATTACCCAGAATTATGCACACCTAAAGTTGTCGGTAGCACTGGGCGTAGCTTGGCGGCAAATGCTTGGCGTATTATTCAAGCAAATGATTTTATCTTTGACGCTAATGGTATTGATAC
>Ga0129336_10001307_pt1 | contig 15013 bp, 15 predicted proteins | sample CPB6_02_DNA_FD_96878 | JGI IMG/M metagenome (GOLD analysis project Ga0129336, IMG submission 96878) | Freshwater to marine salinity gradient microbial communities from Chesapeake Bay, USA - CPBay_Sum_0.6_0.2_DNA | ecosystem: Environmental > Aquatic > Marine > Coastal | place: USA: Chesapeake...
CGCCCGCGAGGCTTCCAGCCGCACCTCGCACGACTGCGCGTCCGCCTTCGCCTGCACCGCCACGTCGGTCAGCTTCTTGAACCCGTCCGCGGTGCAACTCACCCGGTCACCGTCTCGGCGACACGGAGCCTCGTCAGCCCCGGCGCGCGGAGTCAGCGATAAGAGCGTTAGCGACATCCACAGGATCGCCCGCTTTCGCATCCTTCGCCTCCTCTTGGATCTTCTGCGCCGCGGCCTCCGCCTCGGCCTCGCGGGACTTCACCTCGGCCACCTTGCGCTTCAAGTCCTCGCCCAGGCGCTTCCGCTCCTCTTCGTGCCGGCGGGCCTCCTCGAGCGCCTTATCGTCCTCGCGGCTGAATCGCGCCTTCACCCAAGCCAGCGCCCCCAGCAGCAGCGCCGCCAGCGCCCCAAGCCACTTCACGACTGCTTCTCCGCCGGCTTGGCCGTTGCCGCCTTGGCAAGCTGCACCGCCTTGTCCAGGTTCACCGCGCCGACGTTCAGCACGGCGCCCGCCGACAGCAGCGTCTTCGACACCGGCTCGCCGGCCGCCTGCCGCTCGCGCACCACATGGTTCAGCAGCGACGCCAGCGCCGACAGCACCGGCACCAGCGCCCCGACGATGGCAAGGATCGACTGCACCTTCTCTTGGCTCACGACCGCCTCCTTCGCGCCGCCGGCTTCGCCGTCCCCAGCGCCTTCTCCAGCTTGTCCAACCGACTCTTGAGATCGTCCGCGTCGAAGTCCAGGTCGAGCCCGCCCTCGCGCGGCTTGCCGAGCTCCATGACCTTCGCCTCGAGCGCCACGACCTTCGCCTCGAGCACCGCCCGCGCCGCGTTGCACTGCGAGTGCTGGTCTTCCTGCTTCTCGCTGCGCTGCTGCTCGATCTCCAGCTTCTTCATCGCCTGTTCGTGCTTGTTCTTGGCGAAGTCCCGGTAGAACTTCACCGCAGCGCCGCCGCCGGCGACGCCCACGACTGCGAGGAGCACCGTCATCCCCGACGCCTGCTCGCCGGCCGGGACCAGCGCTTTCACCTCGGCCAACGCGTTCTCCGGGATCCCCACCGACGCGATCGAGGGCGCCAACGGCGGAGCCTCGGGAACCGGCGTGACAGAAACCGACTCCATGACCACCTCCCTGCTCTTCTTAGGCTTTCGAGGAGCCCGCCTCACTGCTATCAACCCCGGCGGCCTTGCAACCGGGACCGAGAAACAAGTTCCAGACGGGATCTCGCAGTCGCTTGCAAACGAGGAAAACCGACCAATCGGCAGGCAGCCTTGAGCGTCGCGCTCCTCAGCCGCGATGACGCACTCGGGCCGATCGGAGCCGCTCACGAATCATCCCCCGGTCTTCTCGAGCACCGCAACGCGCACGGTCATGCTGTTGACCTCGCGGTCCAGCCGATCCATGCGCTCCTCGACCTTCCGCGACAGACCGTCGATCCGCGCGACCACTTCCTCGAGACGCCTGGCGAGCGTGTCCAGCTTGTCCTCGACCCTCGAATACTTGTCCTGCGTAGCCTCGGCGATCACCGCCCGGCCGGCGCCCGACTTGAGCGCAGCCAACGCCACGCCCTCGACCCAATCGCGCGCTTTCAGCACCGCAACCACGATCGACCCGCCCGAGGTCAGCAGGCCCGCCCAAGCGATCATCTCGCCGTCGCTCATGCCAACCTCCCGTCGTTCGTGTCGTACTCCTCGTAGGTGACCTTGCCGTCCTTCTTGAACATCGTCAGAAGGTCGCCGCGCTTGCCCTTGGTCTTCGGATGCACATGGCCGACGTGCAGCCAAGTGTGCTCATAGATCAGTTGGTCGAGTTCCAACTTGGCCTCGACCACCTTGTCCATCGCCTGCTTCCAAGTGCACTTGAGCGGCACCACGTCCGCTGCGTGCCCATGGCAGTGCGCGCTGCTCTTGCTACCGCCGACCGCTTTGTTCACCGCTTCCGAGCGGTAGCCGCTGTTCACCTTGAGCGGCCCGACCAGAGCTCGCATCGGCTCCAGCGCCTCCCTGCACAAATCTTCCAGCGCCGCCTCGATCTCGGGCGTCGGGTCGTTTGCAAGCCCCTTGGCCTTTGCCGTGTTGCTGCCGACAAGTTCCGACAGCTTGAAGTTCGGCGACAACTGCCGGTCGGCGACCTTGCCGCTGCCGCTGCACTTCGGGCACGCCTTCTTCTTGCCCCAGCACGCTGGACATTCCATCGTCACGGCGTCCCCCACCATGTGTCAGGAAGCAGTTCCATGTGAAAGGCGTCGGCAGGGGCGGCGACGTAGTAGCCGGTGGACTCAACCACCGCCCACAAGTCCTCGTCAGCCGCCTTGATCGGATCGCCCCAGCGATCGGTGCCAGGTCGCGGGATGCCCTGCGCCTCCTCGATCTCCTTGGTGTACGCCTCCGCGAGCGCGAGGTTATCGAAGATCCAGTAGCCCATCAGAGCGCCCACTTCGCCTTGGCCCAGTTGTACATCTGCGTCAACTCCGCGTTGCTCAACGCCTTGTTGAAGATGAACACGTCGCCCATGAAGCCGAGGAACGACGCGCCGGAACCGCGCGAACCGATGTTGATGGTCGTGGTCGGAGTCGTGGGAGTGCCGATCGCCACGCCGACGTTGTCCTTCGCGCCGTTCAAGATCGGGTACAGCGTCGTGGCGTCAGCCATCTGGCCGACCATCGCCTTCGTCGTGGACGAAACGGTGGTCAAGCCGTCCTGCGTCTTCAGCACCGTGTACCAAACGTGCGCGCGCACCTTGGAACTGAACAGCATCAACAGGAACGAACCGATGGCGACCGAGTTGCCCATGACATCGTTGGCGCCTCGCGCGACGGCAAGGTATGTGAACTGACCCTGCTGCACGTTCAAGTTGGCCGGCGCCGAAGTGATCGTCAGCATCTGCGGCTGGACATCGAACTGAATCGACGGCCGCGAGTTCATGTTCGCGCTCGCCGCAACGTACAGCGGCTGCTGCGCGCCGGTCGCTTGCGATACCGTATGCCCGCCAACCACGTCCACCCAAGACGAGATTCGGTTCGTCACGGCGTTCTTCGTGATGCCCGAGTCCGGGTTCCACCACGCCTGCAAGCCGGAGATGGATCGCGGCGTGAAGACGTTCGACTGCATCATCGCCAAGTGCGGCATCGCAGCCCCCCGTTACGCCAGCGACTGCCAAGATCCGACGATCACCGGATTGCCGGCCGTGACCGCAAAGTTCGTGGTCATCAGCACATAGTCGCCAGCGGCCAGCGCCGTCAGCGTAGGCACCGAACTGATCCACTTGTCCACGCCCGTGATCGTGAGGTTCTGCGAACCCGGCGCGGTGATGTAGTAGATCGTCGTGACCGACAGGCCGTCCGTATAGGAAGCGTTCTTCACCGTCAGCGTGGTCGTGCCCGTGAACCCGGTGATCGTCTGCACCGCAGCGACCGCGGGGTCAAGATCGGCCGCGCCGGCCACGATGGCGACCGAAGCGTGCTTCGTGATCGACACCGGAAGATCGCTCAGTCCCAGCGCGCGGAACGAGGGCGCAGCCGCGCCGCCGCTCGTTGGACCCGCAAAGACCGTGTTCGCCGCCGCGGTAGCCGCCCCAGTGCCACCATCCGCCACAGCCACGGGCGTCGAGAGCGCGATCGTGCCGCTCGTCGTGATGGTGCCGCCGGTCAGCCCGGTCCCGGCCGTAATGCTGGTCACCGTACCGGAACCGCCGCCGCCGCCGCCGGCCGTCCACTCAAGCTGCAAGGTGGACGAGTTGTAGGTCAGCCCCTCGCCGTTGGCCGGCGCGCCGGACTCGATGGGAATGCCCGTGATGCCGATGACCTCTTGCGTGCTCGCAGTGCCCGCAAGATCGCCACCGGGAGCCATGCCGCTCGTCGCGCCCGGCCCGACGCCCTCGAAGGTCGCCGTGAGCAGGCCACCGCTACCCGAGGTCGCGACGTACACCACGCGCAGCCACTCGTAGGCCACGTTGGTGTAACTGATCTGGTACGAACCGTCGCCGCTCACGGCCGTGGTCTTCACGTCCACCCAAGTGGTGGGCACGAAGCTGCTCGTCGGGAAGCCCGGCGCTTGGTCGTTCGACGCTTGAAGCTTGAGCGTGCCGACAGGAGCCGTGGCCCCAACGACGCTCGCGATCACCGTACACTGCGTGACCTGGGTCGCCGGGATCGGGCTTCCGGTCAGCGTGTTCGTCGTGACATCAGCGAGCGCAACGTAGGAAACAGAGCGCATTAACGCCTCCGGTGAGTACGCAGGGCGCGGGCGAAGCCGACGCGGCCGTCATCGACGGGGGCCGGATGCCGCTTCTTGCTGACGTAGAGCTCCTTCATGGCGGGAGCGAACCGGCCGGGAGTCATCTCGCCGCCGCGAGCGCGATACGAAGTCTCGTCCATGACCTCGCCACCGCGCGCCTTCTGCGGAACGTCCTTGGCGTCGCCGAACCCGCAGCGCGGGCACGCCTCGCCAGCGTCCATCGCCACCGGGATCTGGTCGAGCGGGTAGTCGCAGACCGGGCAGCGCGCCCCGGCCTTCGCCGCGATCTCGCCGCCGAACGCCTTGCGCTTCGGCTTTACGTACTCCGGCAGCTTCTTGCCGCGCGAAGCCACGTCGTACTCGCGCACCTTGGAATGCGCCAGCTTGCCCTGCGACTCGAGCCAGTGGAACAGGCGACGCTGCGCCTCGGACTTGTACGGCATGATGCCCTCCAGCAGACGGTCTTGCGACCTTGATTCGCGCCGTCGCTTCGGGCGGCGCTACAGTAGCGAACCTCGCCCCGCTCGTCTAGCGGGTGCCAGAACCAACCCTCGCGCCTTGCTGCGCCTCGCGCCAAGCCGCAGTTTCGCGACCCGCCCGCGACGCCGTGCCTTGTAGCGCCTCCGCCTGGAACCGCTTCATCGGCCGCCCGCGAATAACGGGAGCCGGCGGCTGCGCCGCTTGCTGGTACGCCGCCTGCGCGGACATCGCCAGTTGCGGCTTCAACGTGCCCGCCATGTCCTGCCCGAGCAGCGCCGACAGTTGCAGCTTGCGGTTGTACGGGATCTTCTCCGCGTTGATGATTCGCTCCGCGAGGTCCGCCTGCATCTGCGAATACAGGTTCGGGTAGACCTCGCGCACCGACTCAATGCTTTCCTTCGTCAGCGTGCCGTCGAGCGCATCGTCCAAGATCGCGGTCGGATCCTTGATCGCCTTCATGTACCGCTCGAAGCGGTCGATCTCCGACTTGATCGGCTTCACCTCGGGCATACCGGGCGCGGTAAACGTCGCCTTCGGGGCCTTGGACGCCAAGAAGTACAGCATCCGCGAGGTGGTCAACCGGGCGTCCATCGCGGCGGTCGGCGCGTGCTCATCGAAGTCGGCCGCGACGTTGTCCAGCACCGACTGCATCTTCTTCGGGTCGCGGACGATGTTGGACACGTTCTGCGCCACGTCCCACGGGTCTTCGCTTTCGACCTCGTTGCGCCGCTTGAGGTCGAGCACGCTCTCCGGGGTCATCGGAGACGGCGGCAGCATCGGCATCGAGGACTCAGCCGGGGCGCGCATCGCGATCTGCTCTGCCAGCGAGGGCATTACTGGGCCTCCTGCTCAAGCCCCACGGGCTCCTCTTCGGGCTCGCGGCGCGGGGAGATGACGTTCAACATCTCGTTGGTGCGCTTGCGAATCTCACGGTCGCGCGTGGTCGCAAGACGCACGGCGGTCGAACCGGCGACACCCATAAGGCGGTCGGCCTTGGTCGCAGCTTGCGACTGAAGCCCGCGGGTCATCTCCTCGAGCGCCGCCAGCGCAGCCACGCGCTCCGGGTCCACCAGCACCCGGGCGCTCTCGTTCATGCGCTTGACCGCCTCGGCGCCGTACTTCGGGCCGAACGCTGCCGGGTTCGCCAGCGACTGCCGGATCCCGTCGCGCACGCTCGCGACCGCGTCGGCCGCATCCACATGACGCAGCGTTCTGCCGGGGCCGAGGCGAGACATCGGAGACAGCGTGCGCTCGACTTGCTCCAGCGTGGTCGCCGCGCGGTCTACGAACTTGCGCGACATCAGCCTGGGGACCAGCGGCTTGCCGGCGGCCTGCTGCTCCACGAAGCGCGTCAGCTTGGGCACCTCGCCGTAGTAGGCGTCCTCGAGCATCTGCCGGGCTTGGCCGAGGGACTTTCGGTAGGCAATGAGCTCCTGCGGCTCAAGCTGAGTAGCTTTCAGCGCCTGCTCCGCGTTCAAGATGTTGCCGTAGGTGCGAAGGAACTCCCGTCGCGCCGCCTCTTCGGGGACAACGGAAGCCGCGGCGATCGCCTGCTGCGCTGCGGTGGCGCCCTCCTGCAACTGCTGGGCGTGAAGGTCGGACAGCTTCTGAAGATCCTGCACGATCGGACGAGGCGCACCGGACTCAAGAGCGCGCTGCAAGGCACCGGGAGCCCAATCGACTAAGACCGCCTTGCCCGCCTTGAGCCCTTCGGCTCCAGCCTTGAGAAGCAAGCCCGTCAGCGTCGTGGAACTGCTGATGAGAGAACCCGCAGGAGCGGTCGCCTGCTTGCGAAGAATGGCCGCGTCCGCAAGATCCTCGACGCGCCGCGCGACCTCGTACTGCCGCTGCGCCACCTTCCAAGCCGAGGGAGAGATGCCCGCCTGCTCCAACGCTTCGCCGACCTGTTCAGTCAGAACGCCGCGCATCTCGCGAAGAGCAGCAATCTCCGGGGAACGCAGAGGATCGCGAGTACTGCGGAGCCCGTAAATCGTCTTGCTGATTTGCGTTCGGAAGTCGTGCAGATCCTTGGCCGAAACCCGGTCGGGATTGAGTCGCTGAAACAACGAGATGCGGCCCGCAAGCGACTTGGCGATGGCTTGCTGCTCAACACCAGGGCTCGCAGCCAACGGTTCGATCAACTCCTTGGAGATGCGCTCCACGATGTCGCTGGTTCGCGGAGCGAGCGCCGGGGACTCAGCGGCACGAACCGCGGCCTCGTCGGCGAATGCGCCGATCGTGGAGCCGGACTCGTTAAGCAGCGCCTCCGCCAACTCGCCCGATCGCTCGACCGACATCGTCGGCCGCACAAGGCCAAGACGCTCGGCGTCGTTCAGCACCGAGAAGTAGCGCGCTTCGCCGATCTGCTTCTTGGCACGGTCGATCTCGCTGGCCGTCGCGCCGAACTTCTTCATCACGCGAACGGCAGCCGTGTCGCCCAGCGACCTCGTCAAACGCCTGCCGACTTCGGTGCGCCCGACTGCGCTGATCGACGCAGGAACGCCGGCGAGAACACCACCGAACCCGCCGCTCATCAGAGCGCCGTGCGCTACCGCCTCGCCGCTGAACTTGTGCCCCGGCAGGCGCGACTCGTCAGCCTCAAGCGCGGCCATGATCACCGCGCCTTCGGCAAGCGCACCAGCCGTGCCGGCGGCCACCTTGCCGGCGAGGCCCTTGCCCAGCGCCGCAGCAGTTCCCGCGCGAGCCGCAGCGCCCGCCCTCGTCGCCAGCGTCAGCGGAGCCGCCAGCGTGCCCGCAACACCAGGCCCGACCGCAGCCGCAGCCTTCGCCGCCGCAGCCGCCTGCTGCGCGACCGTCGCCCCTTGAGCCGCCGCAGCCGCAGCCGCCTCGCGGCCGGCCAGTTGCGCCGCACCGCCCAAGCCGCCCGTCGCAGCGATCTGGACGCCGATGCCGCCAACCGTGCCCAACGCCGTGGCGATCGGGTTCTCTTCGCGCAGAGCCAGTTGCTGCTCGGGAGTGACGCCGAAGAACTGCTCGATCCCGCCGGCGATCACCGGCAGCGTGGTCTTCGCGAAGGCTTGCAGGCCGGCAGCGACCGGAGGACCGTAACGCTCGATGGGCGTCTTCTTCGCCTCGAACGCCTCGCGCGCCTTAGCCTGCGCTTCGAGCTCCTCCAGCGTCGGCTCTGGTGCGGCCTCGACGGCGGGAGCACCCTCGGCCACAAAGCCGAGATCGCTCAAGTCATCGCCTTGAGGCACGAACCCAAGATCCGACAGGTTCTCGTCCATCAGCGAACCACCACGGCACCACGATTAAGCGCCTCTTGCAGCCTGCTTTCGGGCACGGCGCCGATCTGTCCGCTCTTGGTCTTGATCTTGACCATTTTCATCGCGTCGCCCTCGCCGGCCTTCGCGGCGCTGGGAGCGGGAGCGGGAGCATAGATCTTAGCGGCAGCCTCGGGCGTCGCCGGAAGGCCCGTTTGCCCTCTAAAGCCCTTCTCGGAGAACTTGCTCTTGAACTTCAAGTAGCCGGGATCGTCTGGCTCTGCCGCACCGCGGATAGCCTCATTGATGCCGAGCAGAGCATCCTCGCGAAGCTCCTTGATCGCGGTCGTGGTCAAGCCGAGAGCATCAATGTACTTGACGATAGGCGTTTCGATAGCGGGGGTAAGCAGCTTGGCTTGGGCCACGCTCACGAGACTAGGAGATCCGCGAGCCACGCCAGGATAGCCCTCAACAACGTTCTTGATCTTGATCTGCATCTCGCGAAGCTTCGTCGCGCTGGCCGGCGCATCGCGATTCTGAGCGAGCCACTTAAGGAACTGCTCCAACTTGATCGCACCGCTGGCTCGTTGGCTGATCTCTTTCGCCGTCCGTTGAGCCACCGTGGGATTCAGCGCCTTGATCTCAATCGACTTGTTGGGGTCTTCGGGATCGGGAACAACGAAACGCTTGCCCTCCAAATACCGAGTCTTGGCGAAATCCAGACGTTCGGCCGAAACAGCACCGCGCGTCGGGCCGCCGGCCACCTTCGGCGCAGTCTTGGCAAGTTGGGCCTTGGTCTGCGCCTGCCGGTACTCCTCCTGCGTAGCGGCATTCGCCTCCGCGATGTCCGCGTCAAACATCTTCTTGCGGACCTCCTCGCGGTTTGCCGCCGCCTTCATGTCGAGGTCAGCCCGCACCGCAGCAAGCTGCGGCCCGATCCCGCGAAGGTTGGACCGCGCCTCCACCGACTTGACCTGGAGCGCCGTCAAGTTCAGCAAGTCCGCCTCAGCCAACTTCCGCGCCGCCGCCTCGTCGCCCAGCAGTCGCTCGTACTGCTTCAGCAGCGAGTTGTAGTTGCCCTTCTGAACGTCGAGGTCGTTCTCCAACAGGTTGTTGAACGCCTCGTAGACGTAGTTCTTCGTGTCGGTGTAACCGGAAAGGAACCCGCCAACCGCCAGCGAGATGAGCGATCCGACTTTCTGGGGCGCACTCATGCGTCCCCACATGGACTGCGGCTGGAAGCCCTGCCCGATCGCCTTCTCAAGCGACTCCTTGCGCTGGGCAAGCTTGGTCGCCGTGTCGGCATCCTTCTGCGCCGCCGCAAGCTGACGAGCCTCGCTCGCCTGCGCGATGCTGACTACCTCCTGCTTCGTCTTGAAGTCCGCCTTGGCTTCCTCGGTCAGCGCCGCAGCCTTGGCCGCAACCGCTGCATCGAACTTCTCAATCGCCGTCTTGCTCTGGCCGGCAGGAGCGGCGGCGGTGATCTGGTCAAAGTTCGGCGGCGTGATCTGCGGCGCCTTGGCGGTGACCAGCGCCGTAGCAACGGCGGCGGGGTCAGCCTTCGGGTTCGCCTTGATCGCCGCCTTGAAGTCCTCGGGCGTGGTCCCCTTGATGGTGTCGGGGATCTTGATCTCGGGCGCAGCCGGCTTGGCGGGAGCGGCAGGAACGGCGGGGGCGGCAGGAGCGACCGGAGCGGCAGGAACCACAGGAGCCGCAGCGACCGTCGCGGGCGCAGGCGGGCCAACCATCTTGGGCGGCCCCATCAGTTCAGCGGCAGGAGCGGGCGCAGCCACAGGCGCAGCGGGCGCCGGCATGGTCGCAGCGGGCGCAGCAGGCTGAACAGCGGGTTGCTGGTCCGCAGCGGAAAATGACTCGGGCTTGCCGGCGGTTTGACGCTTCTGAAAGGCATCCGTAGCCATTTGCATGAGCCGCGACTGCTCTTGCTCCGGCAGCGTGCTGGTCGCCTCGCTAAAGCCGTCAAGATCCGACTGCGTCATGTCAGACGCGGCAAACTGCCCGAACGCCTGCTGCCCTGCTTGCGACAGCGGCGACTGAGACAGTTCCGACCCTTGCGGAATATCCAGTTCATCCGACGGCTTGGCCTCCTCAACCGCAGGAGCCGCCTCGCCCGTAACGTTACCGCCCTCGGCGTACTTCCGCAGCTTGGCTTGCAGATTCGGCGACAGCGCCTTCTTCGCGATCGTCAGCGCCGGCATACCCGCCCGCTGAACCTTGAACGAAGGCCCGTGCTCGAACACCCGACGAAGCCGAAGGCGAGGCAGTTCCATTAGCCGTTCTCCTCTTCCTCTTGCTCAAGATCCTTGAGGGCTTCCATCGCGTCCAGACGCGCCTCGAGCTCCGCGATGCGCGACAGCGCCTGCGCCAGGTTGCGCCCGCTCGGCCGCTTCTGCTTCTTGATGGCTTCCACGAACTTCTTCGCCTTCTCGGGAGCCTCTTCCGACTGCGCCACGCTACGCGGGAGGACGATCTCGCCGGGCGAGAGCAGCGCCGGCACCGTGTCGTTCGACCGCGTGTCGCCCTTGTACTTGGCCTTGCCGGGAACCTCAGAACCACGCGCAAACTGAGAGCCGACCATGCCGCCCAACTTTGCGCCAAGTTCAGCACCGGCCGTCGTTCCAGCCGGCCCCAAGGCGGAACCCACAATCGCGCCGCCAACAGTCCCGACTCCAGTAGCAATGCCCTTCATCAGCCGCTGCTGCTGCGCCTGCTCCGCGGCCTGCTGCGCGAGCAACCGCTGCTGCTCCAGCGCCTGCTGCCGGTAGCCCACCTCGGCCGCCTGTCCGCCAAGCAACCCGGCCTGCTGCGCGCCCAGTTGCCGGCCTTGCAGCATCGCCGCAAGCTGCTGGCCCAGCAGCGCCTGCGAAGCCTGCTGCTCCTGCGTCTTCAAGATCGCCGACTGCGCCGCAGCCGCCTGCGCCGCTTGGCCGCGAGCCTCCATCGCCAGACGCTGCGCCATCGCCGGGGACAACCCGCGCGCCGACGCCAACTGCGCCTGCGTCGCCGCTCCCTGCTGCTCCAGCGCCTGCGCCAACTGCATCTGCGCGATGCTCGGCGCTCGACCCTCCGCCCGCTCACGCAGCGCCTTCGCAAGCTGCGCCTGCTCGCCGCCGATGCGGGCGCCCTCTTCAAGCTGCCCGAAGCCGAACTCCTGCCCCCGCTTGAAGCTGCCGGCGTACTCCTCGCCAAGCTGCGCCTTCGGAATGTCCGTGCTGAAACCCATCAGACCAACTCCTTGACGCCGAGACGCCACTCAGTACCCAGCCGCATACCATGCCGCTGCGCCCGCGATGCGATCCCCTCGTCCTTGAACCAAGCCACCAACCAGCGGATGTTCTGCTCGGACGCCAGCAAGTGCGCGTTGCCGATGATCATGTCGAGCGCTTGGTGCCGCGCCTCCGGTGTCGCCTCGGGATGCGTCACGACGTGCTCCACGATCCCCAGCCGACTGTCGGTGAGGTACATGAAGCCGGCCGCGACCTTCGGCTCGATCCACCCGTTCGTCGGCAGCATCTCGACATCGGGCGACGGCGCACCGCGCGCCCCGAAGAGCTCGCGCAGGGCGTCCACCTGGTCCGCGCTGCCGACCCAAGCCTGCATTAGGAACCCGTCGCAATCTGGTCGGCCGGAAGCTTGTTCAGCCCCTTCTTCGCGCCAACCTCGAAGCTGATCGCTGAGAGAGCCATGCCCTCGCTTGGGCTTCCCACGGGCAAGTCTTCGACCGTGAACTTTACACTCTGGCACTTCTGACGCGCAAGGTCGATGCGCCACTGGTAACCCTGCTGCGTCCCGCCGTAGGGCGAACCCGAACCGTAGGGACTGCCGCCGCCGTACACGCCGGGCGTCACCGGGTACGCCGTGACTTGCTGCGTCGGAGCCTCGAGGAAGTCGTTGTAGACCGTCACCTGGAGGTTGTGCGAGGACTTCCACGTCCCAAGCACCTGGGCGCGGCGCACCCGCTGGAACCCCTGCACGTTCGCGAACGACAGCCAAGCCGTCGTGGCCTTCAGCTTGATCGCCGCTCCTACGTCCGTGTAGATGCCCGGGGCCTCGCGCCAAACGACGCCACCCGCCCGCAGCAACACGATGGAGTCGTTCCACAGCACCGAGTCGATCGCGTAGGAGTTCGTGAAGACGCTCCACTGCTGCATGAAGTAGTCGTAAACCAGCGTCAAACCGTTGCCGAGCGTGAACCGCACTTGGTTGACGTTCGGGGCCAGCGTGGCCGAGGTGATCGTCTGGCTGTTGTACGCCTCGACCGGGGAGCCGACGTACTGCACTTGAAGCGAGCGGTCGATCAAGTAGATGCCCTTGGCGCTCTTGAACATGAGCCCGACAGGCGTGCCGACGATGCTGCGCGGGTCGATGCAGCCCACGTCCGTCGTGATCAAGATGCTGTCCGACAGGTCGTTCTGCGCCCCGGTGTCGATCGGCCCCTGCCCGACGAAGAAGAACATATGCGTGCGCTTGAAGACGATGAACTTGTCATCCAACGACGCCAACGCCGTGATCGGGCCACCGCGCGGGTCCACCGTCTTGCTGAACGCCTCGCCGGCAAACTCCACGGGGGCCGACATCGCGCGGTCCTTGGAGTAGTAGACCGTCAGCGGGTTCTCGCTATCCACCACCCACAAACGGTTGCGGTGCAGCGTGACGCTCTTCGCCGGCGGCGCCGGGAAGTTCGGCAGGATGCCTCCGGTCGTGTAGAGAAGAGCTCGTTCAGCGGCGTTCACGCTTGAAAGCTTGTCGGGGATCACCGCCATCGGAACGGGCGAAACCAGCGAGGGCGACCCGCCGATCACGTTCGGTGTCGGAGCCGACAAGTCCGAAACACGGTGAAACTCCGTCGTGGGCGTTCCGCTGATCACGAGCGTCCGATAGACGATGATCTGCACCGGCGACCGGTTGTCCTGCTTGTCGGTCAACTGAAGGTACGGAACCGAGATGTCAACGCGCTGGTTCGTTGCGACCGTCACGGAGGCCGCCGTCGAGGGCGCACTGCGGTGAAGGTTGCCCTTGTTGTCGATCCACTCGTAGGTGACCTTGTACTGGTAGTTGCCCGGCTCGATCTGCGAGGTCACGTCCGCGACCGCAGTCGCCGAGACGTACTCCGGGTACAAGTTAAACCCGTGCTCGACAACGTCCACGCCGTCGTACATCTGAAGGATGCCGCCGCTCCAGTGGAGGTCGTTGCCGAGTTCCGCGAACTGGAACGAGTTCGTCGGATTGTCGAAGTCGATCTTCAGACCCGAAACGCCAACCTGGGCAGACCCACCCGACCCGTTACTGGTCGCCTGCTCGAGCAGCGCCATGGCGAATACGTTGGCCGATGGGTGACTGACGCTCGGCAGCGTCGGCATGACCCAGTCGTTCACCACAAACGGAGCCGTGTCGTACTGCGTGGAATGTTCCCCCGCCACGGTTGGAAGGGCCTTTGCCACCGGTCGATTGCTGCTGGTGACGAAGAAATAGGTGCTTTGCAGATCCGAGTTCCACAACACCGGAACGTAAACGGTCCCGTCGCGCTGGAACGCCTTGCCGCCAAGGAACGTGCCGGGCAGCCAGTTGTGGTTGAGAGTGAACCCGCTCGTGAAGTCGCCGTAGTACTTGGCCGTTCTCCAAGATCCACCGGTCAAGATGGAGTCGAAGTAGATCTCGATGCCGACAGTCCCGGCCGTGCCGCTAGGGGATCCGGTGATGTGCCCGATGTCGCGAGGATCGAAAAACGTCCCGCCGCCAAACGCGGACACGTCGGTGTAGATGCTGTTCAGCGGGAGATCAAACTGCGCGAGATAGATCTGCGGAGCGTACGGCGACAAACCGTTGTCGGTCGAAAAAGCGACCAAAGGCCCCATGGTCCCGAGCGTGTTGATGTACGCTGGAAACACCGTGATCGACCGCGAGATTCGGTTGACGATCTCAGCGTGGTACAGCGGCGTGCTGGACAACGGGTTGCCGAACGAGTACCCGTTGATCGACGTTCCTGCTTGTCGGTTGTTGAACGCGAGATAGATCGCCTGCCCGCTCGCGTTGTTCATCGTGCAAACGTCGTAGTTCGGCGACGTGTTGCTGATGGAGTAGTCGTTCGCGACGTTTGCCGTCAAGTTCGCGAACACCGGAGTGGCGGTCGGATTGACGATGGAGATCGTCGCAGCCTTGATGCGCCCGTCCGTCGCGTAGACGTACAGCACGAACGTGTCGTTGACCGTCAGCGCCTTCGGCTTGTAGTAGGTCGTGGTTCCGATGTTGGTGGATGGCACCACGATTTGGCCGGTAGTGGTGTCCACGATCGAGTAGAACACTCCAGCGTAGTACGGTCCCGTTGACGGGTTCACCGAGGTCTGTTCGTAGACGAACACTTGCAAGCCGCTCGGATGCAGCGCGCTATCCTGCGCCTTCTGCGTTGCGGTATCTCGCACGACGGCCGTCTTCGACGTGTAGATGCTGTTGAACGGCCCCTTGTCGTTCCACTCGTTGATCGCGTTGTCGTAGCTGTAGAGCTCGCTGCCGTCCGCGAGGAGCAGTTCGTCACCGTAACGGCCCAAGGCCGCGCTGGACGAGATACTGCCGCCGCCCGCTACGGACTGACTCAACTTGACGTGGCCGCTCCGCTTCTCGAGCTGCCCAGGCGAACGGAAGACGCCGTTCTCCAGTTCCAGCAGCTTGCCGGGCGGAACTTGCTTCGGGTCGGTCTTCGTCTCCACGCCCTGCGCGAACGGGATTGTGACGTTCTGCCGCTCAAGCATGGCTCACCTCTTAGAGTTCGTAGCAGGCCACAACGAAGTTCGTGAAGCCGACAGTTGGAGAGCCAGAGCCGCTCGAGATGCGCGCCTGAATCGCCAACTGAAACTGCCCGGTAATCCCGACTTGGAAAAAACCGGAGAAGGAAGACAGCGGGATACGGAAGTACCGTGTACCGGCGCCTTGAAGGTAAGCCGTGATCGTCTGCGTGTTCTCCAGATAGTTGACAGTCGGGGTAATAGAAGTGATCCGAATACGGATCTCCGCGGCCACAAGTCCATCGACGTTGTTCGAGATCTCGATGAAGCCGGC
>Ga0129336_10001308_pt1 | contig 15003 bp, 12 predicted proteins | sample CPB6_02_DNA_FD_96878 | JGI IMG/M metagenome (GOLD analysis project Ga0129336, IMG submission 96878) | Freshwater to marine salinity gradient microbial communities from Chesapeake Bay, USA - CPBay_Sum_0.6_0.2_DNA | ecosystem: Environmental > Aquatic > Marine > Coastal | place: USA: Chesapeake...
CCGTGCACATGCACCGGAAAATCGATCGCCTGCTCATCGGTCATGAAACCGAGGTGATAGTCGCGATGTGGTTGTTGCGCATCGCCACCAGGGTTAACAACATTTACTTGTGTCGTCACCTGATAGCCAGGTCCAAGCCAGGCCGTAGCTATAAGGGCTAGAAAATCATTGCGGTAATAGTCAACGAAAGCGTCAGGGTCACGAATCGCGAGTTTTTCTTGCACATTCCAGACTCGGTCGTTTGAACCCGGCTTTGCGTAGTGATCACCTTTTGCCTCGCCGCGCGCGTGCTGTTCGTCGATGATTTGCCAAAATGTTTTTGAAACACGATCAACGATCGCAGTGTCTGCATACATTTTTTTGAAAGCCAAAATGCCCGGACCAGTCAAAAGTGCGCGACCAAGTTCAGCCATCACCTCTCGCCTGCCGTCACGCGTCGCAATGACGGGTGCAAGTTCCTCGCAATCGTAGACGAGCGCATTTTGCTCGACCGCCGAGGCGAACTTGTATTCAGACAGTTGAGTTTTGACTTCAACGTGACTTTTCAGTTCAGCGAGAAGATCACCTTTGTTTGAGACCCAACCGTTTGTTGTCGACATATCCAAATATTAACGACTATCTCAGACCCGCGACTAGCGCTGTTTCAAACGCAAAGACTGCCATGAACCGTCACTTGTCCAACCCCCGTCGACAGGCAAAGCAACGCCATTGACGAAGCCTGATTTTGAGTCGTCGCACAGCCATGCGATCGCCTGAGCGATGTCGCCCGGTCGCGCGAACCGTCCCATTGGCACATGATCGGTGATGTCTTGGTCTGTGTATGAGCCACCCGCTTGATCTTTGTGATCCATTTCGGTTTTCACCCAACCTGGGCATACCGCGTTCACACGCACGCCACATGCGCCCCATTCGACTGCGAGTGTGCGAGTCAAGCCGATTAACCCGTGCTTGCTCGCGTTATACGCCGAGCGGTCAGCAACGCCCTGCAGGCCAGCCACCGATGCGACATTGACGATCGCGCCCGAGCCAGCATCGAGCATGATTTTGCCGAAAGCTTTAGCAAGGATAAACGGCGCGACAAGATTGACTTCGAGCACTTGGCGATATTTTTCAGTCGAAGTGTCGAGGGCTGGCGAGATATTTGAGATACCCGCGTTATTGACAAGAGCGTCAACGCGATTGAATTTTTCTAAGGTGGTTTGCACCGCCTCGGCAACAAACTTTTCGTCCGTGATGTCGCCTGTTAGCCCAATCGCGTTTTTATATTGCTGCATGTCAAGTGGTTGAAGGTCAATTAATGCAAGCGACCAACCGAGATCGTCTAACAGTTTGGCCGTTTCTTTGCCGATGCCCTGGGCCGCACCAGTGATGACCGCAGTTTTCATCGTGTGACTCAATGCCGTTCAGACGCGATGGCGTTGATCTTGTATGACCCGAGTTTTTATGTGCGCTGCACCCAAGTTTGCTGTGGTGAACCCAACAAAGTTGTTTGCGCGTTGCCAGCAGTATCGCTGATCGAAAATGTTGTCGCAGCAGTCAAAATTGAGGCACGAGCAATGTCGCCACGTTCGGCAGTTGACTGTGCCGAAATTGTGCAAACAGTCGTCGAACTTTGCGTAATTGAGTTAATACGTGAAATTCTCGTGAACGTAAAGTCAACACCATTGTCATACGACAAAGTCGCACAGTTGATTGCTTCGTTACCAGTAACTGTAAACAAAATCGTTGACGAACTCGAACTGCCAGCGTTGCGAGCCAAAGTGACAGTTGGCGCAGTTCGATCAACCGCCACCGTCGTTGTAGTGGTTGTAGTAGTCGTAGTAGTCGTTGATGTGGTGGTGCTTGTTGTTGTTGTGGTTGGCGCAACTGTCGTAGTTGTCGTCGATGCAACTGTTGTCGTTGGCGCGGCGGTCGTTGTCGGCGCGGCGGTCGTTGCTGGGGCCGACACAGCAATCCACTTAAGAGTCTTTGCAACTTTGGCACAAACAAGTTTTCTGCCAGCCACGGTCACCGTCTTACCGGCAACTGAGCACTTGGCACCCTCTTTAGTCGCGGCTTGCACCGGCGAGGTCAAAACCCCAAACACACTTACGGCGATCACTAACGAGACAATCTTTTTCCCCATCAGATCAGGCTACCGACCGTCGCGAACTCAACAACGCAATCACAACACCCACTGAAATGACAGCCAGAGCCAGCAACGATGCATCACGCTCAACGTTTAACCCCATTGAAATGGTCGCAATGATTCCAAGAATTGGCAAAACCGGCACCCCTCGAATCGACCCCCGAACAGTGAACTGTCGCGGATGGTTCGGCATGCGTTTGCGCAAGATAATGACGACAAGGTTCACGACCACAAAAAGCACATAAATCAAAACGTCGGTCGCACCAGCAAGCAGTGAAATATCTTCAAACAGAATCAACGCCACTGCGACAACTGTGCTCGCTAACAATGCGGGCAACGGTGTGCGGCGCTGATACACAGAAGCAAAAACTTTCGGTAGGTTTCCCGACGACGCAGTGCCATAAATCATGCGCGAGGCTGAGGTCAGTGCGAGCAACACTGTTGATGAAGTGCTGATCAACGCAATTGCGGCCATGAGTTTCGCCGATCGATCACCGACAGTTTGTGACATTACGTCAGCCAATGGTCGCGAAGAGCTAACCAATCCATCAACCCCGAGCACACTTACAGCGACGATCGCCACCCCGACATAGAGCAAAGTAGAAATTGAAAGTGCCAAAAACAGAGCTAGCGGAACAGTGCGTTTTGGATTTTTAGTTTCTTCAGACAATGTAATCACTTCGTCAAAGCCAATGAAAGCAAAAAACACCAGCGAAGCCGATGCAAAAATGCCACCAAAGTCGACGCCTGAGAAAAGGTCAACATCGCCGATTCGGGGAGCACCAACAATAAAAACCAAAACTAAACCACCAACCTCTATTGCGCCAAGCGACAAAACGAGCCAGATTGCACGTTGCATACCTAAGAACGAGACAAAGCCCATCAACAGCGTTATCCCAATTGCACTCACGCGAAAGTCAACGTCTAAAAACTCTACGAGATATCTAGAAAAGCCAAGTGCAACCGTAGAAGCGGCAACCACAAGCGCAAGCGCCATTGACCAACCAACTGTCGCCGAAACCCAACTCGGAAATGCATGTCGTGCAAACTCTTGCTCAGAACCCGCCTTCGGAAACATCGACGACAGCTCCATATAGCTAAACGCAGTCAACACACTTAGACCTGAAGCAATCAAAAACGCAAGCCAAACCTGTGCACCCGCATCTTTGGCTGCTGGCCCAAGCAAAACATAGATGCCAGCACCAATAATTATTGCCACGCCACTGGCCGTGACTTGCGGAAGCTTCAAAACCCGATCAAAATTTTCGGTTCCGTCTGTGAAGTTTTTTTCTGAAGATTTTTTGTCGATACTTAAATACTACTTCACAGTCAAAATCATCGATCATGGGTTACGACATCAGGTGGGCTAGAAATGTGTCGTGACTAAACCGTTTGAAACAAAATTCGGTTGGTTGACCCCGGTGATTGGAAATCGCTGGAGCAACCATCAACCGATCGTCATGTACCAAGAGCAACACATTTTGCCGACCGCACTTCAACATTTCGACTCACTTTGGCTTGCCGATCATTTTTACGGCTTTGACTCGCCTACTGACCCATTTATGGAAGCGTGGACGACACTTACATGGCTCGCCGCGAAGTTTCCGCGCGTGATGCTCTGCCATCATGTTCTTGGTCAGGGCTATCGCAACCCCGCATTAACTGCAAAGATGGCCGCAACACTTCAAGTTCTGTCTGGCAATCGGTTCATGCTTGGCATCGGGGCCGGTTGGCGCGAAGACGAATACCGCTCATATGGTTACGAGTTTCCGCGACCTGCGGTTCGTTTCGCACAACTCGAAGACGTAATTCATATCTGTCGAAAAATGTGGACTGAAGACTCGCCTACTTACTCTGGCAAGCACTTCAGCATCAACAAAGCCGCTGCACCGCCAAAGCCAAATGTCGTACCACCGATTTGCATCGGCGCATATGGCGAGCAGATTGGACTACCACTCGCGGGTCGCCTCGCAGACGTTTGGAATTCTTCACTACAAGGCGACGAATCAAAGTGGATAAAAAAGCGCGACATCGTGCGGGCGTCCGCAGAACGCGCAGGTCGCGATCCACTCTGTGTTGAGGTTTCTTTGACAATTGAACGGCCGCTGCCAACAAACAGCGATGAGTCTGACCGTTACGTCACTGACCTGCTTCGTCTAAAAAATCTTGGCGTCTCACATTTCGTAATGGACTTCGGGCACCCAACTTCAGCAGAGCCAGTTATGCGATTTGTCGACGAGGTTATTGCGCAAATAAAAAGAACTTAACTTATTTGAGATTTAGCAACGACGAAACCTTTGTCGTCAGGTCTTTGAGATTAAATGGTTTCAAAATGTAATCTGTGGCCCCCAACTTGAAACCCCGCTCGATATCGTCGTCTTGGGTGCGTGCCGTAATCATAATTACCGGTAACGACGCAAATTCTCTGTCTTCTCTCAACTTTGTCAGCACTTCAAGCCCATTCCATTCAGGCATTGCCAAGTCAAGAAGAACCAAACTTGGTCGGTGTAAAACGATCAGATCATAAGCCTCGCGACCGTTACTGGCGATCAAAACTTCAAGGTTAAGTCTGCCAAGTCCGACTTGTAGCAGCTCACAAATATCGGCATTGTCGTCGGCAACTAATACTTTTGGATTTAAAGCCATGAATTCCCTTTACTCACACCAATTTAATAGGCGCCAACGGTATTCGTACCGACACCGTAGTGCCTTGTCCGATAACAGAATCTACAGAAATCTCACCATTGTGGTCTTCAACGAACTGTTTCACAATGGACAATCCGAGCCCAGTGCCAGGTATCAATGCTTTCGTTGCGTTTGAAGCTCGGAAAAAACGATTGAAGAGGTCAGGGACCTCATTTGCCGGAATGCCGATGCCAGAATCTTTTATCACCAATTCTGCTTTACACGAGCCATCTAGTTGGTTCTGCAAGTGTCGAAGAAAAACCGAGACAGCCGAATACTCTTTGCTGAACTTCACTGCGTTACCGACCAAGTTGATAACGATCTGTTGAAGTCTCAGCCGATCTCCAATCAATCGAAAATCGGCCTGATCGATTTCAATCTCAATTTTGACTGACTTTGACGGATCTTTCTGACCGACGGCCTGGACCGCATCGCGCACAACTTCGGCAAGATCGACTTCATCTCGCGGAAATTCGGCTGACGCATTGTCAGACTTCGCAACGACAAGCAGGCGCTCAATCAACTCGGTTAGGCGATCAGCATTACGCCTAACGGTAGCAAGATAGCTCAAAGTCTTCTCTGGAAGGTTCTGCGAATCAGAAAGGACAAGTTCGAGGTACCCGATGATTGAGGTCAACGGGGTTCTTAACTCATGATTCACATTTGCTGTGAATTCATCTTTTAACCGATCGAGAGCGCGCAACTCAGAAACTACTTGCTCATTTTCGCGTATCTTCTCGACTAGCGATGTAGAGCGAATCGCGCCAATCGCGTTTGCTGCCTGCGAGACTACGTTCTGAAGTGCGGCAAGTTGATGCGGCATCAATGAACTTCCAATACGAGGGGCAAAAACCGCGAACCCCAAAACTAATTGGCCTTCACCAACTGGCATAAAACTTGAATTGTGGTTAAATTCAAATTTTTGAAGCTCACTCAGAACTATCGGCGGTACGTTTTTTTTTAATTCAGCCAAAGACAAAGGACCTGCATTGTCCTTGTTCCATACCTGCTGCGAAATAGCAATCATCTCAGAATTGAAATCTTGATCAATTTGAATTTGAGAAAATTCAGTACCAGACGCCGCATCGCCATCTATTAAGTATGCAAAGCTGCCCTCTTCAGCTCCAGCAAAAAATTGAACATAAGTTGAATCAGACTCAATGAGTCGGTGTAAACCGTTTGCAAATATCTTGATTGCAATTTTTGACGAAGTAGCTTTTCGAAGATCCGTAGTAATTAATCTCGTCTCTAGATCAAGCCGTCGATCTTCGATGCGTTGACGCTCGTCGCTAATGATCCTCTCCTCAATCTGCGCTTCAAGAACTGTGAGCGAGTCTCGCGCATCTTTAAGCTCTCTCTGATCATTTTCGACAACCCGTTTAACCCGCTGAAGCGCGCGTGTTCGCGAAAGTCCCAAGAGTCCACCACCCAGCATTAACGTGGCGACGATTAATAGCATCTGAATGATCTGGACATTACGGCCGTCACGATCACGATCGATAATTTCTCGTAAACGAACATCGCCGGCACCCGAAATATCGACGCCTAGTTGCCGTGCTTCAAACACAAGAACTTCAAGTGAATCTGCGCAAGATTTTCGTACCACCATCCGCCTAGATTCAGAAAGTGTTCCGTCAATCTCATTTGCTAGGCAAGTATCAATTTCTTGAAGTGCTTGCAGGTATGCAGCACTCGCTCTTTGTGCGTTACTTACATCCTTGGCGTCTTTTACATTGAGTCTCTGACCAAGTAAAGCTCTACGAATTAGAACCGCTCTCTTGGTTTCATAACCCGACAGCCACCGCTCGAAGTTGATGGCAAGCACGAGCGTTTCACGCTGGGTAAAAAACGCATTTCCAGTCGCGTCATCACTATCGGCGATAGAGCGCAGAGTTGCTTGTGGTTTCGTAGTTAGTTGAACCACGGTTGCACTAAGTGCAACTAGAGCAAGAAGCAAAAATGCAACCGCCAGTTTCTGTATTTTTGAGAATTTCAGCCCGCTTGACCCACCTCGCAAATCGCCATTTTTATCTCTTATTGGCTTAATCAACACGTATTTCCGCCAAAGACCAATTCCAGACCTCAAGACTTTCGGTTAATGGCATGTTGTTTGGCACAATTATTCGTATCGGTCCACCACGACTCATTGCTATCTCGCCGCCGTCCTGTTCGTAAGCAATAAAAGCGCCAGTACCAATAAATTCGCGCGCAAAATTCGAATAGGTGTAATCATTGAGGGCAACAGTCATAACTTTGTCATCTGGTTCGATGTTGACCAATCGAAACAGCTCTTCCATCGAAACACCTACAAAGGCAATTTCTGACTTCACGAATGGTTCGAAAACACTCGCTTTGGTTTGTGTAAGCGCACGGAGCCCATTGATCGACAGAGAAATGGTTTTTTCTCCGTTGATCAACTTCAAAATAATCTCGTCTGGACTAGGCGGCGGGATATCTGGTCCACCGTATGGGTTTTCAACGACAGCAGAGATAGTCGTTGACTGAGAATCACTCGCACTTCCACTGCATGCCAACAAACCAATGCTCAAAAATAGAGTGAGACATGAAATTAAAAATTTTTTCATTTTTCCTCTTTCCTCAACTCAAACTTACTGATTCTGGTGTGGCCATGCGCAAACATGGGAAATGAAGCTCTACTTCGGTTCCTTCACCCTCGACGCTGGTAATCCTCCACTCGCCACCGTGTTCGAAGACAATGAAATCGACTATTGAAAGTCCAAGACCGGCTCCACCGATAGAAAGTTCGACCACATTTGATGCACGTTCGAACGCGTCTAGCGCAGTTACTAATTCGTCGCCCGGAATGCCAATGCCGCGATCTTTGACAACGAATATTGCCATCGGACCATCGACTGGATCGTCACTGCGTCGAACAGAAACTTCGACAACACCTTCTTTCTTCGAATAAGTAATTGCATTATCGAGCAATGCTCGAATTGCCCGAGATATCTCCTCAAAGTCACCAACAATTGGAATGGGATCATTCGGCAAAATGAAATCTATTTTGACGTCCGATATTCGACTCAATTCTTGTCGTCGTCCAACCTCGGCCTGCAGCACATCACGGGCATCAAATTCGGAGAATTTAAAGCGAATTTCGCGTGTTTGAATTTTGCACATTGTCAAAACATTGTCTACAAGCTCGTTTAATTTTTGAGAATTTCTATAGATGGTTTGTATCATGCGCTGTTGTTGAGATTGATTGATTAAGTCGTCATTATTGGAGAGAATTTCTGAGAATCCCGAGATTGAAGTAAGCGGAGTTCTTAACTCAAGATTCACGTTGTCAAGAAAACTAGACGTTGCAAGTCCCAGTCGGCTTTCACGTTCTCTGTTTGATTTTTGTAAAATTACAAGGCGCTCAATTGACCCAGCAATCGCCATCGGCACAAGCAATACCGTCCCAAAGGTCGCAAACAATAACGCCAGCACACCTACGATCACAGCGGTGCGCGACTTATTCGCAGTTAAATTCTCCAGATTTCCAATTCGTAAATTCAACTGCGACTCAAGCAACTCAGTTGTACGCGCAACAGCTCCTATGAGTTCAACTTCTGCGAACTCGAGGCTGCGACTCATTTCTATATTGGTCAAGTCGTCAAGAATGTTCTCCCAGGTTCCAATCGTCAGCGCTAGCGAACTAACAACCTTGTTGATTTCAACGTCGTTAAGTTCGAAAGCAAGAAGCTCGAGTCTTTTAAGATCACCATCAATATTCTGCTTCAATGAATTGATTTGAGCTGTCTCTAAATTTGAACTACTGAACCGAACCTCGGTCAGAACACTGTTAATAGCCAGAGTGCCAGCCAAAAGTTCTGAATTTACAGCACTTAATCCGTTCAGTCTCCTCAGTTCTTCTGAGTTTCGATCTTGGATTATAAAAAGTTGATAAACAGAGAATGATGACAAGAGAATTACGACCATAAAGATAAGGACTGCTGCCGTCCAAAAGCGTCTCGTTAGAAGAAGTCGTGTTTTCGGTCGGTTCTCAAGGATTTCTAGTGATTCACGCACGAAACCGTTCGTCGTACGAATATAAGTTCCTAATCGATCACTATCAAGCGACTTTCGGTGAATTGTCGTCATAAGGCACTCGGATCAGTTCGCAGGGCTAGACGAATTTGTAAAACGGTCTGTATTAACTGCCAGATTAAAAATAATGAAAGCAAAATAACGAGGATCAACATACTGACTGAGGTGCGATATTCAACAATCGCACCTTGTAATTGCCCAAGCAAACTAACTTCTGTTACTTGTGTTTCAGTTACAGAACTCATGTACATAGACCCTCCACCCTGAGCAGCAGTCACATAACACAATCCTGAACCGACAGCGCTAAGAACACCGACGTTAGAAATCTGACAAACAGAGCCAGAATCGCCAACAATAACCTTTACCGGATCTTCACCAATCTCGCCAGCAAATTGCAACCTAGTCGCCGAGCCTGGAGTTACCTGATCTGCCCATCGCTCGATATTCAGTGTCGGTCGCTTCTGCCTGATTCCGAATGCACCTGTAGTTTTGGTGAGAACCACCACGGATCCATCCGAATCGATGAAGTAACCAAATTGCTGATCTGCCGCTAGAGATTTCGAACTAAGTCGAGGCAACGCATCCCAAAATATTTCGTCGGGAGACGTTGCAACAATTCCATTAATTGGCAAGGCGTTAAATCGAATTTCGGTAGCGTGAGCAAAAGTTGGTGAATTGGATTTTCGAGATTTTGTTGCTTCGAGAACTTCGTCAGCTGAAAGCGCTGCAATGTTGCCAGCAGACGGCACCAAATAACTAACTCTGACGATCTGAGTAGATCTCGAGACGAAATCCTGCGATCGGGCGACTGCGACAAGTCGAACTGTTACAAATCCAAGGTCTGCCGCGACTTTTGTCATTCGATCACCAATTTTTAATTCCGCTTCAGGTAGTCCGTCTTGATTGAGTGAATAAATCACGGTCACCGAATATGAACCACCATCAGATCTCTCAACTTGTAAATCAGAAGACAGATCGACCGTTGGCTGCGGAACAGTTGTCACTGGCGACTCAAATTTCGGCAGCGAAGAAGTAGTGGTCGTTCTCTCAATAGTTGGTGGTGGTACCGAGGTTGTTGGCACTGTTTCAACGACGACAGGAAGAGTGGACGTTGTTGAGGTTGTCGTCGTTTCGACAACAGTCGTTGGCGGCATCGAAGTCGTTGGGACCGTCTCCACGACGACAGGAATAGTAGAAGTTGTAAAAGTCGTGTTACCCGGGCAATCGGGATGGTTGTTGCTTGTCTTTTGGCATTCGTCGATAAATCTTGCCCGAGCCGCAGCAGCTTCTTCGGTTGTTTGTTGAACTGTTGTAGTTGTGGTTGTTTGTTGAACTGTTGTAGTTGTAGTTGTAGTTGTAGTTGTAGTTGTAGTTCCACCATTTCCTTGTCCGCCACCATTTCCTTGTCCGCCACTATTGCCCGGTGCCGTAGTAGTAGGTGTAGTGCCATCGTCAATTGTCGTGGTCGTAGTAGTTCCGCCGCCACCACTATTGCCTTGCCCGCCGCTATTGCCCGGCCCAACTGTTGTCGTTGTAGTTGTAGTCGTTGTAGTCGTTGGCTCACCCGCCAAAGTTGTCGTCGTTACAAAAGCCGTTGAGGTTGTGGTGTCACATGGGCGCTGCGAATTTCCACCACCAACCGAACATGGGTCTGAGGGTGCAGCTGTCACCTCTTCGGGAACTCTCACGTTGCCAATTGCGACAAATAATAGCCCTACCGCCAACGCCTGCATTAAAACTCGTCCAAGAATTCGTCGTCTTAACACGCTTGAAGATTAGAGATATAACTTCTCGTACACCTCTGACAAACCTCTCATAAACCTCTCAATTTCACGCGGCGAACTACTAGGTATTGACACTTTCTATTAATTTTGAAGAAATTCGATATCCAAGCCCACGATGAGTTGAGATCAGCGACGATGGTGCACCGGCTTTTTTAAGCTTCGAACGTAGACGGCTCAAAGTGTTTTCAACCGCATGCCCATCGCCCCATTCGCCTTCCCAAACGGAGTCCATCAACTCGCTCTTATTTACGACTTTGTTGACATTTTCTAACAAGAAAGCCAACACTCCATACTCATATCTAGTCAATTCAATGTTGCGACCAGCGACGACTACAGATCTCGAAGACAGGTCAACCTCAAGCGAGCCAATGGAGACCAGCGAAGGACTTTTATCTTGTTTTTTTTCAAGATGCGACCGAATTCTCGCATTCAAAACATGAGGCAAAAATGGCTTCAAAACATAGTCGCTGCCACCTGATGCAAACCCTGCAAGCTGATCTGCTTCGGAGGCTGCGGCTGTCAAGAAAATAATCGGCATGTCAGTAAAGCGACGTAGCCGACGCGCAAGTTCTGGACCGCGCATTCCCGGCAACACAACGTCAATAATCGCAAGGTCTGGTTTTAGCGAACGTGCAAGTTCCTCGGCTTTTTCTGCAGACAACGAAGAGTTGACAATGTAGCCCTCGCCTTTTAGAAGAATATTCAGTAAATCGAGAATCTCAGGATTGTCATCAACAACAAGGATTCGAGCAGCCATACAAAATCCTCACTATAGAAACTGATTTAAAGAATTACCAATATTGTCTTAACTCTAGAACATAACTCTCCGCGCCAGGGTAAGTCCAGAATTCAACAAATACAAGCTAATTGATACCCAGTCAATCGGCGAAAACAAAACAAAGATTGCTAGGACCTGAAGTGGTATTTGAGTTGAGCTGAGGTTTGACTTAAAACTTCACTCTAAAGCCAGTTGGACACTTTGGTTGCAAAGATGTGATTCGTCTCATCGTTTTTCCTCTCACACAAACAATTGTCTTCTTACTAGCCTTTGAGTTTCGTGCCAACGTCGTGGGTGAAGTAGGCGTCGTTGTCGTTGTGGTCGTCGTTGTTGTTGTGGTCGTCGTTGTTGTTGTGGTCGTCGTCGGCACAGATTCAAGCAATTCGCTCGTCGATATTCGTATCTGGTCTCGCGAACCAGATTGAAGAAGTTTGATAAATAGATTCTCGTACTTCAATACTTCACCTTCCCTCATAAGGCTGTCGAAATATGGAGGGTTAGAGTCGCCGCCAGGCTCAATAGAGATAGTTTTGAGCCTCTTTATGGGGATGATCGGTATTTCTCCGTGGCCAAGGGAAGTATCTACCTCGTAAACGAGAACCCCTTCGTCGACCACGTTGTTTTGAAGATTAAACCTAGTCTCCCGTCGCGACTCAATGACAAGTGCCCGCGTATCAGAAAATCGAACAACCACAGCCTTGACTCCTGACGCCGAAGCTTCTAACGGAACTAGCTCGGTCACATAGTCAGCAATTTCAAAAGATTGCTTACAATCAATTTGCGAGTCCGAGGCCCAACCACGAACCCAGCGCAACCACATGTTGATTGAACGAGAAGGACCATCTTGATTTGCCATCAAATCCCACCCATGAAATGGTCCGGGTACAGGAAAATTTCGAATATTTCTTGTAGTTGAGCTCCACGGTTGCGCATACAAATCAGGAAGATGAAACGCATGACCTAATTCGTGTGCCCAATAGGACCATTCAGGTCGGACCGCATTACCAAAACGTGTACCAGCCATCACGAAGTTGTAAAGGTCACCTTCGCGCGAAGAAAGTAACGACTGAATCTTCATCGGATACATGAGCTGAATTCCTCCGGTGTTTTTGCTGCCCGGAGGAAGCACAAAAACGACGCTGTGAACCCCTGTGAAATCAACAAACGGATCAACTTCTGCAATCAAACGTCTTGCAAATTCGGCCTCGTCGGCACTTCCTTTCATATTCGCCAACTCATTTGCTGAACCAGAAAGAAGAATGCTTGTTTCAACAACTTTCCATTGAAATTTCACTCTTGACTCAGTTTGCAGTTCAAAATAATCCACAAAAGTGTTCATGTCGCTGCGCACCCGCTTGAGCGGCTCTGCTTCTGCAGGTAAATCTGAATAATGAACGGGAATGATCGCAAGAGTGAAGTTTCCAGATGACGGAAAGTTCTTTGAAATATCTGGAAATGCAGTAAATAGGTGATTATTTAGTTGGCGGGGATAACTCGCTTCTCGAAGTTTGCATTGTTCAGCGACGCTCGAGCTAAGCGTCGGTTTAACGAGTTCAGGCAGCACCTGAGAAGCAAGAAGTGCCACGGCCAACCAAAAAACGAATCTACGCTTCAAACAAATTTCCTTAACGTACAAAAATCATTGCGGTCATCTCATACCGAAGAATTGTTCACTAACCCACTTTCGACCAATTTGCAGGGCACTCTAAGCGTGAGAATGTTTTAACTTGAGTTCTCTTCTTACAAACCACGCTCTTTGTTGGTGTGGTGATGGCCACCGAAGTAGGAGTAGTAATAGCGACCGTAGTCGGCGTTGTAACAACCACCGGCGCATTCTGCAGTTTGGCTGACTTTGGCCACTCTAATAACTTGGCTGCAGTAAATTCTCCACGGCCCACACTGTTGACAGCTGCCACTCGGTAAATTGTCCAAAAGTTGATGTGGTTCGGAATAGTGATACGTCCCGGTGATGCCGTTACCTCAAACGTTTGAGGATTTGTGAATTCAAAGTTGTTAGACACTTGGACTTCATAATGAGTCACAGGAGGATTCGCCGTCGGAGTAAACGAAACGTCAAATACTCCACGAGTTTCGGTTGCGACAGCTTGCACTGACTTAACAAACAAAGGCTTAAGTGGCACACCGCGAATGCGTACTTGCGCACTTTGATCGGCCACTGAGAGCACCTCGACATTTACTGAGCCTGTTGGGTCAACAAAGGTCGTACCCGCGCGGAATGCAGCATCTGTTGACAAAATAGTCTCCGGAGTTGCATCTAATACGTAGCCTTTGGCCGAGTAACCAGCCGGGCCCGTGTCGGGCGTCAAATCAGAGATGTACTTAATCATTACGCCAGGGTGCGTGTAGTTCGGAGTCTGATTTATGAAATGCCAAATTCTGGTGAAGGGGTTGGTAAAACCCCAGCTATAAGGTGACGTGAATGCCTTGACAAATTCAATCTGAAAGAAATCGCCCTCACTGTTCTGCAACCACAACAGCGACAGTGGACCGTCGTAGCCGAGTGTAAAAACCCCTTCATGTTCGCGTCGCTCTTCACCATCGCGTAACCATCCCAACTGTGAGCGTTCACCGAATGTCATCGCACTCGAATTGTTAGCCTCCGAGAGGCCCATAATTGAAAAAGCCCCACCGTATTCTGCAGTAGAACATTGACCTGCCGCTCGACCAGCACGGTCAACAAAATGCAAGTCTTGGCCATCTTTAGTGCAGCGAATTGCTCTGAGATGCGGCAAGGAGTACTGGTGTCCCCACTCATGCACGATGGTTCCAAGATTTGGGGCTGCATTATTCTTACTTAAGATCCAACTTTGTTTTCCACCTATATTTGCCATGCCTACCCAAGTGCAGTTGTCGGTCGGCAAACTTGGAATTACGTAGTCGACACTGCGGTAGCTACCAAGCAACACCTCGGCGCCAATAACTGCGTCTGCAGCCGCCGACAAAGTTTTGTAATCAGTGCATACATTCGCAACATCTGGGACGACAACATCTCGACTAAAAAAATCAACTGGCACGTTGGCCATACCGCGTGACATCCAACTTACGCGAGTCGCAGCTTGCGTATACGCATCGACGACCACGCCACGAGGAGCAGCAGTTCGAGTAGGTGTTGAAATGTTCACCACGAGTACCCGCAAGTCGCCTGTAACAGTCGAAGCCGAGACTGTGTCGGCCAAACTACGCACAGCAGCTGGCACTAACTCAGACTCACTTTGCGGAAACTTCTCATACAACTTGACCCACTCGACATCATCCGCATTAGCCGACGATGCAAAGTTGTCGGGACTTACCAACGAACTATGGTCATGAGAACTGTGATCGTGCGCACTAGGCGCATTGACAGGATTAATCAAATCTGAGCCGTGAATGTGTTGGCTGTGATCGTGCTCACCGAAACTAAGTGCAGATAGAGCCGCAGCGCTCAAGACGAGCGCCGCGCCGACAATTGCTGAAAAACTTCGAACTTTGATATTCACGCTCGGCTTAACGCTAGTCAGGCCACACACTGACTGGCTCACTCTCGCCTACCAAATGCTTACCAAAGAAGCGAAAAC
>Ga0129336_10001309_pt1 | contig 14999 bp, 21 predicted proteins | sample CPB6_02_DNA_FD_96878 | JGI IMG/M metagenome (GOLD analysis project Ga0129336, IMG submission 96878) | Freshwater to marine salinity gradient microbial communities from Chesapeake Bay, USA - CPBay_Sum_0.6_0.2_DNA | ecosystem: Environmental > Aquatic > Marine > Coastal | place: USA: Chesapeake...
CGTCAACAGGTTTCCAAAGAGAAAGTCCCTCGATTTCTCGAGGGACTCGGTCAGTCTGCTTACTTCACCAGCCTGAGCATCGTTCCCCATCCCTGACGAGCAGCTACTTCGTCCCGGTATGCCTCGATTCGTCCTTCCTTCTCGAGGACTCGAATGGCGGGAGCATACCTGTTCAAAGGATAGAGTCCGAGATTCGAGGTCCAGACCCATCCCTCCTCGCTGATTGTCTCCCCATCCCTGACGAGACCGTTCTCGAGAGCGTGAATGATTTCCTCTTTGTTCGTCATGCCATCGGTCCTCCTTCGACCGTGGGTTCATACTAGCTGGGTTCTTATTACCCGTCAACAGGTTTTGAGAGAGACTCGAGTCGGTCTCGAATGACGATGGGACCCATGACGGTCTGTCCTCGCCATCTCGAGTCAGGCTCAGTCTGCTGGTTGGGACTTAGCATGGTCACTCGAAGCTGTCCCTCCTGAAAGAGCTCGAGCATGACGGCAATGGGCATCATGCCGAATGGATGGTCGACCGACGCCTGCAGGTATCGTCCAGAGACCAAGGTCGAGCCAGTCCCGAACGTCTGAGCCTTGACCATGATGGACCCGAGACGGAGACCGTCCTCGAGAATCTCGAGCTCGACTGGCTTCTCTCGAGCGTCGACACCAGCCAGACGCTTTCTCTCTAGGCTGTCTGCGACGGCAGCACGAATCGACGCAGAAGCATCGGTCCCCGAGACGACAGCGACCGCCACTGCCTTGTTGAGAGAGCCTTCGTGTGGGGTCGCAGGAGGACCGAATGCTCGGTCGAGATAATGCATGGGGACCTTGGTCTGCTCCTCCTGCTTCGACCAGAGCTTGACCTGCATGGCTGCTCCGTTGTTGGTCGACCAGACATGACCGCAGTCCTCCTCGACGTCGAGGAGGACGGTCTGCGTGTCGAGAGCGGTCATTGCCTTGTGCAGGTCTCGGACTGCCTGCAGGCTCAAAGCGATTCTTGGCATTTGTCCGACACCAGCTTCTCGAGAACCCAATTGCTCTGCTTCCACCCAAGCTTTTCGAGACTCTCGAGGAACTCTCGCTCGAAACCATCGAGCTTCTTCAGGAGCTCGTTCGACGGTCCATGGTCCGAGATTTCTCGGACCACGAACCAGAACTGGAATGCCGCTCGAATCGTCTTGTCCCGCTCGAGAATCTCCTGTTCAGCTTGCTGCAAGGAGCGAAAGATTTCCGACATGCCCTGCGAGACCCTGATTCCGAATCCCACGTCGGTCACAGGCATCCTCCGATTCTCGAGACAAACGAGTGGGCTGCGGTCCCAAGGTCGATGACGGTCTCGACAAGACCACGACCGAAGAGCGCAAGGAGAGCCAGAGCCAGAATGAGACGAGATACCTTGACCCTCGCTCGAGCTGGACGACGGAAACGGGACTGGGGATGCGTGATTGTTGCCATGGTCGACCCTCCTTCGGTCGATTTAGACAGGGACGTCGACGAGCGGGACGCTCGACCGACTCCTCTGGTATCCCATGGATGAAGTCCCTTTGCCAGTAATCAGAATCACTTCTCGAGCGGAAGTCACGCTCTCTTTGAGACGACCTGCCAAGCTCCGACCGCAGCGAGGAAAGCAGAGAGCGTCTCGAGAGCCGTCCGACCGACGAGCTCAGGGTCGAGCTCATGAAGCTGTCCCTTCGCTGCTGCCGAAGCGAGGACGGAAGCGAGAGCAAGGACTGCGGCAAAGAGACGAAGTCCCGGTCCTCCTGCTGGACCGACCGGAGCCTTCTTCAGGACCTCGGTCCCGAGAGCAGCCAGCATCCCTTGAACTGCGGGGACCGAGATGACCTGTCCGACGACCTCGAGGACGTTCACAGTCGAGCTCCTTCTTTGACCAGCTTCTCTTTGATTTCGGACGTCAATGGACCATAGGTTCCCTTCTTACCGGAAAGCCACCACGTCGGACGACCGCTCTCAGACCGAGGACGGATGTCCACATGGATGAACCCTCTTCCGGGATAAATCCCGATTCCTCCGATGGCGTCGATTTTGGAAGCTCGAGCTGCCGCTCGAATGAGCGTGTCGTCGTCAGTCGACGACCCGACCTGAATGTCTGCAGCAATCCCGAGACAATGCTGGGAACCCTTCGCTCCTCCGATTCTGCGATTGTAGGATTCCGAGCGATACCCGCTCGAGATGAAGAGAGCTCGTCCGAGGACCGCTCGAAGTGGCTCCAGAGCCGTCTCGCAAAGACGGGTCAGGTTTTCAATTTGAACCTTACCGGGAGCGACCGAGTCGGAGCTCGAGATGAATTCCTCGAGGCTGAAATGACGAGACAGTCGAGTGCTCATGGACGAGTCCCCGGAAAATGGCTCGCAAACCATCCAGTGGCTGCTGCTGCCAAGAGACCCCATGCCCGGTCGAGAATGCCGTTTGTCGCTCGAGCCACCAGACCCTCGACTCGAGTCAGACGAGAGTCAAGGGTTCGGACCTGCTCCTGCAGTCCGACGCTCGAGGTCGAGCCGACGACAGCCTCGTGGACTTCCTCGAGCATTTTCGCTTGCTTTTCGTCCATGGATTCTTCCTCAATAAGGTTCTGGGGTCACGCCTGCTGGCAGGGATGGACATCCCATGGTCAGGTTCTTGATATTCACAAAATGGTTGTCCTGACCGCTCGGACAGACGATGTAAGCTAGGTCATTCATCAGGTTGGCCATTTGCCTGAAAGAGCGATGGCTGCCTGAGTCATAAAACATTCCCCATGCCCACTTGTCATGACCGCTCGTCGCATTAATCGAGGCACTCGTCCCGTCGACCGTCAGGGTCATGGTCATGGTCCGAGTCCCGCTCGAGCTTAAATAATTGACCCACTCGAGCTTGATGGTCTTGTAAGTCGTACCGAAGATTGAGCTTGCTGGCGTGGCGAGAGCTTGAAGCTGGGATGCGCTCCCAGTATCTGCCGAATTCAAAGACCAAAGAGTCGCGCTGATTGTATTCACGCCAGTTGAATAAGCAGACGACCGGAAAATCCTCGGACCTCCGAATCCTTGAGCGGAAGTCGCCGTCTCGTGGGCGCAGTTAAGAATTGAGTAAGTCGCCTGCTCAGGATTTCCGTCAGTCTTATGAGGGAGAACGTCGAACTGGATGAATCCGTTCTGAGTCAAGTGCCAAGGAAAGGCTGCTCCATTGTCAGGATAGGCAGGCTGCGAAAAGGTCTCGAGGTATGGATTCGCATGAGACAGACCGACCGTCGTGCCTGCAGTGATAGGATTTCTCGATACAGTCGCCTGAGCTCCGAAAACCTGAAAGACCCTCGAGCCACCCACGGTATCTTGGACCTGCACTCGAATGTCCCGGTCTGCGTTGTCGGTCCTGAGAGAGACCGAGATGCAGTATCGGGTCCATTCAGGGAAAACGGTGATTGAGCGCACGCCTCTTTGGGTCGTCCCGTCCATGATTCGAAGATTCATGGCATACCCTGTGGTCGCTGCCGACGACTTGAGCCAAATCGAGAAATGCAGAGTGTTGCTGGTCCAGTCCTCGCCAGCCACGAGAGCCTGCTCAAAGAAGGTGTTTGCTCCAGCTCCTCCTGTCCATTGCCATGCGTCGGTCGGTCCTCCCGGTCCTGCTTGTCGAGTCGTCGAAAAGGTTCCGGTCGTGTACCAGAGACCTCGAGTCCCTGCCACTGCTGTCGTCTTGTCGAATCGATTCGACCAGCTCACCAGATTGTGAAGAGGCTGCACGAATGCCAGAACGTCTGCGTCCCTCGACCGAGCGACCGAAACGGTCGGGATATAAGAGGACGCATGCTGGAGCTGCTCTGCTTGAGCTCCCCATATTTGGACGACTTCCCCGAGAGCCCAAGTCGAACCTCCTCCGACCTGAACGAAGACCGAGGCTCCTGTCGTCAAATTATGAGTGACCGAGAATCGAGTCCAAGTCGTGGTGTATGAGCAGGAGACGCTCGTCGAACCTCCCGAATCCCCAAGGTAAATGTTCACGGTCCCAGACGACGTCCCTCGAAGCCAGACAGAGAACGTCGCTCGTCCAATGGCAAGGGATAGACCAGTCTGGGTCACGTAAGAGTCAGCAGCGTTCCCGGTCGCTTGAGCTGCCGTCGAGCTCGAGTCTGGAGCTTGATTTGTATATGTCAGAGAGGTCAGGTTCGTCTTGACCCACAGAGCATTGCTAAGGTCCTGAGAGTAAAGGCATCGATTCGTCGAGGTCCCCTCGACGATGTGTCCGAGCTGCGTGCCTGCCGTGAAAACTCCCGGCATCCCGACTCGAGGATTGTTCGGACCCTCGAGGACCGTGTCTAAGCTCGTGTTGGCAGCGAAGGTATAGTATGCCTGCGAGGGTCGAGAGTTATACAGGACGGGATATTCGTCGGCTCTGTCGACCGTCAGTCCGTTGTAATAAAACTGCGTCCCATACCAATTGACTGTTGCGGCAGTCGCCACAGTCGCACCACTCGCTTCCTCGAGCCTAATCTGCGTGACCCCAGAAGGTATCCAGAGACCGTCCGAGGTCGAGATGACCGAGACTCCTCCTTGAGATGGCGTGACTGCAATCCTCTGGTTATATCCCTGCTTCATGACTCGGACATAAAAGGTCGTGGTCCGACCAGAGATGAAGATGGTCAAGGCAAGAGCGGCAGGTAAATCACCATAATTCCAGACCTGAAAGACCCCGCTCGTGACCGTCGAGGTATAAGAGCTGACTCTTGTCGTCGAGGTCGGAGCATCCTTGGCATCCGGGGCGTCCGAGCTGATGCAGACCCCAAGATTGCTGCGATTCCCTGCCGTCGCTCCCGTGAAGGTCGTCTGCTGCTCTGCTCGAGTCCCATACAGAGACTGCCAAGAACCGGGGACGGCAGTCCCGGTCATGCCGTAAAGCAATGACTGCGAATGCGAGCGAAGGTCCTCGATGCTCGGATTTTCGAGGACGAGCGACATGAAGAGGGACCCGACCTGAAATCTCGAGACCGCTCCTGCTGTCATCCTCGAAAGGTCGAGCATGCGCCTGAAGCGAGCGTATCCCTCCTCTTGACCATTCAGTCGGTCGAGGAAGCCGACGAGACCGACCGCTCGAGTCGGGACATTGTAGGCTGCGGCATTGATGCGATACCCGCCAGCAAAGGTCTGCTGGACGCTCCCGGCAGCGAATCCTCCCGGCTCGCCAATTCCGACCTCCTTCGTCCACTGGTATCTGGTGTGAAGCGAGTCGTCGAGATGGACGAGACCGAGGATGGGTCCTGAAGGTCTGGTCATGCTTACACATTAACTGGTTGAGGCAACCGATGCCATGGTCAATTTCTGTTGAGAAGATAAGGCAAAGATGTTAGCTTCGATGAGCGGTCGAAGGAGGACCGATGGCATGAATAACAAACAGAAAATCCTGCATTTGCTGGAGTCGCAAAAGGACCGCAGCGAATGGGTCTGGACTTACAATCTTGGTCTTAACCCATTGAGCTCTTTTGGACCCGCCATCAAGACCCTTGAGACCGAAGGAATGATTGAGGTCATCCGTGGGGATAGGGATGCCTCGAGACGGGGATGGGGAATTAAGATCAGGCTGAAGTAAATCATCATGTTGTCCCTCGAGAAATCGAGGGACTTTCTTTCTAAAACCTATTGACGGGTATCATAAACCTGCTAGTATGTAATCACGAAGGAGAAACAAGCGATGTTCATGAACGTACAGGCAAACACGAAGGACGGAATCATTGCGATCAAGTTTGATTCGCAAGAGGAAAATGATCGCATCCTGTACGCTATCAAGGCTGAATTCGAAAACGACTTCATTTGGTATACCATCACCGACCTCGGTGCATTCGGGTATGCCTCGATTGGAATGATGGATAACTCAAAGACCAAGGTGGTCACTGGCAGGATCAAGAAGCTCGCAAAGGCAGAAAAGGTCGAACTCACGGTCGGGTAAGACGAAATCCACGAAGGTCCATCGTTAATTCGATGGACCTTTTCAGGCTGAATAATCGACCAGAGAGTAAGACGCTTGCAGCTCGTCCGAGGAGCCAGTGTCAGAGATGGACCAGACGAAGAGGGTCTTTGACGACCCGTCAGGAAGGACAAGCTCGACCGTGTCTCCGGGTTCGAGGACTGGATTTAGGTCTGCCACGACCTGATACCTTCTCGCTCCTCTGGCGAACTCGTCGAGGTACCGTTCTGCGATTCTTCTGCAATCGACAAAAGAGAGATTCGTCAGCTCGATTCGCTCGGACCTGCGAATCGTCGTCCGCCATGAGCTGGCATACTTCGGCTGAATTCTCTTTTCGAGATTCGAGTCGACGTATCTCTGCGAATAAGGGAGCGTCAGGTCTGCCTGCCACCAGAGAGACCCAAGACCTTGATCGTTCAGAGTCGTCCATCCTGTCGGAGGACTTCCCGTCGTGTCGCTCGTCAAAAGAGCGGTCCAAGCTGCCTTGACGTCAGAGTAATACTGAATCTCGGTGATTCGAGCGAATGCGGGAGCTCCAGTCCACGACGTGTCTGCGTAGAAGATAAGGTCGAGGACCGTCGAATAAGAACTCGAGAATGTCGTCGTCGTCCCGAAGACCCCATACTTCGCAGCAGTATAGGCTGCGACCAGAGGTTCCTTCTCGAGGACAGCAGGCTTCCCGTCGACGAGCTGGAACCACTTCCCGCCATCGATGAATTGAGCCGACACCTGTGTGTTGGTCGAATTCTCGATGACCGCCAGCTTTGCCACGAAGAATCCGCTGGTCCCGAAGACCCTGACCGTGGTCAAGGTCGGGATAGTCAGACCTGCGAATTCGGGGATGGTAAATCTCCAGACCCCGAGGTTGGCTGATTGACTATATCCATTGATGCTGTCCTCGACGCCATCGAGCAGTCTCTCTTGCAGGGTAAATGACCCGACCCCTGTCGTGGTCCGAGGATTTCCCATCCCCGTGATATTGAGCCATTCGTTCTCGTCGGACGCTCTCGAAATAACCTCGACCTGAGTGATTGGCTCAGGTTCGTCCTCGACGACAATCGAGCGAATCCCGGTCAGTCTGGCTTGAGCGTTGGTCGCCTGCACAAAAGCAGAAGTGATGACTCCTCCGTCGACTCGGTCATGAACAAAAGCGTTCGGAGGAAATCCATCCTTCTTTGCGTCCTCGAGGATTTCTGCAAGGGTCTTGTTCTCTCGGACGAACGTCTTAACGTAGCTGCCGAGAGCGTTCCCTGTCGTGACCTTTGAGCTCTCGACATACCCGGTCAGGATTTGAGAGACGAGCTGCTCGGTCGTGTTGGCAGAATTCCTCTGGATTGCGAAGACCCCATAACCAGAATATAGCCACGTTTCATTCTTAAGGATCGGAGCTCCGACCGCAGTCGAGAAGTGCCTGACTCGATTCAAGGTCCAAAGAGCGTGGTCAGGAGCTGGCTCGAAGGTACCCATCGGGTATACGGTCGCTCGTCCCTTGTCAGTGAAGACGGGGAATGTATAGCTGGCCAGACCTGCCCAGTTTACGGTCGCATTGCCTCGAATGTGTCCGACATAAAGTTGAGTCGAGACGAGTCGGACGATGTCCCCGACGTCTGGCGTCGAGGATACTGCGTCGGTCAGATTGATGACACCTGCTGCCGTCGTCGAGGAAATGCGATGGTAAGAATAAGTGTTCGTCGAGACCCGGTAATATTCGAGGACGTCGGTCGGGAAGCCAGTGACCCCGACAAGATAATTCGTCTGCCTGTAGGGTTCCGGGTCGAGGACAGTCAGGGCTGTCGTCGTCGAGCCAGAGACAATCTCTGTGGCGAAGTCGTCAGAAAGCCGTCTCTTCGGAGCTCCTCCACCATACCCGAATGCCATTCGACCGTCTGGACATCGGAATGACGCATTTCCCGGAGTCCAGTAAACATTGATTCCGACGTAAGAGACGACCCAGACCTTCACGTAATAAGTCGCTGGAACAGCTGTTATCCAGTTGATGTATATTGGCAGGTCATTGTCGAGAGCCGCTCCTCCTGCGGAATTCGTGATTGTATAATCGACCCCATAAGTCCGATTGATCGTGGCGAAGGTCGAGTCTGTCGTGACCTGAATGGCGTCAGAGTGGACTGCGGGATTTGACCCAATTTGAGCGTCAATCGTGTTCACGGCTCCGAGGACCGCCACTGGCGTCCCGACCGTCCCGGTCGTCATTCGCAGGATGCGAGCCTCGGACCAGATACAGACCCGGTAATCATCGAAATACTGGTAATCATTGGCGAAGGCAAATCGAGGGACCGAAGCCTTCTTCAGCCTTTGCAGGACCCCGAAGGAGGCAATTTCAAGAGTCGCGACGATTGCACCATTGTCGACCGAGAATCCCTCGCTGACCGAGTCGATTGGACCCGTGTGGTAAGGGTAAATCTGGCCATCGGGACCGACAAGGTCGACCTCGAGCGTGAAGTATTCAAGCGAGCGATACCCGTTCGCAAGGGTCGACAAGGAGTCAGGCAGTGCTGCGGCAAGAATCGTAAGCTGAAGCTGCCAAGTCCCGCCATCGAGAGCGGTCGAACGATTCCTCGAGATGACCGAGGTCGTGGGTAGCTCGTACCTGACCCAATTCGTCGACGAGCTGAAAGACCCCTGATTGTCGACGAGACGAATCGACCACTTGAAGTCGACCGGGAGCGTCGGTCCGAGCCGAAGAGCGGTCCCATACCTGTCGGTCGAAATCATGCTTAAGCCATCCCCGTCGCCATGACCGCTCGACTCGAAGCTCGAGCTCGGAAGAAGAAGGCTTCAGGAGCGAAAGCGAATTCATTCCGAGGACCGACGTCGACGACGTACAGAGGATTCGACTTCGACGAACCCTGAGCAGCGACTTCGTCGGGGACGGTCCCCGGCTCCTTGGGCATGTTCTTCGCAAGCTCGACGAGAGCCAGAGCAATCTCCTTCCCACCATAAGACCCGAAGTCCATCCCGAACTTGTCGAAGAAGGCTTTCCGGTCCTCCTCGCTGCCACCCATCGGTCCTGCCTTGATGAGTCGCTCGGAAAGAGCTCCGAATGACTTCACTTGGTCGTCGGTCATCTTCTCGATGCCTCGAGCGGAATCAAGGAATCGACCGTAGGCTTCTGCTGACTCCTGAGTGAATCCTTCCAGTCCTCCCTTGAAAATCTCTGCTGGCACTGCGCTCTCGACCGCCAATGCCTTAGCAGCCTTGTCTCCTCGGACGGAAGCCTCTCTCGCAGCCTGACTTTCTAAGGTCTGCGCCACGGTCGTCCGATACTGCTTCTCTGCGGCATCTCGCTGCTCTTTTGCTGCTCGTTCCTGACGAATCGCTGCGTCAAGCTGAACCTGAGCTGCCTCTCGTGCTTTCCTTTCCTCGAAACCTCGTCTGTCGATTGCAGCCTGAAGGATGTCAAAGGCTGCGCCTGAAGCTGCCTCGATGACCTTCGCTCCTCGCTCGGACATACCCGGTATCAAAGAGGCAACATCCCCAGCGAGACTCGGACCTGCCTCTCGAAGGGTCGCCATCAGGTCGAGAGAGCCATCTCGAATGAATGATGCGGTCGCCTTGCCAATGGCTGCGATACCCTTCGAAGACGCACTGGTCAGAATGTCAGATACCCTCTCGCTCTCTGCTCGCATGGCTTCGGCTCGCTTTTCTGCTGCCGCATCGTCGAGCTTTCTCTGGCGGTCCTGAGAGGCTTCGTCCTGCCTTCTCTGACGCTCTCGAGACTCGTCGAACTTCGCGAATGCCTCTTCGAGCAGGTTCTTTGCCTGCTGAAATTGCTGGATGTCGACCCCGACTCCTGCGGTCTTTCCGAGACCGAAGGACTCGAATATCTTTCGAAGTCCTGCCTCGCCACCTTTGAAGATTTCGTTCGCCTCGAGAGCTCCTCGGACTTGGTCGAGGAAGCTCTGAGCCTGAGCCTTGCCGACAGCCTCGCCTCGAGACCTGTCTGCCGACGACCCGCCAGAGCTCTCTCGAAAAGACAAGGGACCTTCTACGTTTCCAGAAGCTCGAGCTGCGAGACCAGCAGCAGCTCTTTGGACTCGAGGAACGACTGCGGTCCCACCTGCCATCAGCTTTTCAGCTTCTTTCGAGGCTTCTGAGAAAATCTTCGGAATATCCTTCAGACCAGACATCCCAGTGACAGAGAGGTTCCCGAAGACCGCACCGACCCCTGCGACCGCTCCCGTCATCTTGGCGAGAGCAGGCAACATATACTTGTTGACGAAGTCTAGAAATTGAGTCAAAGCTGGAAGCATGATGCTCCCGAGACCTTGAGCTGCGTCAGCGAACTGCCTCTTCAGGAGTCCGAGCTGACCGCCAAGGCCATTCGTCCTTTCCTCTGCGATTGCGGCATTCCTCGCTGCGGAATGCTCGAGAGCAGCGAGGACCTCGAGCTGCGAGGACGCTCCTCGGACTTCGGGAACCATCTTTGCGAGAGCTCGAGTCTGACCGTGCAGAGCCTGTCCGACCATTTGAGCTGCGTCATTGACGTCGACCCCGAATGCCGTCGCCAAGTTGTTAACGTAAGGGAGGAGCTCTGAAATCGCTTTCTCATTGGCTCCGAAAAGATGCAGAGTGGCTGCTGCCTGAGAGAGAGCGTCGTCGTCGAAGAATGCACTCTGGGAGCCAAGCTGAGAAGCCAGAGCTGATACCTTTTGCATCTCTTCGGTCAAATCCCCGAAGGTACCCTTAAGCATGGCAGAAGCCTGCTCCGCATCGAGGATTTCCGTGATAGGAGCGGCAAATCCCCTTACCAGAGAGTCGAGAGCTGCTAGCAGAGCGTTCGAAGCGACCATCGCAGTCGTCATCGAGCCTGACAAGGCTCCGACTCCTGCCTTTGAAGAATCCCCGATACTCCGGAAAGTCGTCGCAGCCTGCTGGCCAAGGTTCCGCAGAGATTCCTGAGCCTTTGCCGACCCTGCAGAAAGACCTGAGGCAAGCTGCTCCCCTGCAGTCCTTGCCTTCTCGCCAAGACTCGCAAGGATTCCCTGAGCGTCTCGAGCAGCCTGCGTCAGGCCAGAGACGTCCCCGGTAATCTCGACCCCGACTCTTTCAGCCACGTCTCGCTGCTCCCTTAGCTTGGACCTTCGCTCTTACCTGACGCTCGGTCTCCTCGAGGTTCTCGATTTTATACAGAGCAATCCAGAGCTCGAATTCAGTCGAGGTCATTTCCTCGAGAAGCTGTCCGAGGGTCATTCCGAGCTCCCGACAGAGACGCATGGCGAGTCTAAGCTCTGGGAGCTTGGTCAGTTTCCCTCTTGAGCCTTGTCTGCTCCCAGACCATTCACGCCTTGGACAGCCTCGAGGAGCTTACCGAGGACCGACTCGGACCCGTCGACGTCCTCTGGACGCTCCCAGACAGGATTCCCATCGTCGTCCCTGACCGCTCGGAAGAGAAGGTTTTGAACCCAGTCGTCCCCGAGCTTTCCGTCTGGTCCGATGCTCTCGCTGCGCCATGCGATTCGCTCTCGAAGGGACAGCTCTCGGATTTGGACCGAGACCCCTTGTCCGAGCTCAAAGACGGAGGACTTCGGAGCCAGAAGTGCCTTCAGGGACTCCTTCATATTACGAGACCGTCACTGCGCCAGTCCCCTGCAGGGTCAGGCTGAAGGCAATCAGGCCGTCGACCGTCAGACTTGTCTCGTAAGAGGAGACCCAGCTCGAGAAGGAATAAGTGCGGGTCGTCCCCGTGCCAAAGACGATGGTGGCAGTCATCGAAGAGCCATTGGCGAATGCCGCAGAAATCAGGACGTCGGACCCAGTCGTGGCTGCTGCGTCAAAGTATCCAGAAATCTGAGCGGTCACGTTTCGCAGACCCTGAATGAACTGACGGTCCCCGTCCCCGAGGTTCGTGACATCGAGCATGTCTGCGTTCCTCGAGATGCTGACCGAAGCGACGAAATTCGTCAGGGTTCCTCCGGGAGCAGCGAGGGTCACTGTTGCGTCTTTGCCTGCGCTGAAAGCCATGGCGGATTCCTCCTTCTAAGGTCGACGACCGAAAGCGACCACGAAGGTCTGGGTATTACGTGCGCTCGAAAGATTCGCTCTGACGTACCTTCTGACGGTCCCCGAATAAGTCTTGGTCTCGGACGTCGTCGTCGTGAAGTTGGCGAAGGTAATAATTGTTGCGAAGGTCATGTTGTCTGCGCTGTCCTGAATCAGGACCGTACCAGTCCCGGTCGCTCCTGCCGCAGTCACGTGGAGATTTGCAACAGCTCCGTTTGTCGTCGCTGCCGTGTTGTCGACCGAGGTATAAGTCCCGGTCGTGGTCTCGGTCCCAAGAGCATGAAGGGATACGCAGGCATCGACCTGTCCCGTGAATTGGAAATCCGCAGCGACAGCCTGAACTCCGTCGACGGGAGCACTCGCCTCGTAAGAAGCTGTCCATCCTGACCCGCAGACACCACGACTTCCGATGGCATCCGTGTTGTAGAAGATGCTGACAGCCTCGCTCGAGCTTGCCTCGAATGCCGCTCGAAGAGCTGGCTCGCTCGCTCCAGAAAGAGAGTCGAGAAAACCAGAGACCGTACATGACGCATTGCTGATGGTCGGGAAGAAGTCCCTGTTCCCGTCGCCAAGACAAGAGACATCAGTCAGGTCTCGATTCCTCGTGACCGAAACGTTGTTCAAGTAAGGGGAAAGGTTGTAGAAGTCGAGATATACCCGACCTTCGCTCCCAGAGTGAAATGCCATTAAGTCTGACTCTCAATCACGGGAGCGGTCTGCGGGTCTGCGGCATCAGTCTCGAGCGGGGAAACCTCAGGAAGAGGAGGAAGCTCAGACTCCTCGAGAACAGGGTCTGGTCCCTTTTCAAAGACGAGACCGTCAGAGACGAGCCACGGACTTGCCTTTATCAATGCGGCAGGCACGATGTCTCCCGGCCAGACCTCGATGCCGAGAGACTCATTCTGAAGATGCGCTCTCGAGACCCAGACCTTAGGCATGATTACCCGATGACCTCGACCGTGAATTCTGCCCCAAGGTATGGGACCCCTTGGATATCGTAAATGCCCAGACCCTGAGCCGACAAGACTCTTGTCAAGTTGGCGGCACCGCCAAGAGTCCTGTCAGCCTCGATTGCCTGCTTCACGCTCGTCGACCCGCTCGAGCCGAGATAATTCTCGAGACGCTCCTGAGCCGAACGGTCAGTCGCCTTGGCGACGAGGATTCGGACAGGAAAGACGACCCGGTCATTCGACCGAGCCAGAGTATAGTCAAAGGCAATGAGCGACGGCATCCCGACGATTGCGGCAGGAGGAGCCCAGTTGTCGGGGATGGTCTCGTAAGTCCGAAGACCAGCGATGGTCGCCAGACGAGTGGCGAGTCCCGCTCGAAGGCTTGCGAGATTCACAGACCCCTCGCTCGTCGAAGCTCAGAGATGACCCGAGAAAGCCTGACGAGAACCTCGTTCTCGTACATTTCAAGAGACCCTCTCAGGTACCTGCGAGGCATAAGACCTCCTCGACGATTGATGGCTGCTGCGATTGCGAACGCTCCTCGAGTCGTCCCTCCTCGAGACTTCCTCGCAGCCCAAGCGACGAGAGCAGCAGCAGGTACCTGCACAGCGACCTTTGGCCAGCTCGGATGATCGTTGACTCGACCAGTCCCGAATTCCATGAAGGCAGGGTATGGTTTGCCGTCCTTCTGGAGGTTCGAGCCGATATTGACCACGACTGTCTGGTCCTCGAGCTTGGTCTGCCTGTTGATGGACGCTCTCAGGGTTCCGACGTCGACTGGAGCTCGTCTCCTCGATTCCCCGAGGACGATGTCTGCTGCGGATTCGACAGCCTTCGTCATGACCTCGAGAGCATCCTTGCTGAAGTCGAACTTTCGGATGACCCGGTCGAGACCTGCCAGACGAATTGCTGCTCTCGTCTCTTGGGACTGGGCCATTAAACCAGCTCCGTCAATGCCAGCTTGCGATAGCCAGAGAGAAGGACCTGAACGTCAGGGTCGACTCCTCGAAGCGCAATCGACTGACCGACGTCCCCGCCGCCTGCGATTCCGAAGGGAGCGTCCTTCCTCCTGAAAAGCCTCGAGGAAAGTAGCAGGCAGGATTCGTTGATAAGGTCAGGGACCGCAGTCCATCCCCACGTCCCGGTCACCTTGACCTGCTCGAGACCGAGGTCGAAGCTATCCCCAGCGAGAGGCTTCAGACGAATCTCTGTGTAGGGGAACCCGACTGTTGGGTTATTGAGAGGTCCGAGCTCGAGGTCCGAGGCTGCCATGGCGTGCGACCACGTCCTGTCGAGGTTTCGGTCAGTCGCCACTGCCGTGTAAGAGAGGAGGTCGTCGACGAAGACGAGGACCTCGGATGCTGGCGTGAAGTATCGGGTCTGGGCGACGCTCTGAAAGAACTGGCGTCCCGTGTACCTGTCGATGCTCCTCGAGCTTGCCTCGATGACAGCCTCGAGAATCGAGTCGTCTGCGGTATCTGAAACGGGGATGCCCATCCTAGCTTTGAGCTCGGACAGGGTCGCATACCCGTTCGTGATTGCCATCTCTTACTTTCGAATGCTTCGGACTCGAGGAGCGGGAGCTCTCTCGACGATTTCGACTTCCTGCTCCCGAGACTCGACGGGAGCGAAGCTCTCTCGAGAGTCACGAAGCAGAGCGTCCTCGAGACGAGGGTCGTCGATGAAATCTCCGGGTTCGTATCGTCCCGCATCCGAAGAGTATCGGCTGACGCATTTCAGCATTTGAGATTCCTTCCCTTAGTCAGACTGGAGCACGACGTGGACTTCAAAAGTGGCACTGGCGGTCCCGCTCTCGAGGACTTGAACCCGAAGCTCTGGCAAAAGGGGACCAGCGCAGAGCTCGTAATATGCCGCAGCTCCGTTTGCCGTGATTGCAATGGCGGTCATGTCGAGATTCGCCCACTCATGGTCTGAGTCGACACGACCCTGAAGCTGGACAGTGAACTGATTGACTCCCGGATTGTTACCTGAGCCAGCAGTCTGGTTGACGAAGACGCCTGCGTCTTTGAAGAATCCACGATAAATCCCAGACTGCGGGTCGTCCTTGGACCAGTAAGAGCGA
>Ga0129336_10001310_pt1 | contig 14998 bp, 16 predicted proteins | sample CPB6_02_DNA_FD_96878 | JGI IMG/M metagenome (GOLD analysis project Ga0129336, IMG submission 96878) | Freshwater to marine salinity gradient microbial communities from Chesapeake Bay, USA - CPBay_Sum_0.6_0.2_DNA | ecosystem: Environmental > Aquatic > Marine > Coastal | place: USA: Chesapeake...
CTTGCTGGCACAGAACCATATGGTACAGTCGCCGGCACACAACACGTTGGCAATGGCCGTATGGCATATCATGGTCAAGGTGTAGAAGTTGCCCCACCATCAGGAGTTGCTTACGGTGGTGTATATTATAAAAATGGTTTATGTCAGGCAATGAACATGAAAGAAGAACCTTGCAAAGCCCCAAAGGCAAAAGGAACTGATTATTGCATTGGCCACCTAAATAGCTTCAATAAAATGACAGAAGCAAAAAAAGAAGAAACAGCCTCAGAGTAGGAGTTATAAATGGCTATAAACTTTTCTAACGCCAATCTTACGCTAGCACAAATGCGTACATTTGTTGGTGAACTTTCTGACCTAGACATTGGTTTTGATGAAAACGACGACATTTCAACTGACCTTGTCAACGGTTTTATTAAAGAAGGTTTTCAAAAAGTTGTAGCACTAAGCAATCGTTGGCCGTACTACCAAACAACTTATGCTTTTGGTGTTGGACAAGGAACTAGGTCATACACAGCATTTACGCAAACTCAACCTGCAAGCACTCCCCCAAATGCATCAAGAGCTATTACTGATATATCGCAAATAATATCTGTAGTTAACAGTGACACAAACTATCAAGGCAATGCATTGGTTTATATTGACCAAGCTAAAGCAGAGTCAATTTGGGTTGGCGCACAAGACCAAGAAGGAATACCAGCTTACTTTTCTATATGGGCTAATCAATTAAACCTTTGGCCAAAACCAGATAATAACTATTCATTTACTCTTAGAGGTTTTCGCAACCCATCATTAGAGTGGTTGTCTGATGAAAATACTGCAATTGACATTTCACCTCAATTACAATTACCATTAATTAATTATGTTATGGCACGTATCTTCCAATTCCAGGAAGACCCAGAGATGTCAAATGAATACATGCGTAGCTTTGAAAAAGCAATTGCAATTATTCAAGGAAACTTAACTGCACCATCAAGCAACAGACAGCTTATTATGTCTGGTGGATTACAACTTACTCCATACGACTGGTGGTGGTCAGATGCACCAAATCTACGTGTATTACCAGGTGCCCCATATCCATTAGGAGTAGCATTATAATATGGCTCAAATTCTCTTTGACCAAAAAAGAGACTTTACTGGTGGACTTAACTTTCGTGCTGACCAGTTTCAGTTAAGAGATAATGAATCACCGTTCATTCTTAACATGGATGTTGACCCACGTGGTGGCGCTTTTACACGTGCCGCATACAAAAAGAAGCACGCCACACAAGTTAGTGGTAACTGGAAACCAAAAGGGCTTTTTAATTATAAAGATTCTTCGTCACCAAGAATAATATTAAATACTGGATATGACTCAGTAGGTCCAACAGATGGAAAAATTTATCAATCATCTGGTAGCAATTTTTCAACAATACAATATGCGGTATCCACAGACGTTGCTGTTAAATCTGAAAATGGCGCAAGTGTCACACAATGGCTTGATACAATTTATATGGCAGTTGGTAAAGACGCAAGCCAAATGTACAAATGGAATCAAACAAATACATATGCTGTTGCACTTGCCGCATCTGGCCCAACATGGCAACCATATCAAACACCAACTGGTGGATACATGCCAAGAGCAGAGCATGTAAGAGCTCACGCAAATAAATTATTTGTTGCCAATACAAAAGAATTAAACAATGATGCTACACCATCTCTAGTTGACCATCCAAATAGAATTCGTTGGTCACATGAAAATAGACCAGAAGACTGGTTCCAAGATGACTATATTGACATTGTTGCTGGTGGTGAAGGTATTCGTGGTTTAGCAATAGTTGATGGGCAGTTGCTAATATTTAAACCAAAAGCTGTTTATTTGCTTATGGGTTATGATGTTGATTCTTTTCAGCTTGTAGAACTTTCAACAAATGTTGGCATTCAATATCCCCAGCATGTGGTAGAGGGTTCTGGTGGAGCATACTTCTTTGACTATCCAGCTGGATTGTTATTCTACAATCGCAATGGTATTCAAGATATCTTTAGCCGCTTAAAACCAACTATTGATACCAATAGAATCAATGCTAACAAATTAACTGATTTAACTTTATCATATGTAAATGATAGAGTATGGATGTCAGCACCATTTGACTTTGACCCAACAACCACAAGCTCTACAACAAACCCGACGGGAACAGCTGTAGAGTATTCAAACATGAATTTTATATTTGACCCTAGCATTGGTCAATCTGGTGCATTTACCATGTATCAATCAGCTATTTTTCAAGAAGCTGCGACACCCGTTACCATAACTGGATATGGTTTGTTATCTGGATGTGACTGGAATGATGCTAATGGTGAGATTTGGCATTTGATGATTCACCCAAATAGCTCTTTTAAATATATCATGTATGTAGATGAATTTGAATACTCAGATGATATTCCACAAAACGTAATGGATGATATTCCAGCTGGAGATTCTTTAGGAAACTTTCAAACTGTATTTGTTACACCCTGGTTTTATGATGACCGCTTCGTGCAAGATAAAACATTCGTAAGAAGTTTGTATGTAGTACGCCCAGTTGATGAAACAACTGAAATAACGGTAGATGTGTATCATGATTTCAATACAGAAACTAGAACCACAAGTCATACAATTAATCTTGAGCCTGTAGTCACTGGTGCATTATGGGGCACTGGTGTATATGGAACTGGAGAATTTGGTGAAAGTGACCTTAGAGAAGGTATTCAAAGAGGTGGCAGATTAAAGAGAGCTAAATCTGTACAACTTAAGTTTGAAGGACCAGCCGAAGTAACAACAGGCAGTTTTGCTGGTAGACAATGGGGATTAAATTCAATCGCATATAAATTTAAGAGAAGAAAAGTAAGGAGTCAGAAATAAAATGGCTGTATTATCAGGATTATATACATTTAATAATGGTGACGTAATTGACGCACCACAAATGAATACTAACTTCACTCAGGTTAAAAACTTTGTTGATGGTTTATCAGCAGGCACTAACTTTGATGCTGGAGCAATCGGCACAGCAACAATTGCAAACTCGTCTATAACAGAAGCTAAAATAGCCACAGCAGCAGTAACAACTACAAAGATTGCAGCATCTGTTACTTTGACTACACCAAATATTGGTGCTGCAACTGGCACATCATTAAGCTTGTCGGGCAACTTGACAGTGTCAGGTAGTGCTGCAATAACAGGAAATATTGTTGGTCATATTCTTATTAATGAAGAAACAGCTAGCTATAGTTTATTGTTAGTTGATGATGGGGCTCTTGTAGAAATGAATGTATCTTCTTCAAATAACTTAACAGTGGAGCCAGATTCAACAACTAACTTTCCAATAGGTTCACAAATAGTTGTTTTGCAAACTGGTACAGGTCAAACAACTTTAGTTCAAGGTACCGGTGTAACAATTAACGCAACACCTGGTCTTAAACTTCGAGCACGATGGTCATCAGCCACTTTAATTAAGAGAGCTGCTAATACATGGGTAGCTATAGGAGACTTGTCCTCATAATGCGTATTATTGTTAGTACTGGCGGTGGAGAACCAACCACCCCAACGATTGGTACAGCCACAGCTGGAAACGCATCAGCTATTGTAGCCTTTACTCCATCAACATATATTGGTAAAGGTACAATAACTTATACTGCTACTTCTAGTCCTGGTGGTATTACTGGTTCTAGTGCATCTGTTCCAATTACTGTTTCGGGTTTAAACAATGGAACAGCATATACATTTACTGTTGTAGGAACAACTAATTATGGTGTTTCTTCTGCTGCCTCAGGGGCATCTAATTCTGTTACGCCATCTGCTCCAGCACCGTCCTTCCCACCATCTTTCCCGCCATCTTTCCCACCATCATTCCCTCCATCATTCCCACCGTCTTTCCCACCAGATTTCCCACCAACTTTCTGTTCAAGTTGCGTACCAAGTAGTCAGGGCCAAGCAGCAAATGCTGGTTGTGCTGCAGGAGCAGGCGGCAGTGGCGGATGCTTTGGTTGGTATCAATACTATAGTTGTGCACCAGCGGGTTGCTCTGGTTGCGATTGCCCTCCAGTGCTGCTATACTGTACTGGACCAGCTTGTTTATTCTAACTAAAATAGGAAGATTATGAATAATTTACCATTAAATCCATATGAGCATCCAGAAGAGTTTGACTTTTTTGCTTTTGTTGTTGATGGAGAAGTGGCATTTAAAATACCAGTTCAAACAATTTTTGAACAAATGGTTGCAGCAATGTCGTCTGACCCAAAGGTTATAAAACTATCTAACAATGATAAACTTTCTGTAGTAGAAGGTTGGACATATGATGGTGAAAATTTTTTAGAACCGGTAGAATGATTTTTAAATGACAAATGCTTGGCAAGAGTATAAGAAAAAATTAGGCAACACAAGACCATGGGATGTTTTTAAGCAAGAAGCTTATAACACCGATGAACAAACAGCAATAGACAGATATGCTATTTGCTTAGAATGTCCAAAGCTAATTAAAATTACAAGACAGTGCAAAGAATGCGGATGCATTATGCCTGTAAAAGTAAAACTGAAGGAAGCTTCATGTCCATTAAAGAAATGGTGATTGAAGAACAAATATCTTTAACACCGCCTGGATACTGGGGTTCATCATTAGATAATATATTTATTATTTATAATTTTATAAGCAAAGAAGAATCAGAAAAAATTAACAATTATATAAGGGTTAATACAGTTTGGGATGAAACACCAACACATGATGTGTGGAAGAGTAGAGTTCACCACAATGGTTTGTTTACTGATAATTCTATAAAACTTATAACTAAAAATATTATTGATAGAGTTAAACTTAAAATAGAAAATACTTTGTCAGTAGAACTTGCAGACAATGCAGCGTCGTTGGTAAGATGGAGAGTTGGAGATGGACAGGGGCCACACGCAGATAAACAACTGAATGATGGAACACCAAATATGTATCCACAAAATGACATAGCATCGTTGGTGTATCTAAACGATGATTATGAAGGCGGAGAAATATATTTTCCAAATCAAAATTTTAAAGTAAAACCATCAAAAAATAGTTTAATATTTTTTCCAGGAGACATTAACTATTTACACGGAGTAACTACTATAGAAGAAGGAATAAGATATACAATGCCTTCTTTTTGGAAGGTTACAAAAATAAGTACAAATCATACCGAAGGAAACTAATGAATATCGATATTATTACAGTAGATGACCCTAGATTAGGGATTAAGATTTATAAATCCGCAATTGACCCATCAATTGTTAAAGAATTAAATAATGTTTTAATGGATAGTAAACACCCAACATTTAAATGGAGTGAAGCTCTTGTTGGATATGGCGAAAAAATGCCAGGATATAGAGATTGTTTTGACTGCAAAATAGGTTCTGGAAATGTAGAGTTAATTCCAACTAAACTTTCTGCTTTAAAAGATATTTATTTTAAGTGTAAAGAAATAATTACAACTTGTGTAAATCATTATTCTGAATCTCAAAATATAAAAATGGACTATATGGAAGCAATTAACTTTGTTAAATATGGACCTAACGAACACTTTTCTGCTCATAGTGACCATGGATTTAGTTATGTTTGTACGGTGTCTTCGGTTATGTATTTAAATGATGACTACGAAGGTGGGGAATTAGAGTTTACAAAGCTTGGATTTAAAATTAAACCTGAAGCTGGAGATATAGTAGTGTTTCCATCAACCTATATTTTCACACATGCATCGCTACCAGTTATTTCTGGAACTAAATATTCAGCGGTAACCATGTTTGATTATAACGATAAGTGGCATAAGTCTCATACCCCAGAGGCTCCAAGCCAGTTACCACCGACATTTCACCCTACATCTACAAAGTAGGGTAATAAGTAATACTTGACCCTGTATTATAGGAGATTATTTTATGGCAATAGACCCATCAATATACGAAGCAGCTAGAAGGAGCCTTTTAAATAACTATGCTCAACAGGCTGCCCTTAATGCTTATCAGCGTTATTTGGCTGAGACCCGTGGGCAACGTGCTTTAATTCAATTAGAAGAAGCTGCCTTTGGTAGAACTCCAACCGGTAAACAGGGTGAGCTTCCTGCCCTAACAAGCTCCTATGCCCGTAGAGGATTGACTGGAATGGGCACTCGTTCTGGTATTTATAAGCGTGCTTTACAAGAGTATGGACGTCAAAGAGCTAGACAGACAGGCTATGCAAAAGAAGATATAGCCCAACAACTCAGAGGCTTTGACCTTGCCGCAACACAAGCACAAGAAACATTACAAACTGGCTTAACTAATTTAGAACAAGATAAAGCTAGACAGATTTCACAAGATGCGCAAGCATTACTCAATTTAAGGTAGGATGATATGGCTGTAACAGTAAGCAGATTAGGAAGAACTCTTCCAGGAACAAGACCAACATACACTGAACCAGACCCAAATGATGGCGCAAGTGCAACTGGTGGCGCAACAACACCAGGTGGTATATCAACCATAGTTGTAGATACTAGTGGTGGTCAAGGTGGATATTATTCATACCTTTCTGCTTTAGAAAAAATAAAAGCAGACCAAGCAGCAGCACAAGCTGCAGTAAATAGAGCAACTCAAGGTTCACAATACCAGGCAAACTACCTTACTGGATTGTTGAATCAAGGTGTTCCAACTAACATAACAAACTTACTAGGAACCGCTGAAACAGGTGGTAAAGAGTATATCCAAAACCAATATGATTTACTTACAAAACAACTTCTTGGTCAGTACACACCAGAAACAAATGTTGGTACAGGATATCTTGGTGCAGAAGGTAGAACAACTGCGGCATATAACGCACTACAAAATTATTTACGACAGAATCAACCAAACGCATATACTGAAGCACGCCGTCAAACGGCTACTCCAATGACTAGTGATGTATTAAATTATCTTGCAGGTCAAGGTGTATCTGGTGCGCCGGTTCAATCACAAGTTGACTTAGCAAACCTTGCTGCACAAGGTGGAGCTGCAAATTACAATGCACTTCTTAATACACTACAAGCGGCACAAACAGCTGCAGCACAATCACGTCAAGCTGAAGAGCAAATGGCAAGGTCATCTGCACTTTCTACATTGCAGGGTATTTATCAGGGTCAGGCTGGCGGATTGCAACAGCAACAATTGCAAGCACTTGCTGAACTACAGGCTAATATAACCAATCAGAGAATAGCCGCAGAAACAGCAGCAGCTGCTCGTAACCAAACTGTACAGGATGCACTAGCTGCACTACTTGGAACTGGCTATATCAATCCAACCCAGATTACTCCAACAACTATAACTGGAGCAGCACCTGGTACCACAATTACAACTTCACAGCCAACAGTTACTCCACCAGTAGTAACAGCTCCATCACCGATTGAGCAGTTGGCCGCTAAAACAGCTAACATAAGAAATGAAGCATTGGTAAATAGAATTGAGAATTTCGTTGCTTCTAATCCAAATGCTACACCAGCACAAATTAGAAGACAGTTCCCACAACTTGGCGCAAATATAGTTTAAGGAATAACATGGCACAAAATCCATTGACCAGAAGATTGATAGCAGCTGGTGCTAGTCCAGAAAGAGCACAGCAGTTTACAACCATGGCTGCACAAAGAGCTTTACGTGCTCCAGGTGTACCAACGCCAGTGCGTCAGAGAATGCCAAGAGAAACTGGTGACGGTTCAGGCGTTAATCCTCCAACACCACCAAGAGAAGAACCAATTATTCCTCCTGGTGTTAGACAAGGTGCAACAGCAGAGGTTGCATTTGACCCACAAATTATGGCAATTGCTCAAGCCAAGTATCCAAGTACTTGGAGAACTCCAGCTGTAGAATCTCCTGAAGCAGAAGATTATATTATTGGCGCATATGGAGAAAAAACAAATCAAGATATTATTAACACTGCATTTAAGCAATATGCACCGAACTATTTGAAGCTTGAGAAATCATTTAATCAAAAGTTTTCTAAAGGTGATATAAATCCAATGGCTTATACTTTTAATGATAAACTTTATTCATGGCTTGCAAACGACGTGCCATTAGAAACGGTTAAAGAATTGATGGCAGCAGAAGCAATCACAAGTCCTGGTGCATTTGGTGGATTGAAGTTAGACGAAGCACAAAGATTGGCTGATGATTTATACTCAGAGTATGATACTGCAAACAAGCAAGCTATTACTGCAAGACAAGAATTTCTAAACAATGATAAATATTGGTCAGCATCAATTCCAAATCCAAAGTTTAAGTATGGTGCAACAACTAACTTAAGACAAGGTACAATTGGTGTTGATACGCTACCCAATGCAAAGAACTACTACCAGCAGTGGACAGATTTAGCTAAGACTTCCTTCCCAGGAAGCTCTGCTGCAGCAGGTATAGCTGTAGATAAACTCCTTGCCGCGGTAAAGAAGAGAAACGGAACACCATTTACTGATGAAGTCATTAGAAGACAAGACCTCTACAAGGCTTCAATAGTACAAAGATAATAAAGATGGCAATAACCAAAACACCACCTCCACTACCAATAGTTCCTGGTGGCACAACTCCGTCTACGACTGTGCCAAAGGCACCTACTGGAACAATCATTCCACAGGTCCCAACACCAACTACTGTTCCTACTCCAGTAAAAGGAACGCCTCCAGTTACTGTTCCTAAATCATCAACGCCAACGATTCCAACTATTACACAAAAGAAGGGTGCTCCTCCTCTTCCAGTGGGAACCGTGCCAGCAATAGAAGAAAATGTTCCACCCGTTGGTCAGGCTGGCATGGCAGTTCCAACAACCAAAACTCCACCAAAATATGTAACATCTCCAGACTTGTATGAAGCACGTAGAGATTTAGGTCAAGCATCTATTGATGCATTGCGTGCAGGGGTATCAGTTGAAGAAGTAGAAAGAACTGTTACTGGTGAAGAACAAAAGATGCCAGGTGGATGGCGCGGTGCATTAGCAAAAGTTATTAACTATGATATTATTCCAGGTAAAATGGAATTTAAACCATCTAGTTTAGTACTTGGACCATTGACTACTATTGATGTTGGACGTCGTGCATTGGTCTCTGGATTTAGAGAGTCAGTAGAACTTGCAAAAGATATTAGAGATGGCAAGCAACGCTACCAAGCAACTGATTATATTCCTACGCACAAGCAAACTGGATTGCCAATTGCTAAGCCTGGTGACTTGGTTATTGATAACTGGGAAGAGATTATCAATACACCAATTCCTAATATTGAAAAAATAAATACATTTGAAGAAGCACAAACTGCGCAAGACAAAATTGTACAAGATAAAGCAACTACTACATCTGGCAGCTTAAAAGATTTAGTAAGACAAACAAGAGATATTACTACTGGTTTTGGTGACATACCCTATGTGCAGACTGGTAACAAATGGGTTGACCGTGTTATTGGTTTGTTTGGTGACGTTGCTTTAGACCCAACAACTTATGTTGGTGCACCTGGTGCATTAACTAGAACAGGCGTTCAAGCAGGTCTTCGAGCAGGTGTGCGAAGAACAGCAGTAGAACTTGCTCAAGATGCAGCAGCGCTGGCAGCAAGAGACCTTGCAGAAAAAACTGCAGTTAGAGAAGCAGCTGAAGCAGCATCTCGTGAGGCAGCAGATTACGCAGAAAGACTTGCAATAGCAGGAACAGAGTCTGCTGTTAAAACTCCAATCATCGCCGGCACAATACCTGATGCTACGGCAATCATAAGAGAAGCAGAGCAAAGAGCAGCACTTGCAGCAGAAGCAGCAGCTAGAGCAGCAGCAGACGAAGCAGCAGCAGTAGCCGCTAAAGAAGCAGCTGATGCAGCAGCCTCCACTGCAGGCAGAGGGTTAACAGCAGCAGAAGAAGTTGTTACTCAAACACAACGTCAAGCACCACGTAGAACATACGGAGCAGGGGCAAAAGAAACATTAGCTAATACTGTTCGTGAAATAAGAGAAGAGGCATTGGCTGCTGCTACGAATGAGGCGCTTCCAATGGTTGAAAGAGTTGCCGCAAGAAAAGCTGCAACTGTTTTGTCAGATGATTTAATTTCTGGTATTGCAACAAAAGGTTATGCCAATATAACAGGCGAAGCTGCTCAACTTCTTGGAGTTAGGGGCGGTTTGCGCATTGGACTTCCAACATTTCCAAAGTTCACTATTCCTGGAACAGCACCATTTACAGGACTCGTTGGCAAAGCTGTAGCTGGTCGTCGTTTATGGTTTGTTAATACTCCAAAGGGAGCAGCATTATTAAATAGATTTATGGGTGCACCTGAAGGTGGAATACTTGGTGAAGCAGATATTCTTACCTTAAGAAAAGGATTGAGCCAAGGAACCCTTAAGGGAGCAGAAGCAGTAGACGCAGTGGCTTTACTAGCAGCAGATAGAATTAATCGCGCACAATTAAACTTCTTAAGAAAAGAAGGTGTTGCGATTATAAATGGTTTAAAGAAAGAATATCCAAAATTTACTAAAGTTGTAGATAAGATTTCTCCACATCTATTAACACCAGAAATAAGTTGGGGAGCCAAAGGATTAAGACCTCTTTCTGGAGTTGAACGTGAAATCTATGATGCCTATAAACAAATATTAGATGGCACATTTGGTCAAGCACAAAAGCGATTAGATGCTCTTGGCGCAAAAGGTTTAACTAAAGTTGATAATTATTTTCCAAGAGTACAAAGTGCAGCAACATTACAATGGGCTGGACGCAATAGAAGACTTGCAGACAAAGTGGCATCAGACCTTGGTATTGATACATTAACATTATTAAGCGGAAACTATCTTGATAGAACACTTATCCCAGGAAAAAAATGGTTTGGTTATACATTGACTCCTGCAGATATTGCTGGAGGTATTCCAAGACTTAACCAAATTGCAAAACAATATGGTAAGGTAAAGTTTGATTTCTTTACAACCAATGCCAATGAAGCACTTGCTGGCTATCTTAATAATCATGCAAGATTTATGGCTTATACTGCAGCAGTATTAGGTTTGCCAAAGACTCCAAGCGTTATACCGGGTATTGGAACTATTACTACTCGTGGAGCATTGGGAGGAACTGCTAGAGGAGTGCCAAGTGCCTTTGATGCAAGATATGTACCACCAGATATTATAAATGCAATTGCCACAAGAAGAGCATCTGAACTACCATTTGCAAGAGCTTCACGTATTGCAACAGAAACAAAAGATTTGAAAGCTGTACAAGCAGCATTGACTGATGTTGAAACAAAAGTCACAGCGCTCATGCGTCCAGATAAACTTGTCAATTGGTCGCCTGAACAAATAGAAACAGCCAAAATATTGATTAGTACTCTTGGCGAACGTCTTAAGGGTGATGTTGTTATTAAGCAGGAAATAAAAACACTTGCTAATGAATTAGAAAATCATATTGTTAATGTAACTAGAGCCATTGATTCAGGTACAGTTGACCCGGTGGTTGGTGGATTGTTGTTGGACGAAGCAGAGAACTTGGCTATAGCTGTAGCAGATGACATTGCAAAAGTAAAAACTACTTTTGCTGGTACTCCCGCAGAACGTTGGGCTGGAGTCAGCGAATTTGCAAGACTTGGATTTGAGTCAATTAATCCGGATAATATACCTAATACTTTTGTTCGTCAAGAGGTAGCAGGAATGCTACAGAATCTCAAGCGTCTTGATGATACAAAATTTGCAAGAAGAACAGAAGTATTGTTTAAAGATTTGACAACATTTACAAAAGCTACTGTTACCGGCAGTATTGGATTTCATGTTCGTAACGCATTAGGTAACACATTCATGATGCTTGCTGCTGGTGGTAAACCTGAAAACTTAATACAAGGTCTTAGTATCTATAGAAAAATAGAAAAAGGATTAAAAGAAGGACAATCAATAGTAGATGTAATAAAAGCTCTACCACCTTTTGAACAACAAGCTGTTAGAGACGCAGTTGCTTTGAGCGGTGCTACAGGATTCGGTCAGTTTGGTGAAATAGCTACAGCTGCTGGCGTGGGAAAGACTGGCATCACGGGCAGAACAGCAACAGGTCTTACTCCATTTGCTGGACGTCAAATTCCATTTGGTGGTGGACGTGTAATTCCAGGAACACAAGTTCCAGGTGCCGCTAGAGCATCTGCTGCAATATATGCGCCATTGCGCAAACTTAGAGATAAGGGTGCAGCAATTGAAGAAGCAACTCGTTTTGCTTTGCTATATGATGGCATCAAGCAAGGACTTGACCCACAAGAAGCAGCAAACAGAGTAAACAAATACATGGTTGACTATGCAAATATCAATGCAATTGACAGAAACGTAAGAAGCATTGTTCCATTCTGGATGTGGATGAGCCGCAACTTACCACTGCAGATTGAGAATATGTGGATGGCACCTGGCGCATACCAAAAGTATTTAAGCTTCCGTAGAAACATGCAGGATAAAGAAGGCGAAAGCCCATTCATGCCTGACTATCTCAAGGAACAAGGTGCATTTAAGATACCAAATCTTAATGCAATTGAGGGTGGTATATTTGGTGGATTAGCTGGAGCTGCTATTGGTGGATTAACAGGTGGATTACCTGGTGCTGCAATCGGTGGAACAGCAGGTGCACTTGGTGGTAGTGCAGCCATTGGTCTTGGTGGTGGAGAAAGTCTATATCTAAATCCACAACTTGGATTCCCTGGTGCAGGTGCACCAAACATATTACAGCAGGCAGCTAGTGGCGATGTATACGAAGTTCTTTCTGGTTTAACTCCGGCATTGAGAGTACCACTTGAAAACGAAATAAACAAACAGTTGTTCAGTGGTGCGCCAATAACAAAAGAAAATCTCAGCGATAAAGAAAACTCACAACGTTATCGTCAGTACCTATACTCACAGTTGCTAGCACCTGCAGGATTAATTGGCAGATACTTGAGTGCCATACCTGGTGATGAACCTAAGTGGCTGCAGACTTTGACTGGCTCCAAGTTGGACAGAGAACTTAATACAACTCTCAGCTTGCTTGGTGCCCCTGGATTTAAGTTACGTTCAATAGAAGAACGCAATGAAATCATGAGAAGATATTATTTGTTACAAGAAAAAAAGAATAGAGCATTACAAAATCTCGAAGGACCACAAGAATAGGAGAATAAAATGGAGCAATTAAAAAACATTTTACTACGCATGCTTGCAACCTTCGCAGCATCAGGTCTTGGTGTCGTAGGCGCAGGTACAATCGCCGGCGTAGAAGTATGGAAAGCAGTTATGATGGCAGGCATCGGTGGTGTTGCCGTTGTCATTGAGGGCTTGTCCCGTGCATTTTTAGATGACGGTAAGTTGTCTGTTTCTGAGATAAACGAAGTCTTCTCTGGCTTCGATAAGAAGGCCAAAAAGGGACCGTCAGCAAGCTGATTCGTTCTATCTTAATATCCTTGGCATTGCTCTTGGGCAGCGCCGTACCTGCACAGGGTAAAGAAGACCCATGTGCTTGGTTAGTGCCGCATCTAAAGCGTTATGGATTGCCGCCAGAACATTTCATACCAATTGCCCGCAGAGAATCCAATTGTAGAATAAAAGCAATCAATGCTAAGTTTGATAAAAACGGTAATGTCATATGGACGCTAAATAAAAATGGCTCCATAGACAGAGGACTATTACAAATCAATTCTATTCATAAACAAACTGTAAGACAAGTTTGTAAAGGTGATTTAGATTTATTATTAACTATTGATTGTAATCTGAAGGTTGGGTCGTATCTGTATAAACGATACGGGCTTGTCCCTTGGAGAGGGGCTTCCTCTTCTTTGGATTAGAACCACCCTTTGGTTCATGGTCAAACCAATCAGACCATATCATCACTGGATGATAGCCTAGCTTAATTGCATAAGCATCTGCAGTAGATTCTCTTATCATTGTTCCTGGTTGGGATATCTTTTTTAGATTGCCGGCAGGAACCTGCATGCGTCTTGATAATTCTTGCAGACCAATGTCGCTTCTGTCTTTACAAAATTTATCAAAGAATGGTTCGGTTGGAAACCATATCTTAAACTTGGGCACACCTGGAAGTTTACCACTTCTGAGTGTGTTCTTTTTTTTACGTCCGTTTAGCCATGTAACAATTATACTAAAACATTCCTTCATCGTCAAACGGAATGTCTTCTTCATCTAAATAATCTTTTAGATAATTAATAAAGCCTTGAATGAAAGCAAGCATGTGCATCTGTGAAGCAAAGTCTCCTTCTTGACTCTTGGCCCACGATTCAACTAAATCGACGCACATATCATTAGATAAACCAACATTAATTACAACACCATGTTCTGAATCATATACAATCTTTTCAGATGTAAGACTAAGTTCTTCTAGCTCTGATTCAGAAAATACTCTGTGTGCCCAATCATCACTGCTCATCTGGTATCAAGTAATCCCTTAATGTAGAATGCATTAATAATAATTCTTTTAGATTCTTAAATGCTGCTTGCGTAAGTCTCCATGCGTGTGGCGTAGAAACCCCGAAGCCTTTCTGCTAACCTTGGGTATGTTATTTGTTCGTAGATGATTGCGTCAATAACAAATTGGTCTTGGTCTCTTAGCATCTCCATGCAGTCAAGCAAGGCTTCTTTTATTATATTCGGTTCATCAGATGGAACTTTGATTTCTTTTCCTGGCGCAGCCTGCAGTAACGATTGCCAGATATTTATTGGCTGCGATTCATCAGGGAGGTTGTACAGCTCCTGACTATCTAATGGTAGTTCTTGACGATTAATAATATGTCCTTTATTACTTGTCAGAAACCACATTGTTAGCTGCTTTCCAGGCTTTAACAGCTTCTGGAACATTATCACCTGCTACATAGCGCAAGTGCCATGGTTCAGATGGCAGGACCTCCCAAGAAAAACCAAACTTGGTTGCATTGGCAGCCAACCATTCTAGTCTTTTACCTGAAGCATTTGCAATATCTACAGCAATTCCGCCAGTTATGGTTAGATGTACCAGGCACAGCCATTGGGGCCATACCTTTCTTTAAGTACCAAGTTTTACCTTTGTAAA
>Ga0129336_10001311_pt1 | contig 14998 bp, 22 predicted proteins | sample CPB6_02_DNA_FD_96878 | JGI IMG/M metagenome (GOLD analysis project Ga0129336, IMG submission 96878) | Freshwater to marine salinity gradient microbial communities from Chesapeake Bay, USA - CPBay_Sum_0.6_0.2_DNA | ecosystem: Environmental > Aquatic > Marine > Coastal | place: USA: Chesapeake...
CATCATCAGTCATTGTCCAACCTTCAGAAATCATTTCATCATAAGTTTTACTTTTTGCCAATTTATTTCCCTCTACCCAACTAGGTTGATCAAGTTTTTTAAGAAGATAAGATCCATCACCTTGATCTACCCACTCAACAGTATCACCTTCTTTTAGATTTGCTGCTTCTAGCAAGTCATCGGGAAATGTTACACAATATTCATCTTTATCAGTGTCTTCATCTTTGACTACTTCAACAGGAAGACGCCATTTCACAACTTTATCTTTAGGAGGAAACATTCTATCAAATTCAGAGTCACTCATTTCTTTCCATCCAATATGTTTTTGATGTGATGACAATTGATCTGATGCTGCTTTATCGCACATCGCATTCAGTTCTTCTTCAGTGTATTGCTTATGCTCTTCAGGATAATAATTCTCTTCCCAGAAATCATTCCAGGCTTTTTGACACTCGGGAGACTTATCATTTTTATCACAAGAAATTACAGATCGATCCACACCTTCATAATAATCTCTCTCTGCAATTGCGGCTCGAAAAAGTTCTTTATCATTATCAGAAACAGGGCGATGACCACTCAACAGTTCCAGGAGACCACCAGCACGACTAGCATAGTCTTTATGATAGTAATAATCCTCACGAACTGCTTCACGAATCGCAGAGTAGATCTCGTGCGGTGAAGCATCACCACTCATAGCATCGTGAATCCACTCTTGCAACTTTTCTAATGCGTAGTCCTTGTAGTTAAAGTCAGGACTATTTGGATTGGAGGTCATCGAGGTAATCTTTGATCGCTTGTTCCATAATAATCTGAATCTCCTGCTGTGTCAACCCATTCATCCACGACCACTTAGGATCATCAGGCGACCAATCGACTGAAAATGAACCGTCCTCATTTTGTGTTATCTTAAGTGTGTCTTCCATCAATCCCTTGGTTTTGGTTTGTTACATTCATTACAATAATAAGAAAAACCATCTCTGAAGTACTTCACAGGTTGGAAGTTATCCTCATTGAGTGGTTTAGTTTCTCCACATTTATCACAGATCCGCGTCTTTTTTGTGTTGTTTACGGATTCTCTTGAGTTCTTTAAGTTCAGATTTAATATTCTTGTAAGCAGATTCAGCATCAAGTTTTCCTCCCATTTCCAGTGCTATGATAATATCTACTCTTGTTCCAAAGTGTGCTAGTGCTTTTTCAAAATCATCAAGATCATACATCTTTTTCTTTCCACTTTTCTAAAGTCAGAATATCTATACGTGCATCAACTGCATCAATAGAATTCATAACTTCATAAAGTGTATTTGTGGTTTCGATATTTTCTGCTTCTAGAGTTTCTATTCTTTCTTGCAGATCAAGAATAATTGAATAGATGCTAGGTTCTTCGCACATTTTTTTGTCGGTAGGAGAAAATAACCAGCGTAAAAAATTCATTTCTCTATAACAGACTTATAGTATCTATTATATGCCAAAAATCTATTCATGCTAGGTTTTATGTCTAAACTCTGACAACACTCAAGGTATGAAATCCATTCATACCAAGGAGTTGTTGGATCGAGAACGTGATATGGTTGTTCTACAAGAATTCTTTCCAAAACTGCTCACCTTTTTGAAGTGCTAATACAACTGTGGTATGTTCTCTTGCGTGTCTATCAAGATCTTTATCTGCAAAATACAAATTAGATCTTTCTACAGCGCAACGAAAAATGTTTGCCCACATTTGTTGATTAGGTGTTAGTCTCATTTTCATTTTTCAAATCAGGATGCGGTGCATAAAGAGGACCTTGATAATCACCTGCATGAAAAGTTTTAAGTGCTTCTAAAACTTCTGGAGTTTCATTCCACTCCCAAACGTTGCCGTTCTTGTCTGTAAAAGTGCGTAGACTCATAGTTTGTAATTATCCTTTGTAGAATATGATTTGATATTAGCATCACCCCAACCTTCTTGCAATCCTTTCAGATAGAATCGTGTACCAGAGATACATTGTTCCTCTGTCATTGCAGTGATAAGAGGTTTACCATCTTTGTCAAATGAATGCCAAAGACCATACTTAGTTACTTCGCAATAAAATGCTTCGTCAATCAGTTGTTTTTCCATAATTACTCAATTGCCTCTCTAATTCTATTTTAATTGAAATCAAATTGCTGTAAAGAAATTGTTGATATTCGTTACCTTCTAATAGTTTTGTAATGTTTTCAACTTGCATTAATGCAAGAATAATCTTTGATTCTTTATTCATTAAGTTCATTCAAAATGTTAACAAATTCTTGAAAAGTTTTTGATTCTGCGTAATTTCCTGTAGATTGTGCTTTTTTGCGAAGTGCTTGAATCAAACGACTATCACCGGCAGGATCTCCAGGTCTTTTCTTTAAATTTTCTCTTCTTTCTTTTTCGTATTCATATTGATTTTTATTAGATCTTTTCTTCGCAGGAACTAATCCACCAGTATGTTTTCCAATCTCCGTATCGTCTTTTGCCATTTGCACAAATACTTTTTAGGTATTTATGAAAAAACCTCCCAGGGGGAGGTTAAAGATTACTTGATGATTTCCCAGTGCTCATCACCACTTTCAGGAATCCAAAAGAAGTAACGTCCACTAATTGATGCAAGAAACAACTTACCATCCTTACGTTGTTCTACAACACATGAATTGTGTTGATCCATCATGTTGTGAAAACGATTCACTGCTTTCTTCGATTTAGGACGAACGCAAACAAACTCTTTTTTGGTTTTGATCATGGTTTTGTTTGAACTGAAGTTACTATAACGGATTTTGGAGTAAACTCTTGTGCTCTTGTGACAGTTTCAAAAGTGTCTTAAAAAAGCTTAATACTTTTCTTGAACCCGCCACATACGCAGTTTAGAGACTTATTGGGGACTTGTCAAGTACTCATGGTATAAGGAATTTTCAAAACTGTGTGCTTCTTGTTCCCAAGGTTGATCATCATAGTCGAGATCACTACAATCAATACCTTTCCATAGTCTTTTCTGACCTTTATCTTTTAAATCACCACGAACATGTTGAAGAACATGTTGCAATTCATGGAAAAGTGTCTTAGTGTAGTGTTCCACGCTTAAGAAATTATGAATTTCAATTAGAAAACAACGAGGTCTCCAATCACAATCCTGAACAGTACACCATCCATAGACACCTTCTCTTAGAAGTCCTCGATGTAAAACTTCTATCTCAAGTTTATATCTAGGAAGATACTTAGACACAAACCAATTTACGATTTTTTCACATCGTTTCTTGGAATACTTGTATCCAGAAGTAGATAAGTACAGCATCAGAATGCCTCCAAAATCACACTGGTCAGTCTAACTCCCCAGTTCATGAAGATAAGCAGAGACGCTACAAAGAGCAGTCTGTCAAAGTTTGAGTGTTTCATGAGTCAGTTACTCAACAGACACATAATAAGGCACACAGACCGCTCTAGAAGGACCTGTGTGCCACTTTGTCAGGTGTACATGTATTTCCTTATGTCTGTAACAAGTTCATTTGATTTAAACTTCTTTATGATGTCTTCATCAACTAAATCTGGATGAATCCACCAATCTTCAAAAGGACAAAAATCATTTCCTGAAACATTTTCAACAACAAGTTCATAACCAAGGGACTTTAAGTATCTTCTCGATTTATCACGATATGAATTAGTCATATCAACATAATAATCATGTTCGTAAGTAATTATTTTAAATTTATATTGTTCAAATGGAATTGCAAGCAATGCCTCAAAGGTTATATTGGATGGTTCAATATCTATTTGTAAGTAATCAACTACGCGATCACTATAGTTTTCTCTAAGTAATTTTTCATAATCAATTTGCGTAGCATCTTTACAAATAATCTTATTGCTTCTTTGCTCAGCAAACATTTTGCACAAATCTTCTTTAATTTCTACAGATACACCTTTCCAATCAAATTTGGTTTCTAGAAGTGCTGTATTGCTTTGGTAAAATGGTTGTTGTGCTCCTATTTCAAGATAGGTTCCGCCTTTTTTACCATTTAACACGGAAAGAATGAATATGTCCTGGAAAACTTGAGAGTAATTTTTTTCGATAGTTTCAATTCCATCAAATTTAAACATTGGTTTTAAATTGTGAAATTTAGATTGATTGTATTTGATTTGTTCTTCTGGAACTTCACATGCCAGATTCATTAAATTTTTTTCTACTGATTGATAATGAACAGGATCTAATTCATAATTCTGTTTGAGATGTTGAAATAGTTTTCTTGAAGTATCTCCCTTTCCCCACCAATAAGCAGATACTGCTTTTTGAAAAACTAATCCATACTCTCCCGGATAATTAACATCTGTTCTTAGAGGTTTGGAATCAAAATTGCAAATTGCCATTCCAATATTTGCAGTTGTATAACACTCCGCGTATTGATTTTCATGTTCTTGTTGGAGACTTAACAAATAATATGCTTCTGGTCTTTTTGGAAGAATTGTAATAGCATGTTGATACAATCCTTTAACTGTGTAGTTTCTATTTTTTTGATCTTTGAAACACGATGCCATATGCAAAAGACATTCGTAGATTAATTCCAAATCATCTGTTCTATCTGCTGCTCTCAAATAATATGAAATTGCTGCTGCAGTCTGCCCTTGCTCATGATACCATTTTGCTAAATCGTAATTTTTTCTAGGATTTTCTGTATCAAAAGCATATATTTCTAAAAGTGTTTTTTCTAAGTCCATGAGTAATGTTAATGAATTATTTGAATTTTCTTCCCACCATTTCAGTACGGTATCATGAGAGGTAATATGCGATGGTCCTTGACCTTCTACAATTTCATATTCATCTTTAAATCCAGTAAACTCAACTGATTTTGTAAATGTTGCATCAAACTTATAAACCTCTTCAACAAATAATGGAGCACCATAAGTTTTTCCCATCGTGAAAATAAGATTCTCTATAATTGGTTGAAGTCTCCAACCGTCAACGGGAATATCAAAAACATATTCGCCTTCTTTGTAATAGGTATTAACTAATTTTCTTGCATAATCTCTCTTTAAAACATATGCAGATGCAGCCCAATCATCAAGATAACGTTCTCTAAACTTAACATCTTCTATACTATTGCGAACCCACATGAGTTGAAGGCAATCCCAATCATGTGGTAAGTAACTTAAAAATTCTTTCCAACTAAAATTCCAATGTTTAACAGTCTTTAAAGATAAATCATCTTCACAAAAAAATGCATAAGGTTCATGATCAGGTGTTTCATCCAACCATCGCTTAATGCATTTTATATGAGAGACACAACATCCTTTGCTGGCATCTGTTAACTCATGAACAAATTGTCCTTTAACTACATCATTACACTCATGAAATCTTTTTGAAATTACACCTTTGATATTATCAATTCCATATTCTTTAAATTGTTCTTTTAAGTAATTTCTACGATCAATACTTTCTTCTAGACTCAGATAATAAACAGATGGAAATCCTTCTAACTTATTCATATAAATTCCTCCAAAATATGACCAGGTACGCGAAGAATATATGCAGCGTTGTCTTGAAATCCAAAAGAAATTAAATAATCATTTTTATATTTTGCCATACCACAAGCAAATTCAATTTTTCCTTCTAAGAAAGAAAATTCATCGGAGAATTTTTGTATCTCCCAATTTTTATTCCAATACGTAAATTTATGTCGATAAGTGGCATTTTTTCTTCCTGCCTCACTTTTATATAAATCAGTTTCATGATTTAATGTCAGATATCCATCTTTATAGGAAAGAACCTGAGAACCACCACGAAGATCTTTTGGTGCCCAAATCCAATCCTTTAAAACAGTGGTCTCGCAAGTTTTATTTTCTGGATCAATTTTTACAACTTCAGTTCCATTCGTCCATTTGACATAATGATATGGAAGGTCTAAAATAGGCATCCAGTTTTTTTCACAATAAGAATTATCATCTCCTGGAGCGGGAATACGGAATCTTGATATTTCTTTTACTTCTGTATCAGTGATTTCAAGTTCACTTAACTCCATTCTTCCTTGACCATTTGGTGTTGTATCCCTACGAACACCAGAAAGGTAATATTTGTTATTCCACTTAACTAATCTTGCATCTTCAAGACCAACAAATTCCCAAATTGGTTTTACATCTAATTTTGATGTATCTACCTTTGAATATCTAACCATATCAAGATTATCATTTAACTCACAATAATAATTTGTGGTCGTTAAAGTAATATCGTTTTCGGGATTTAGATATACTAAAGGTCCATACTGATGCTCAAAATTGTTGAGTTCTGAATGATAAAGTGTGTACTGAATGTGGCGAACATTAACCAATATCTTGTCATTATCTACAAATACTGATGGATTACAAAGTCCAGTCCCATTCGTTAGATTCGACGGAATAATAAGTGGTTTTATATTGCCACCATGACTTAAAACATGCTTTACAAAATTCATAATAGATTATAATTTTATTTTACGTTGTTCTTACGGGTTTCCATCCAAAATTAGGTCTCCATTTGCACAGTTTACCGTCAATTGTGTATTCGATATCTGGATTTGGATACCATTCAAATAATTCCTCATCGAGGATATAAGTTTCGTCAGGTGCTGGTGGGATAAATGCATTTAATGTAGAATCATAAGTGTATCCAATTGCAGCAGGATTTTTTGTGATACTATCATCATCCTGAGAATATTCTTGTAGACTTTCTGCTTCTGGATATTGCGATAGAATGTATGATGGATCATGAATAACCATATCACCATATTCAGGATCTAAAATGTATTTTGGTGGTGCAATTACATTAAGAACAAGATTGTTTTTATCTAAAATTGCAAATAGCCTAAATTCTTCCATCGTAATCTTTTTTTTGTATTATTTATTTAAATGTCATAAGAAAAAATTGTGTCATGCAATATCTACCAAAACCAGGAGGTAAATTTTCTGGCATGGTAACTTCATCAACTGAATGTAATACAAAAGATGGAAACACAACAGTCATATTATGCTTTATTTCTATTTTTTCATTATATTTTGAAAAATAAAAATCTCCACCTTCAAATAATTTTGGTTCTCTAAAAAACCAAGTCAATGCAGTATGTATTGCTGTGTCTTTATGAGGCTTATAATGACCTCCATTCTCATAGTAACTAATTAAAGTACAATCACGATCACATTCTTTAATTGACTCATATCCAAAGTTTAAACTTGCGTAACTATTTAAATATTCAGGAAAAAAAAGTTTTCTATTAACTTTTAAGATATTTGATATTTCTCTTTTTTTATAAAGATCATCTAAGAATAAAGCTCTATTTTCCTTAAGAGGTTTTCCATCTTCCGTCGCTGTTCCTGAAAGCAAAGGTTCTTCAAGTTTTTCTGGATAAGTTAAAAATTTAAGTTCTTCAGCAATCAATTCCAACTCCTCTTCGGAGTACATATTTTCTATCTTAAGATATGGGAATGGATTTTGTACTTTTGTTATTATTTGATCCATGTCAATTAGATTTGGTAATAAAATTTTCAGTCCACGTTCCAGTTAAATAATGTCTAGTATAGACTGTGGTTTCATTTGAGTTTAAATCATTATAATTATCAACTGTTTTAGATTTAAGTTCTGGATTTGAAAGTAACCAATTGAATTGATATTCTACAATTGGATTAAACAATTCTTTTGATAGTATGTATATTTCTTTTGAGTATGAGTTAATAGCAGAAGAAATTAATTTTGGACCTCCAGTTTTATGGCAAAGTTCAACCATTGATGAATAATTTAATTGTTCATACAATTTAAAAATTTCAATATTAGAATTATAAAATTCTTTTGATTTCTCCATACATTCAATCCAAAAATTATTATTTGAAGATGAAATCATAAGAGAATTCTGTACAGTCTCTCCCCATTGAGGCCAACTTTCTATTATATAAGTGTCTTCTACCAAGTGGTCATAAAAATTTTTATAGCAGTAAATATCCATATCTGAATAAATTCCACCATATTTGTGTAAAATACAAAACCTTATGAAATCAACTCTCATAATATAATGTGGAAATGAATCATAAAGATTTAAAAAATTTGGATAATCTTTTTTCACTAAATCTCTATTATCTTCATCTGTCCACATCATAAAATTAAATCCTGGAAAATTATTTTCCCAGGATTTTTTGCATTCATACCATATTGGAGACCACTGATTTTTATCAGATGGTGCAGTATGATGAATAATTTTTGGTATCATTTTGGCATACCGAGATAGAATCTTTTGTCATAAAGATAATCTTTATGTGGACCATCGGCATTTACATAATGAAGAAATGCTTGTAAGTACCATCGTTGAGTAAATGGTTCTCTCCAATGATATAAATCACAACCATGATACAAACAAAGATCTCCAGGTTCTAATTCAATTTTGACAGCATCACTTTTATCTTCATTTTTACTAAAAAATATTGGATTAATTTTTTCTCCTTCTGGAACTCCAAGTGCTAGAGTTCCAGATAGTTCGCAGGATGGTCTGTCTCTATGAATAGCAAGTTCATCTCCATTTCCATATAGTCTCACATATGAATAAGTTGGAAGCAAAGAATATTCGGCAACATCACTTAATTTTTCAGCAGATTCTCCCAATATAGTATCCATCAATGGATCGCCATAAAATATGTAAGAATTTGGCGCTTGACCATCTCCAATTTCTGCTTGACCAGCATTAATTCGTGTGAAAAAATACTGATTAATAAAATTGACAAAATCTGGATCTAAAAACCCACGAATGATTTTATATCCATCATCTTTGAATGACATAATTACCTCATTTAAATGCTGGTCCGTGAATCCACACGACTAAAGAATACCTTTCTCCTTTTGTAACAGGAGTAACTTCATGTAATGTATATGATGGAAAAGTAACTACCATTCCCTTTTCTCTTGGAATTACAATTGGATCATATGAAGTATATAATTTTAACTCACCACCTTCATATTCCGTTGGATCTGAGAGTTGAACTACAACACTTAGTTTTCTATTATGTGGATTTTTCCAATTTAAGGGATCTACGTGACTTTTATAGCAACCATTTTCTTTCGAATTATAATATGTAAATTGTAGATTTTCAATCATTGATAAATCAAAATTGAAAAATTTTTCATTATTTTGTTGAACAACTGCAGTTAATCTCTCATAAATCCAACTCGTATGTTCATTGGGAAAAATCCACGAATTAAAAGATCTGCGATGATGTAAACAATTTTCACCATCACCTCCAGTTTGTGCTCTGGACATATCTAATCGACGACCAATTACTTTAATTCTTTCTATTTCTTCACAATTAAAAACACCAGTATTCCAACAATAAGGTTCATAATCTTTTGTCGTTAGATGCCAATAAGGTCCCCAGTTATTTTTGATAGGATCTTTAAGAAGGTCGAATGAATTTTTATTTGAAAAAAATTTAGAAGTCATACTTTACATTAAAAAAATCAGATATGGAATTACAAGCATCTATTTGTTGGTAGATATTCATCTCAAGATCAAAATATTTTTGTATATTACTATCAATTATATCATAAAGTTCTTTAATTTGTTCTGAACTAAAGGTATGATATCCATTTAAGCACTTAAAATTAATAACAGATTTATCTTTCAATAGAAATAAAGCATATAAAGTTTTATTATCTGGTTTAATTCTTGCACCTTCGTAATATATTGGGGATTCTTGCTTTTCTTTTCTAAGTGTTGTTATTAAATTTTTAAATGTGTTTTTATTTAATTCTAAATTTTCCTTGGAAGATTTATATTCTTTAATTAATCCTGAGTGAATATTAATCCAACCAAGATTATTTTGTCCTGCCCATTTTAAATCGCAAAGTTCTTCATCGGTTAAACCGGGAAGACCTGCAATGTTTTTCCAATTTTCTGGTAATTTTTGAATTTTATCAATGACTAGTTTAGTTTCAGTATCAACTAAAACATAAAAATTATTCAGATTCATTTGTGGATTCAGACGTAGATGAAATTGCTTTAATATTTTTTGCTTTTGCTGCTTCTAATTCTGCTCTTGCGTCATCGCTTAATTGCCATGGTGCTGCACCAATCCAGGCAACACTTGCTGGCAACGAAGTATCCCAAGATCTCCACGCAGCAAAATCTTGTCTTGGTCTTACGGCAATTTCTACTCCAGCGGCCGCTGCAAGTTGACCTATAATTTCTATTGCTTCTGTTGGTTGAAGAAGATACCAAAGATGTCCATAATCTCCACGCATTCCTACTTCGATAATACCACCAGCTGCAGTTCCAATTGTTAAAGATCTTGCTCTTGTTTGATTTGCTTTTACATTTGCAAGTTCATTTTGTTCATAAATGTCATGAATTTGTTTACGAGTTCTTGATACTTTCTTTTGAGTCATAATTAATATTCAACATCTCAGTTTTATTTATTGGGCATTCCAAGAAATGGTAACGAATCCTCCAGGAGCAACTACAATTGGATATGACGTTTGAGGAGTTACAACAATTCCTGGTGATGTATTTGTATTTGCTATAGATCCTGAACCAGCTGCAGTGACAGTTCCAGAGCTTCCAGTCCCTCCAGCATTAAAATTTCCAGCAGTTCCTGGATTTCCTGCATTAAAATTTCCAGAGGATCCTGGACCTCCTGCATTAACTGTCCCAGAATTTCCTGGACCTCCTTCATTAGCAGCTCCAATTTGTCCAGCATTGCCAAGAGTAAAAGATCCAGAACTTCCTGCAAATCCCGAACCACCAGCGCCTCCTCCTCCACCGCCACCTCCAGTGGAAGCACCATCAGTGGAAGTTCTTTGTACTGCACCACCAGCTCCGCCACTACCAGCACCAATACCACCTATCCCTCCAGATCCGCCAGCTACTATTTGTGGATTAGGAAAGGTAAGTGCTCTTATTCCAGGGTTTCCAGGATTTCCACCGATGTTACCACCAGTACCACCTGGTGGAGGAGGAAATGCTGTTGAACCTCCTGTTCCACCAAGTCCCCCCACGCCTGGCGAACCACCGCCACCGGCGATCCCCGGATTGGCAGTTCCTTTTTGCCCCGCAATTCCTGGAGAGGCATTTCCACCTGGACCTCCAATTCCTGGATTTCCAGTTCCTGCTTGTCCTGCAATTCCTGGATTTGCAGTTCCCCCCTGTCCAGCAGTTCCTGGATTAGCATTTCCTGCTGCTCCTGCAATTCCTGGATTGCCAAATCCTGCTGCTCCTCCAGCACCTCCAGGGAATGTTACACCTAATGCCGTTGAAGAGGACCCTGTATTTCCTGCTTGACCCGATGTTCCTGCATTTACTTGGCCAACATTTCCAGCAATTCCTGCATTAAAATTACCTTGGTCTCCAGGGCCTCCAGCATTTACTTGACCAACTTGTCCGGGATTTCCTTGATTGGCAGTTCCTGGATTTCCAGCAGATCCTGCAAAGGATTGTCCATCTTGTCCATCTGACCCTAAATTATAATTTCCCGGGTTACCAACTGATCCTGATCCCCCTGGAGCACCAGGATTGGCTGGAGGTAGAGTAAGACTTGCCTGGCCACCAAGACCGCCAGTTGTTACACTTGGTCCTGGGCCATCCAATGCAGGATTTCCCGGAATTCCTTGGGCGGCGATTCCTGTAGGACCTCCTCTACCGCCACCGCCACCGCCACCAGCACCTGCTCTCCCCGGATTACCTGCATTACCACTACCAGCAATACCTGGATTTCCATCATTAGCATTACCACCAGTTCCAGGACCACCTTTGTTTCCGGTACCGGCAATTCCAGGTGATCCTGGGTTGACAGCATTACCTGCAATACCAGGTAGACCAGCATTAGCATTACCTGCAGTACCTGGATTACCTGGATTTATTGCATTGCCGGCACTTCCAGGATTTCCTGGATTACCTGTACCACCTCTACCTTGGACAGTCACACTTAACAATCTAGCTGGAGTTGTCCAAGTACCAGGAGCATTAAAAGTAATGCTCCCTCCGGCAGTCATTGGACCTCTTTGTATAGTACGTGGAGTTGTCATGAAGTTAGTATTTTATACTTTATTTATTGAGAATTCCAAGAAATCGTAACGAATCCTCCAGGAGCAACTACAATTGGATATGACGTTTGAGGAGTTACAGTAATTCCAGGTGATGTTGAAGGTGTTGCTGCAGATCCTGCCTGACCTGCATTAAAAGTTCCAGAGGATCCTGCACCACCAGCATTAACATTTCCTGAAGAACCTGCGTTTCCTGGATTAAAAGTTCCAGAGGATCCTGCACCACCTGGATTAACATTTCCCGAAGAACCTGCATTTCCTGGATTTGCTGAACCAGAAGATCCTGCACCACCAGCATTAGCATTTCCTGAAGAACCTGCATTACCACCAGTATAACCACCACCACCGCCTCCGCCACCTCCAGAAGAAGCTCCAGCAGGAACAGTTCTAAGTGCGTTTCCTCCAGCTCCGCCAGATCCAGCACCAGTACCACCACCTCCACCATTACCACCTGCTATAGGTAATGCTGGACCAGGAGCAACTCTTGTTCCAGGGTTTCCTGCTATACCACCAGGAGTTCCACCACCGCCTCCAGGCGCTGGATTAAGTGCTACTGATCCAGCAGTTCCTCCACCTCCCCCATTACCTCCAGAACCACCTGTACCTGCAGTTCCTGCGTTTCCAGTTCCTGCTGCTCCCGCAATTCCTGGATTTGCAGTTCCACCTGTACCTGCAGTTCCTGCATTTCCAGTTCCTGCTGCTCCTGCAATTCCCGGGTTTGCAGTTCCACCTGTACCTGCAGTTCCTGCATTTCCAGTTCCTGCTGCTCCTGCAATTCCTGGATTCGCATTTCCACCTGCACCTCCAGCACCACCAGGGAATGTTACACCTAATGCTGATGATGATTGACCTGTTGCTCCGGTTTGTCCTGCTACTCCAGCATTTACTTGACCAACTTGTCCGGGATTTCCTGGATTAGTATTTCCTGGATTTCCACTTGCTCCAGCATTCACTTGTCCTACATTGCCCGGATTTCCTGGATTGGCATTTCCTGGATTTCCACTTGCTCCAGCATTCACTTGTCCTACATTACCTGGATTTCCTGGATTAGCATTTCCTGAAGTTCCACTTCCACCTGCCGTCCCATCTCCGCCTGGTTGAGCTGCAGGAAGATTAGTACTGAAAGCACCACCTGGACCACCTGCCTGACCTCCTACAGGTGCAGAATTTCCTGCTATTCCTGGATTTGTACCGACAGGTGTTCCAGATCTTCCTCCTCCACCTCCTCCTCCACCACCTCCAGTTCCCGGATTACCTGCGTTTCCGTTACCGGCGATTCCTGGATTTCCTGGATTGATGGCATTACCAGCGATTCCTGGATTACCTGCATTACCATTGCCAGCAATACCTGGATTACCTGGATTGGCGGCATTACCAACAATTCCTGGATTACCTGTACCACCAGGACCACCTTGTCCTTGAACAGTTACACTTAATAAACGAGCTGGAGTTGTCCAAGTTCCTGGTGCGTTAAAAGTAACGCTTCCAGATGCTTGCATATTGCCCATGTAAACTCGTCGTGCGCCTGCTCCAGCCATTTATTCAATATAGAACCAACCAGTTATAATGTATTTAGATTTGTTGCCATGAACTACGTTACCTCGGTGAGTATGAGTAAATGCGGCAGGCCAAATAACCATAGAATTTTCTTTTGGTGCAACTCTCATTCTTTGATATAAAAATTCAGTTTCTCCCGCCTCATCAATATCATTTAAGTAAAGTATATAAACTAAACATCTTGAAGCATCTGCATCAGGACCTTGCTCTGCGTGCCAAACGTGATATCCAGAACCTGGATCTGATTTTTGCATTTTTACTGATGTACATCTTAAATTATATCCCTTTAAAATATCATATTCAGATGTATATTCATCAAAACAATTTTGCATTCCTGTCCAAAATATGTCTAAGACATTGGTATCATTAAATGGAGACATTACATTGCCTCTTATATTTAAAAAATAATGATAATCTTGCTTATCAGTTTTTCTTGCTCTTTCCGAGTCTTGTCTATTACTACATGCTCCCGAAACTAGTAATCTTTCAAATTCATTAATTGCATGATTACAAAATCCATCGGGATATACATTTTGATACATTCCGATAAATTGATTATATTGTGAAATCATAAAATTATAATAAAAAATTAACTAAAGTTATATAGGGATAAATTACCCCACCATGTTGTACCAGCATCATAAGTGAAGAATGTATAAACATCCGTCTTACTTGCTGTAGTTGTTCTTGTAGGAATTGTTGCGTTTGGCCATTTAACTGATGCAGGCCAAGTAATTGTCCTTCCTGGAGTAGCGTCATTAGATAAAACTAATGTGAATGCAAATGCTGCAGTTGTTGTTGGGCATCCAGTCAAATCAAACGTCATTGAAGTGACATTTGCACTTAGAGTTGCAGTTACAAAGTTACCATTTTGCAATGCAAAGGATGGTGTTGCTCCAGTGTTACCATAAGCGTAAAGATTTTCCGAATAATTTGTTATTTCTCCACCAGTAAGATTGGTTGCAGTTCCAGCAGTAGAACCTTGAGCACCTAATAAACCTTGAGTTCCTTGTCTACCCTGTACGCCCTGTACGCCCTGAGCACCTGTTGAACCTTGAGCACCTGTAGATCCTGTAGACCCTTGTACTCCAGATGCACCTTGAACACCCAAAGTTCCTTGAGTTCCTTGGGATCCTGATGTTCCTTGAGCACCTGTTGAACCTTGAGCACCTGATGTTCCTTGAACACCCAAAGTTCCTTGAGTTCCTTGGGATCCTGATGTTCCTTGAGCACTTAATCCTCCCTGAACACCTTGAGTTCCCTGAGTGCCTTGGGAACCTACCGCACCTTGAGCACCTGATGCACCTGTTGCACCTTGAGCACCTGACGCACCTTGAGCACCTGACGCACCTTGAGCACCTGACGCACCTTGAGCACCTGACGCACCTTGAGCACCTGACGCACCTTGA
>Ga0129336_10001313_pt1 | contig 14993 bp, 5 predicted proteins | sample CPB6_02_DNA_FD_96878 | JGI IMG/M metagenome (GOLD analysis project Ga0129336, IMG submission 96878) | Freshwater to marine salinity gradient microbial communities from Chesapeake Bay, USA - CPBay_Sum_0.6_0.2_DNA | ecosystem: Environmental > Aquatic > Marine > Coastal | place: USA: Chesapeake Bay...
CAGTGACAGGAATAGGAACTTTTGATATCAAATATGTAAGATTTGAAGCAAGAACTACTTCAATTGCATCATCAACTTCTCCATCTGCAAACATAATTTCAGAATATCCAGATACTTACGATGGTGCTTATTATATTGTCCAAGTTTCTGATATTACAAACAATAGACATCAACTATCGGAGGTCATTGTTCTTGATGATGAGAATGATGTGTACATTACTGAATTTGGAAATATTGAAACACACTCAAGTCTTGGATCTATAGATGCAGTAAAAACTACAAATACAACAAGATTAACATTTACTCCTCTCTCTAATATTGATGTTCAAGTAAAAGTATACTTTAATTCTCTGACAAATTTTGATGAGATTAATGCATTAACAGATTACAACAACAAAACTGCAGTGTCCGATCACGGCGTTTATTATGGAACAGAGAGGGATATTAAACGTTCTTTTGAACTTAAGCATAATGGGGATCCAATTTTCCAAAGATATTTTGACGGAAGTGATTCTTCAGTAGTAAGTATTGCTTCAAGCACGATTAGAATACAAAATCACTTTTTTGTTACTGGAGAAAAAGTTACGTATTCTGCCGGAACACCAACCGCAACTTCTGTTCCCATTGGTATTGCTTCTACTGATTTTGGTGTAGGTATTGGAACAACTAATAAACTTCCATCGTCAGTTTATATTATTAAAGTTGATGAAAATAATGTTAGGCTTGCAAGAAGCGTAGAAGATGCATTAAAAATAATTCCAAAATCATTGAACATAACTTCGGTTGGAATTGGAAGCAATCATTCATTTACTTCAGTTAAACAAAATACAAAAGCTCTGATCTCCATTGATAACGTAATTCAATCTCCAATTGTATCAACAGCATTAACAACATATCTATCAGAAAACCTTTTATCTGTTGAAGATTTGTTGTATTCAAGTTCTACTGAAGGATTATTCGCTGGAGACTTATTACGTATTGATAACGAAATAATGAAGGTTGAAGCAATTGGTATTGGTAGTACTAATGCGGTTAGAGTTGTTAGACCATGGATGGGAACAGAAGTAAGTAGTCATTCTATAGGAACTTCAATTACAAAATTAGAGGGAAATTATAACATAGTTGACAACACAATTAATTTTATTGATGCGCCATATGGAAATATTCCAATTGGGTCATCAACAAATCCTCCGGATGAAAGAGATTGGTTGGGAATCACCACGTCGTCTTCTTTCCACGGAAGAACGTTTATGAGATCGGGAGTCATCGATTCTTCAAATGAATCGTACTACAGAAATTATGTTTTTGATGACATTTCTTCGCAATTTAGTGGATCTAAAAAAACTTTTACACTAACTTCGAATGGTTCAAATATAATTAACATTTCTGATGAAAATGCAGTCATTTTGGTTAATGAAATATTCCAGGAGCCAGGACTAACTAAAAACTACACTCTATCAGAGGCAGTTGGAATTACATCAATTTCATTTGTAGGAACTGCAACTTCGCAATCTTCTGATATTAATACATCAAATCTTCCTGTTAGTGGTATAATAGTTTCTGTTGGATCAACTAAAGGTTTTGGATATCAACCTTTGGTCTCTGCAGGTGGAACAGCAGTTGTATCTGCTGCCGGAACTATTTCTTTAATCAGCATTGGTAATAGTGGTTCTGGATATAGATCTTCAATTGAAACTTTAAGTGGAATTGCAACAGTCACCGTAAGAGTTGGTGTCGCAACATCTTCAACAGGTACTCCAAATATTGAATTTATTGGAACTGCAGCAGTCAATAATGGAAATATTGTAAGTATTGCAATAACAAATCCTGGAGTTGGTTATACTTCCTCTAATCCACCACAAGTGATTATTGACCCACCACTTTCATACTCTAATATTCCTTTAATTTATAGTGCATCCTCTTCTGGTATAGGAACCAAAGCAACAATAGATATTGTTGTTGGACAGGGATCTAGTGTAATTGATTTTGAAATTAAAAATATTGGTTATGGATATAAAGTTGGAGATATATTAACCGTTCCTACAGGAGGAGCAACTGGTATTCCAACAACACCAAATTCTATATTAAAGGAGTTCCAAATCAGTGTTGATAGAGTAGATAAAGACAAATCCTCTGGTTGGTCACTTGGAGAATTAAAAGTATTTGACAATATTCAAAGATATTTTGATGGGAGAAGAGTTGTTTTTACATTATATCTTGATGGCACAATAACTTCGGTTTATGCTAAAAAAGGATCTTTAATTAATATTCAAGACACACTTTTAGTGTTTGTAAATGACATTCTTCAAGTTCCTGGCGAAGGATATATTTTTAATGGTGGTAGCAAAATTAGATTTACTGAAGCACCAAAACCAGAAGACACTTGTAAGATTATATTTTACAAAGGAAGTGGAGATAATGTTGATGTCATATTCCGCGATGTTATAGATACGGTAAAAATTGGCGATGATCTACAATTAACTTATGATTCTTTTGTTGGTCAATCTCCAAGTTTTTTAGAAGATGAAAGAAAAGTTGTAGACATTTTATCAATTGAAACTGTTGAAACTAACCCATATTTTGGTCCAGGAAATACTGCGGACGAAACATTATTAAGACCAATAAACTGGTGTAAGCAGACTGAAGATTTAATTATTAATGAAAAAGAAGTAGGTAAGGACAGAGAATTTTATGAACCACGCATTTATCCAACAACTTACATAATTCATCCAGTTGGTGTTGGATCATCTGTTATTTACGTTGAAAATCTAAAATCTTTCTTTGATCCACTAAATGAAAATGATACCTCTTTAGAGTTCCAAAAAAATATTACTTTAATCTCTCAAGATACTAAAGTTTCTGCTAGTGCAACTGCTATTGTCTCTGTAGCGGGAACTATTTCTTCTATTAGTGTTCTGGATGGCGGATATGGATATAGTTCTGCTCCTATAGTTACAATTCAAAGTCCTATTGGAATTGGAACATCAACTTCCACTGCGATTTCATCCATATCATCAGGGATTGTTACATCTATTTCCATAACAGGGGTTGTCACTGGTTATTCATCGACAAATCCACCAATGGTGTTGATTGAACCACCAACAATTGACATCGAAAGTAATAAAGTTATTTCATATGAGGGAGATTTTGGAATAATCAGTGGAATTTCTACAGTTTCTGTTGGAGTCGCATCCACGGGAATTGTATTTGACTTTTTTATTCCAAAAAATTCACCTCTTCGTGAAGGAATAATTTCCGGAATTACTTCAATAAGCGGAATACAAAACAATTACTATTTTGTATTATCAAATTCGAATGTTGGAAATGGTGTAACATCTCTTGACTTATCGGGAGGGGTAGTTGGATCTGGAAAGAGTTTCCTTGATGGTGTTTATCAAGTTGCTTCAGTTTCAATTGCACAAACTTCTGTTATAGGTTTAGGTGTTACTTATGTTGCAAAAGTTACAGTCAGTGTTTCTAGTTACAATGGATTAAGTGGAATTGGATATAGTAATTATTATGGAGACTTTAGTTGGGGAAGAATTTTACTCAAATCTAGAACAAAACCAGAGTCTTATAATGCATATACAAATGAAGGATACACTGGAATTTCAACTGGAGCAATTGTAACTAGAACTGCACCATTAAAATACTTTAATTACCTTTAATAAATAGATAAAAAACTCCACAAATGGCTGCAATTATAACTGATCAAATTAGAATATTAAATGCTAAAAACTTTGTTGCCGGAGTAACTACCTCTGCCAATTCATATTATACTTTTGTCGGTCTTCCAAATCCAACAAGTATTCAAAGTGATTGGGACACAACTCCACCAGCACCAAGAGACAATTTTGATGAAGAAAATAATTATTGGGATACAATGATTGCTCTGAAGAAAATAAATTCTTCAGATGTTCGTCAAGTAGTTCAAAAAAGAGTATGGTCTTCAGGTACAACATATGATTACTATAGACACGATTATAGTAGATCTAAAGTTGCTCCAGTTTCTGGAGCAACAAGTTTATACTCTTCATCATATTATGTTTTGAATAGTGATTATAGAGTTTATATTTGTCTTCAAAATGGAACCAGTCCCGATTATCCAAAAGGAAGACCATCACTGGATGAACCAACATTTGTAGATTTAGAACCAAGAGCAGCTGGAACAAGTGGAGATGGATATGTTTGGAAATATCTTTATACTATTAAACCAAGCGATATTGTAAAATTTGAATCAACTAACTTTATGCCTGTCCCATTAGATTGGGAAACGAGTGTTGATAATTCTGCAGTAAGAAACAATTCCGTTGATGGATCAATTAAAATAGTTACCATTACTAATAGGGGCGTTGGCGTAGGAACTGCAAATAGAACTTACACTAGAGTTCCAATTAGGGGAGATGGAACTGGGGCAGAATGCACTATTGTTGTTAACAATGATCAACAAGTTGAATCAATAACAGTATCAAATCAAGGTTCTGGATATACTTATGGTAACGTTGATTTGGTTGTAGGAAATGTTCCAACTGGATCTATTAGACCAACGTTTGACGTAATCATTCCCCCAAAGGGAGGTCACGGAGCGGATATTTATAGAGAGTTGGGTGCATATAATGTCTTACTTTACTCTAGAATTGAAAATGATTCACAAAATCCAGATTTTATAACAGGAAATCAAATTGCAAGAGTTGGTGTAGTTAAAAATCCAAAACAATTTGGATCTGTGCAATTATTAAACACAGATAAAGCAAGTGCAGCATATGCAATAAGACTGACTGGTGCTGGGTATAGTTCTGCATCTTTTGCACCAGATTCATTGATTACACAAACTGTCGGAACAGGAATTACTGCTTCTGGAAGAGTAATTAGTTATGACCAAACAACTGGAGTTCTTAAGTATTGGCAAGATAGAACTCTTGCGGGATTTAATACCGGCAGCGTTTCTGTTGGAATAGCGACAACAAATCCACCATATGGGTTTGATCTAATTGAGTTCACAAGTAATTTATTGACGGGTGGGAGTTTGGTTATTACCGGAAATACCGGTTCTACTTTATCAATCAGCACATCTTTTACGGGCATATCTACCGTAATAAATAGTAGGACCTATTATCTTGGTCAGTCTTTTGTAAATGGTCTATCAAATCCAGAAGTTAAAAAATATTCTGGAGACATCATTTATGTAGATAATAGACCAGCAATTACTAGATCATCAAACCAAAAAGAAGATATTAAAGTCATTTTGCAGTTCTAAAGAATTATGTCCCAAGTAACAAACCTCAATGTATCGCCATATTTTGACGATTTTGATGCAAATAATGACTATCATAAAGTTCTTTTTAAACCTGGATATCCAGTTCAAGCAAGAGAACTGACCACTCTACAAACTATTTTACAAAATCAAGTTGAAAAATTTGGTCAGCACTTTTTTAAAGAAGGTGCAAAGGTTATTCCGGGAAATACTTCGTATAATCAATTTTATTATGCAGTAGAGTTAAATAATACTTATTTGGGTGTTCCTCTGGATGCTTATGCTGAGCAACTTGTAGGATCAAAAATTACTGGGCAAACTTCAGGTATTACTGCATCAGTAGAAAAAGTATTATTATCCACTGACTCGGAAAGAGGAAATATTACTTTATATGTAAACTATTTAAGTTCTAGTACACAAAATAATTCAACAGTTCAATTTTTAGATGGTGAAAGTCTCTCTTCAAATATTACCATCACATCTGGATTGTTAGGAAATACATCAATTTCTGCAGGAACTCCATTTGGTATTACGATTGCAAGCAACGCAACTTCAATTGGTTCTGCATTTTCAATTACTGAAGGCATTTATTTTATAAGAGGATATTTTGTAACAGTAAATACCGAAACTCTTATTTTAGATCAATATTCAAATAGTCCAAGTTATAGAGTTGGACTATTTGTTAATGAGGAAATTATTAATTCTGATATTGATGAGCAATTAAATGATAATTCTCAAGGATTTAATAATTATGCTGCTCCAGGCGCTGACAGATTAAAAATTTCTGTTTCACTATTTAAAAAAGATCTAACAGATTTTAATGATAATAATTTTATAGAATTAGCCACTATTCAAAATGGAGTAATTAAAACAGTTAGAACTTCAAAAGATTATAATTTAATTCAAGACGAGTTAGCAAGAAGAACATATGCAGAATCGGGTGACTATTATGTAACGCCTTTTGATTTAAGTATTAAAGAGTCTTTAAATGATGGACTAGGAAATAAAGGAATATTTAATGAAGGGCAATTTACATATGGTGGTTCTACTCCATCAGAAAACCTTTCCATTTATCAAATTTCTCCAGGTAAAGCATTTGTAAGAGGATATGAAGTAGAAACTGTTTCTCCCGTTTTATTAGACTCCGAAAAACCAAGAACCACTGCAACTCTAAATGATCTTTCAATAAATTATAACACAGGTTCAACACTATCACTAAACAGAGTCTTTGGAACTCCTGTTATTGGAATAGGAAATACTTATGTTTTAAGTTTAAGAGATTCAAGAGTTGGTGTAGTATCAACAACACCTGCAGGAAAAGAAATTGGTCTCGCAAGAGTATATGATTTTAGATTAGAATCTGGTTCTTATGATACAACAAACCCTAATTTAAATCAATGGAATATTTCTTTATATGATGTTCAAACAATCACTGAAGTCACTTTAAATGAACCTATCACACTCCAGGTTCCTACCTTTATTAAAGGAAAGAACAGTGGCGCAACTGCTTTCTTAAAAAATTCAGTAACCAATAGTACATCAATTGTTCTATATCAAAAGAATGGGGAATTTATTTCAAATGAATCATTTATTATTGATGGCGTCAACAATAATAGAGTTGCAATAGCAATTACTTCGTATGGAATGTCGGATGTTAAATCTGTTTATGGAATTGTAGGTGCTGCAAAAACTTTTAATGCAGATACTATACAGTCAGATGTTTTTAATGTTGGAATTGCTACTATTAGTGCTTCAAGTGGTGGTATTAGTACAATTACTAGCACAAATGAAAATTTTCCCGGAAAAATAGTTAAAGTCGGAAATCTTGTTAAATTTAGTAATGGTTCTTCATCATTACCAGTATATGCAAGTGTAGTGAGTGTAGGAAAAACAACTATTTCAATTTCTGGTGTTACTACTGTAACTGGCATTATCCAAGGAGGATTATCAACATCAGTTTTGAGTGTTACTGATTTAAAAGTTTTAGGAACTAAATTAGCAAGTTCAACAGATGATACTTTATATACGATTTTACCTAGACCAAATATATCTTCCGTTGATTTAACAGATGCTTCTTTAACAATTAGAAAAACTTTTAATGTAACTATTTCAGGTAATCAGTTATCAACTCCCGTCACTGCGGGAGAAAATGAAACTTTCTTACCATTTGATGAAGAAAGATATACACTAATGAGATCTGATGGAAGTACTGAAGTTCTTACTTCCGATAAGTTTGATTTTATTGGGGGATCAACTCAAATTCAAATTTATAACTTAGGAACAAATGATAATGCCACACTTGTTGCAACTTTAAGAAAGATTAAACCAAAATCAAAAATTAAATTAAAAAATAGAATTAATTCTATAATTATTGACAAATCTAAGTATGTAGCGTCCGGAATTGGTGCAAGCACTTTAAATGATGGACTTACATATGGAAATTATCCATACGGAACAAGAGTTCAAGACGAAAATATCTCACTTAATATTCCTGATGTTATTAATGTTTATGGAGTTTATGAATCAAAAACAACCTCTAACCCATCAGCTCCAACTCTTATACTTTCCTCAATAAACGGACCAACAACTAAGACCAGCGATTTAGTCATTGGAGAACAGTTTGTTGGTCAATTAAGTGGCGCAATTGGAATATATGCAGAGAGATTGACCGACTCTCAAATTTCATTTATCCCTTTAAATGAAAGTACATTTAAAGAGGGAGAAACAATTACTTTCTCCGAATCAAATATTTCCGCAGTTATTACAACCATAGATTCATCAAGTTCAAACATTTCATCAAACTTCAAGTTTGATAATGGACAAAAAGGATCTTTTTATGGGTATGGAACAATTAATCGTCTATCAACATCACAAGAACCAACAAAAAAACTAAAAGTATATTTTGCAAGTGGATATTATCAAAATTCAGATAATGGTGACGTTACAACTGTAGAATCTTATCGTGGTTTTGATTATAAAAAAGATATTCAAGTTGTAAACTCAGTAAGAAACTCTGATGTAATTGATATTAGACCAAGAGTTTCTCCTTATATTTTGGCAGAAAATTCACCATCTCCACTTGAGTTTAATGGAAGAAAATTTGATGGATCAGGAAATTCTGCAGCAAATATTTTGGCTTCCGATGAATCTATTATCACCACTTTTTCATATTATCTTGGAAGAATTGATAGAGTTTATGTACGTAAAGACGGAACATTCCAAGTCAAGTATGGAGTTCCTTCCGAAAAACCGGAAAAACCAATCAATGTTGAAGATGCATTAGAAATTGCAACAGTAACATTACCACCATACCTTTTTGATATTTCTCAAGCTTCTGTTCAATTCCTTGAGCACAAGAGATATAGAATGGTTGATATTAAGCAACTTGAAAATAGGATTAAAAATCTTGAGTATTATACTGCATTATCTTCTCTTGAATCCAGCACCGCAAACTTGTTTGTTCCAGATTCTAGTGGATTAGATAGATTTAAATCTGGATTCTTTGTTGATAACTTTAGTTCACTAAATTCTCAAGAAAGTGGAATTCCATTTGAAAATAGTATTGATCCCAAAAATAAAGAATTAAGACCAAAACATTATACTACAACTATTGATTTGATTCAAGGTCCAGTACAAGGTATAAATCCTTCAGTAGACATTGCTTTTGAACCACCAGAAGGAAATAATATAAGAAAAACTGGTGATTTAATCACTCTTGATTATGCAGAAGTTGAATGGTTAAAACAGTCTTTTGCAACTAGAACCGAAAATGTAACCCCATTCGTTATTAGTTTCTGGCAAGGAACTGTAGAACTTACTCCAGCAACAGATACTTGGGTTGATACTGTAAGATTGGATGCAAAAGTTATTAACGTTGAGGGTAATTATGCCCAAACAATGGCTCTTGCTCAACAACAATTCAATGTAGATCCACAAACTGGATATGCACCCACTGTATGGGGATCTTGGGAAACCAACTGGACAGGCAAAGAGGTTATAGAAACCGTTCAAGTTACAAAAGATAAATCATATAACTATAAAAATCACGGAAATTGGTGGTGGGGATGGCCTTATGGTTATGGATACTGGGGATATTATGGGTATTATGGAGTAAGTAGAGGAGTAACCACTACAGTAACTCAAGACACCTATCAAGAGGTAAAAGAAACTGGCGTTCAATCGAGAACTGGCACTACAACTTTTGTTTCTGAACAGTTTGATAGTCAATCGATTGGAGACAAAGTTATAAGTAGAGATTTAGTTCAATACTTGAGATCTAGAAATGTTCAATTTGTTGCTAAAAATGTAAAACCTTTAACTCAAATTTATGCATTTTTTGATGGTGTAGATGTAACCAAGTATTGTGTTCCCAAATTACTAGAAATTAGTATGATTTCTGGTGTATTTGAAGTTGGAGAAACTGTTATTGGCACAATTCAAAAAACAGGTTTAAATGTAACTGTAATCGATGAAAGTGAACCAAGAATTACATTTAGAGTTGCTCAATCAAATCACAAAGAAGGACCATATAATGTTCCATCATCAACATATCCATTAAATCCATATACAAGTCAAACCTTATCTGCAACATATTCTTCAACAAGCACTGTTTTGAATGTAGATACATTTTCTTTATGCACTCAGTATCAAGGAGAATTTAGTGGATGGGTTCAATCAGGAATGACTTTGGTTGGAAAAACTAGCGGTGCTCAAGCAACTATAACTAATGTCAGATTAATTTCTGATGTCTATGCTTCATTGATTGGTAGTTTCTATATTCCAAACCCAAATATATCAGTCAATCCAAGATTTGAAAGTGGATCAAAGATTTTTACATTGATAAACAGTACAATCAATGATAAAAATCTCGCTTCTACAGTTGCTGAAGAAAAATTTGTTTCGAGCGGAACTATTGAGACAGTTCAAGAAAATATCATTTCTACCAGAAATGCTAGAATCGAACAAAAACCAGAACTTCAACAAGAAAGCGTTACCAGAACTACTGGGGCACAATTGGTAAGTAGCGATGTTGTTTCAAAAACAACTAACTGGTATAGATGTCCTTGGTGGGATCCTCTTGCACAATCATTCTTAGTTCAAGAAGAGAGTGGCATTTTCCTCACAAAATGTGATATCTTCTTTAAGACAAAAGATGATGCAGATGTTCCTGTTCTATTCCAAATAAGAACAATGCAGGGTGGATACCCAACACAAACCGTTCTTCCATTCTCCGAAATTGCACTCAATCCAAATCAAATTAATATTTCAAATGATGGTACAGTAGCAACTTCATTCATATTTAAGTCACCAGTTTACTTAGAAGGTGGAAAGGAGTATGCAATTGTTGTCGGATCAAACTCAAACAAATATAATGTCTTTATTTCCAGATCTGGAGAAGTTGACATTATTACGCAATCATATGTAAATCAACCTTATCTTGGTTCACTATTTAAATCACAAAACGCATCAACGTGGGAACCAAGTCAGTGGGAAGATTTAAAATTCACACTTTATAGAGCAAGTTTCTTAAGTTCTGGTAGTGTAGAATTCTATAGTCCAGAATTAACACCAGGAAATTCCCAGGTTCCAACGTTATTACCAAATTCACTTAACCTCAATTCTAGAATAGTTAGAATCGGATTATCGAGTGCAGTAAATGATAATAATTTGACTTTGGGAAATACTATTCTCCAACAAGGAACTAATGCTACTGCTAACTATGTAGGAAATGCAGGAATTGCCACAGGAACACTTGGAATTATTAACGCTGGAATAGGATATACTCCATCTTCAGGAAGTTTAATTTTTAGTGATGTCAATTTGGTGACAGTTACAGGAAATGGTAGAAATGCAAAAGCAAATATTACAATTTCAAATGGAGTTGCAATAGCAGCCACAGTTTCTGTATCGGGAAATGGATATCAAGTTGGTGACGTTCTTGGCATTTCCACTTTAGGTTCATCTCCTGTAGGTAGAGATGCATTATTCTCTCTTGTTTCTATTGCAAGTACAAATGAACTAATTCTTGATAACGTACAAGGCGACTTTTCAATTGCTGGAACAGGAAAAACGGTTCAGTATATTAACAACTCCGGATTAACAACAACTTTAAATTCTTCATCTGGCGGAAATGTACAAATTTCTGATATTAATGTAGACAGTGATGGTTTACATATTCTAGTAAATCATAAAAATCACGGAATGTACTTTGATGACAATTATGTGAGAATTTCTGGTGCAGAATCTGACATACCTCCAACTAAACTAACTGCCCAATTTTTAACTGGGACCACTATAAATGTAGAAGACACTTCAAATTTCTCAACATTTGAAGGAGTTGGAGTTGGAACAACAAATCCCGGTTATGCTTTAGTTGGAAATAGACTATTTGAATACACATCTGTAGGAACAGGGGTGCTTAATAACGTAACTGATTTGGGATATCTAGATCCAGTATTTACAAATAATCTTTTACTTCAATGTGTTATACCTTACCCAACAGGAACTCCTGTTTATAAGTATGAATTGGGAGGTGTATCTTTAAAGAGAATTAACGCAACACACTATCTCGGAAATGTCAGTGTTTCTGATCCAATATCATTTGATTCTTATAATATTAAGATTCAAATGGATTTAAATGGAATTGATAGAACTGACGGATCAAGTTTCCCCAAATTGTATCTAAATCAAACTAAATCTGCTGGTGGAGTTAACATAAAAGCAACTCAAAATATACCATTCGAACTTATGACTCCTTCAGTACAAAATATTACCGTACAAGGAACTTCAATTAATGCAGAGGTGAGGACAATTACTGGATCAAGTATCAGTGGTAATGAAATTGCTTTTGTTGATAGTGGATTTGAGCCTGTTACAATAAATAAGACTAACTATTTTACAAATCCAAAAATCATTGCATCTAAAGTAAATGAAGATGCTAAATTAGGATCATTGATGGGCAAAAAATCTATGAATTTAAGACTATTCTTAAATTCGGTTGATTCTAGAGTAAGTCCTGTTATCGATACGCAAAGAGTAAGTGCTCTATTAACTTCAAATAGAGTTAATAAAGCAATCATTAATTATGCAACTGATAATAGAGTAAACACAATTGGAACTGACCCATCATCATTCCAGTATATTTCTAAGGAAATTGGTTTAGAAAATCCAGCTACTTCTATTAAGATTTTATTAGATGCCCACATTAATAACTATTGTGACATTAGAGCATTTTATGCAATCGGTGAAAATCAAAACTTTATGCCTATCTTTACTCCTTATCCTGGATATAATAATCTTGATGTCAAAAAACAAATTATAAATTTTGAGAAGAGTGATGGACTTCCCGACGTATTTGTTAGACCATCACTTTCTTTTGGATTTGAATCTAATAATATTGATTTTAGAGAATATAGTTTTACTGCCGATCAATTACCAGCATTCAGATTCTACAGAATTAAATTGGTTCTTACATCAACCAATCAAGTTTATCCACCAAGAGTTAGAAATCTAAGAGTAATTGCGCTTGCATAATTGAAATGGATTATTTAAAAGTCGAAGGTCATAGTAGTTTCCTCAGAGATCCACATACTAATTCTATTATTAATACAAATATGTCAGAATATCAACAATATGTCTCAAGAAGAAATATGAAAAATGAGGAAGACCAAAAATTAGAAAGTTTGGAATCTGATGTGACTAACATAAAAAATGACTTAGATGAAATTAAATCGTTACTTAGGAGTTTGATTGATGGATCCAGATAAAATAGAACTAGAAAATTTGAGTAAAAGTTTTGAATACTTCAAAGTTGCAACTGAAATTGATAATATTGATAATTTAGATGATGTAAAAAACATAGCTAAATGTTATTATAAATTGTATTTGAAGCAACAAGAAGTTGTTGCACAACTTATTACATCCAAACCATAAATATTCTTAAAGAGTGTAGATAAATGGCGCAACCATCTACTAGACAAGAACTAATAGATTACTGTAAAAGAAAACTGGGAGCGCCAGTTTTGGAAATTAATGTTGCTGATGAACAGATTGAGGACTTGGTAGATGACGCTGTTCAATTCTTCCAAGAGCGTCATTTTGATGGTGTTTATCCCACATTTTATAAGTACAAAGTTACTGCAGATGATATTGCTAGAGGCAGAGCAAGAGGTTTAAATAATAATAACGTTGGTATTGCAACAACAACAGTAACTACAAACATAGTTGGAACTGCTACTACTTTTTCTTACTATGAAAATAGTAACTATCTTCAAGTTCCACCAAACGTAATTGGAGTAAATAAAATTTTTACTTTTGATGGCGCAAATACCATTACACACAATATGTTTAGTGTTAAATATCAGTTATTTTTGAATGATATTTACTATTGGGGAACAACTGAACTTTTAAGCTATGCTATGGTTAAAACATATTTGGAAGATTTAGATTTTCTTTTAAACACCCAGAAACAAATTCGTTTTAATAAAAGACAAGATAGATTATATTTAGATATTGATTGGGGTTCTGTGACAGAAAATCATTATTTTGTTATAGACTGCTATTCAACCTTAGATCCAAATGATTATTCAAGAGTTTGGAATGATTCTTTCATAAAACCATATCTGACTGCACTAATTAAGAGGCAGTGGGGTCAGAATATGATGAAATTTACTGGAGTTAAACTTCCAGGTGGAGTCGAGTTAAATGGAAGACAAATGTATGATGATGCTCAAAGAGAAATAGACATTTTAATGGAAAAAATGTCCAATACTTATGAACTTCCTCCTCTCGATATGATTGGTTAATATATGTTAAATCCATTTTTTCTCCAAGGGTCAAAATCAGAACAAGGTCTTATACAAGACTTGATCAATGAACAATTGAGAATGTATGGTGTTGAAGTTTATTATCTTCCTAGAAAATATATTACTGAAAAAACAGTAATAAGAGAACTAATAGAATCAAAATTTACAAATGCATATCCGATAGAAGCATATGTAGATAGTTTTGATGGATATGGAGATAATCCAACAATATTGTCAAAGTTTGGAATTCAGGCACTCAATGAAATAACATTAACAATATCAAGAGAAAGATACAAAAATTACATTTCACCACTAATTAGTGGTCAACCGAATATTAAATTATCATCAAGACCAAAAGAAGGAGACTTGATTTGGTTTCCATTGGGAGATAGATTATTTGAAATTAAATATGTTGAACACGAGAAACCATTTTATCAACTTCAAGGACTTTATACTTATGAATTGAGATGCGAACTCTTTAGATATGAAGATGAAATCATTGATACGGGGGTAGAAGATATTGATGATAATATTAGTGGGAGTATTGGTGAAGATACAAAACCTATTGGGCCCGTCCAAAAACTTACGATGGTTGGAGTTGGAGTTACTGCAACAGCAGTTGCAAGTGTTGTTAATGGTGGTTTAAGATTTATAACTGTAACTAATCGTGGTGGTGGATATACAAGTGTTCCGACAGTTGGAATTTCTTCTGCACCAGCTGGAGGAAAAACTGCATCCGCAATTGCAAGGATGATAAGTGGTATTGTAGTTTGCAATAACAATACAAATCCATCCGCACAGTCAGTTCAAAGCGTGGAAATAATTAACCCTGGATATGGATATACTGTTGCACCTGGTGTTAGATTTATTGGTGGTGGTGGAAATGGGGCAACAGCAACCGCAACAATTGGAGATGGAGTTGTTGGAATTATAAC
>Ga0129336_10001314_pt1 | contig 14986 bp, 11 predicted proteins | sample CPB6_02_DNA_FD_96878 | JGI IMG/M metagenome (GOLD analysis project Ga0129336, IMG submission 96878) | Freshwater to marine salinity gradient microbial communities from Chesapeake Bay, USA - CPBay_Sum_0.6_0.2_DNA | ecosystem: Environmental > Aquatic > Marine > Coastal | place: USA: Chesapeake...
AATGGATGACTGTCCGGCTGAATATAAAGTGCAGTTGGCAACAGGTAGTTGCCTGCTGCGAGTTCGTCAGAGACCGGAATGGTTCCACCTACTAAGAGCTTCGCCCCATCTGACTGCGCCTGTTGCACAGCACGAATTGCCTTATCTCGTGCTTCACGAGTGATCATTGGCCCAATGTCTGCATCACTGATTCCAAGTGTCATTGATTCGCACCGCGAGACGAACTTCGCCACGAACTCATCAAAAATTCCGCTCTGAACAATCAGTCGAGAGCCCGCTGCACATCGTTGTCCAGCGTTGCTAAACGCTGACAATAATGACCAGTGAAGTGCGTTCTCTAAATCGGCATCGTCACATACTACGAATGCATTTTTTCCACCCAGTTCGAGTGACACTCTCTTCAAAAGACGTCCACACACCTCAGCAATCTCTTTACCAACCGTTGTTGAACCAGTGAAACTTACAACACCAATCTGAGGTTCCTCCACGACAGCGCGACCCGCGTCCGCACCCGTTCCGTGTACGACGTTTACAACTCCTCCCGGTAGATCGGTCATGCTAGTCAAACTCGAAAAAAGCCACGCAACGGCAGGAGAGTGTTCTGCAGACTTCAGAACAACTGTATTGCCACAAATGAGTGCCGGAAACACTTTCCATGCGATGTTTGCGATTGGAGTATTCGCAGGAACAATCAATCCTGCTACTCCAATCGGTTGTCGAATCGTCATGGGAAGGCGTCCCGAGATACCACTTTGAGTAGTTCGACCGTAGAGACGTTGACCCTCCCCGGCAAAGAACCTGGCAAGTGCTATCGCACCGTCCGTTTCAGCTTCTGCATCCTTTAACGTCTTGCCGGTTTCGATTGCAACTGTCGAAGCAATTAGTTCCTTGTGCGCCTCTAGGATCTTCACGAATCCGAAGAGACGCCGACCGCGCTCAACACCCGGAATCTCACTCCATGACTTCTGGGCTTGAAGAGCGGCGGCTGCAGCGGTCGCAACATCATCCGCACTGGAGTTTGCAAAATGCCAGAGTGTTCGATTGTCGTGTGGGGATAGCTTTGGTGAATACGTTCCTGTATGTGGGCTCGTAAACTCACCGTTGATGAAATTGTCTAAGTTCAGCGGAATGGTATCTCTTACCATGCCGTGTAGCCGCCATCAACTACCACATTTGTCCCGGTAACGTAAGCGGATTTATCCGTAAGCAGAAACTCCAGAGCCCCGAAAAAGTCCGACGGTCTCGCCATTCTTCCAAGGGGCACTTTGGGGACGTATGCATCCATGAACTCCGATGGTTGGTCATTCCAGACTCCCGCAGGTATGAGAGTATTTACCCTCACTCCTCGATCTGCCCAGTAAGTTGACAGATAACGTGTGAGATTGAGAATTGCTGATTTTGATACGGCATAGGCTGCCGGCTTGAAAAACGTCTTTCCTGTTTGCCGTTGATACTCGTAAATTCGCTGGTCCGGAGCCACAAGTCCGTAGATTGATGAAACATTCACAATCGTGCCTCGGCCAGACCTTGCCATTGCACCACCGAAGACTTGACAGGGAACAACGGATCCAATGATGTTTACGTCAAGTACATCACGAAAGACATCGATTGGATACTCCTCGAACAGTCCAACGTTCTCACCTGACGATCCCGGTGGCGCATCAATTGCAGCATTGTTGATGAGTCCAGTCGGAGTTCCCCACATTGACTCACACTGATCTAGAACTTCTTCGAGTTGATCACGCATACGGAGGTCGGCAACTGCATGAAGGTAGGAACGTTCATCTAACCGGACGCGTGCTGGTTGATTGTCGATTCCGATTACTCGAGCCCCAGCTTTAACTAGCCATTGAGCATAGGCAGTTCCGAGTTGCCCAGATGAACCAGTTACAACGACGACTGAACTTGACAGCGTAATCTGAGTTTTGTCTGCTCCAGAAGACACAGTGTCAGGCCTGGTGACGGCTACGAGAGATTCTCAAAGAGGATGTCCTGATCAACATCCAGAGCTGAACTAATCCGCTTCCCAATAATCTCGTCCAACCAATAGGGTGGCGTTCCACCTCCTGGGGACTTTATGGCGATGTGTTCACGGGTGAGCACAGTTCCTGCTGCGATATTGATTGAAGCCACCAGCCGCTTACCCATTTTCGTTAGTGGTTCTTTTTCGCTTGGATACTGACACTTGACACCGTCCCCCATGGCCAATTTTAAACGACGAAGATCACGTACCATTTTGCCAAGACCCTGTGGCTCGAGCGAGAAAGCATGGTCCGTACCCTTCATTGCTCGATTCAATGTGAAGTGCTTCTCTACAACCCTCGCACCAAGGACGTGTGCAGCAACCGCCATTGCAATCCCATTGTCATGCGACGAGAACCCAACCACCGCTTCCTCGTATCGTTCTCGAAATGTACTTATGACTGAGATATTGAGTTCCTCCCAGGCGGGTGGGTATCCGGCAGTGCACTGCATTATGCAGTACTCCGCATCCACTTCCCGCAACGCATTGACAGCACGATCAACATCCTCGAGAGTGCCACCTCCCGAGCTCAAGATAAGTGGCTTGTCAAACCGAGCAAGATATTTGATCAATGGAATATTGGTAAGGTCCCCCGACGCGACTTTAAAGGCTGGCATGTTCAGACCCCCAAGAAAGTCTGCACTCTCAAAATCGAAGGCGGTCGCAAAGAAAGTTATGCCAACACTCCTAGAAAACGCTTGAAGATCTTTGTACTCGCTCTCCCCGAACTCCAAGAATTCGCGATGCTTCCCATACGTGTCTCCAAAGCTATTTTCACTCGAATACGGGCGATCAAAATAATTCTTGGTAAAGAGAGCCCGATTGTCTCGCTTCTGGAGCTTCGCAGCAGTTGCCCCGGCAGCAGCTGCGGCTTGAATCATCTTCTTTGCTTGCTCGACATCGCCCTGATGGTTGTGGCCGATTTCTGCAATCACGTAACAGTCAGTGTCATCCGCGACACGAATCCCATCAATGAAGAACTCTCTACTATTCACAATCGCCCCCAATCCTTGACCATGGCAATGTTAGTTGAATCCACCTGCATCTGAACTCTCGGGTCTTGCCCGACATGCGTACTCTTCAATCGACAGGGATTTTGCTCGCCACCCCACTTGAGGTTGAAAATAACCTTTGCGGTCGTGCGGAGATCTCTGGACTTCTGGAAGTTCTGACTGCAATTCGACAATCTCAAACCGAACTATTGGGTTTGTGGTAAGAAATCGACGGAACGGGTCATACGTACAGACATCTAAACTCAAGAAGTAAAGACCAGACCCTAAGGTAAGTCCTGGAATTTTGGTTGAAAACTGGGTGATTCTTCCTTGTGGTAAGCGAAGACCCTTGCCATCTGGCCACTCCAAAGAAAAGATGTGTTTACCGTCATGTTTGTGCACATGAAGTCGCGGGTATGTGCTTTGCACAACGGAATGATTGAAAACATCAACTTCTATTTGGACTTCATCAGTTCGATACATTACTCCATCGCGCCCATCACCAACCACTATCCGAACAATGTCAATTCCGGCCTCGTTTCGACTTATCTCGAATTTGCCCTCATGGCTGTTCGGAAGTACAACGTCACTAGCTTCAAGCTCATCTTCCATCGGATGAGTGCTTCTGGGCTGTACCAGAATCTGACCATTTTCATCAGGTGTCCTGAGAACTGCATGACGTCGTCCGCGACGAGCAGATCGAGTCACGGTCACGAAAAGCATCGTGGCTACAGTTCCCGCGAAGGAGAACACTGACTGAATTGGGGCAGACAGAACTCCCTCCAACACATACTCTCGACCAACCCAGAATGGCAAGCCGATCGGATTCCACGCGAAGATTTGTACTCCTAAGGTTGACTGAAATGGACGAAGGACGGGAGCAGTGAAAATGAGAGCAGAAATAATGTAACCACCAATAAACTTCAAGTCCCAGAATCTTGTCGACACGCGGCGAGATACATCTCCTAATGCAATTACAAATGGACCAAACATCAGTATCAGTATCGGTAAGGCCATAATCGACCTGACGAGTTGTACCATCGATCTTTCCACGACCGATGCCGCGAGAATCATAGGAACAACTGTTAATGCCTCAATTGCACCAACAACAAAATAAAACTTCCATAGTGAAGTTGGCTTGAGCAGAAATTCTTCCTTTTCGAAGTATCGCCAAGACAAAACCCCCGCCTGATAAGTGGCTTCAAGCATTGACCAGATACCTAGATTTAGAAGCAGGACTGTGATGGGTGAGGCATCACTTACGTGTGTGAGTCCGAAAAGAAAAAATGGGGCAATTCGCATCCACGGCCGAAGTACTATCCATCCGTATCCGAACCGCGTCCACCGAAAACGTCTCTGGAAATAGACTTTCAGTAGCTGAGTTGTTTGAGCGGACATCCACTTAGCCTTACCGAGATACACTAGTAGTTCGTTTGAAGAACCTCAGCGCTTTTGACGCAGCTGCCACATACCAATGACTTTCAATCAACGTATTCTCTTCGCTGGTCGCTCCGTCTTTCACTTTCCCTATTACGAGAGCATTTGTGAAGCACTTATCTCCTCAGGTGCCTACATCTCCTTCATTTTTGATGCTGAATCAAGCAAGGGCCAGTCCGATACGGCACTACGACTGTTTCTTGCCCGACATCCGGATAGTTGCGAATTGCACTTTGTCAAACGTTCTGCTGGAGCTACCGCTTCACTGCTTCGCGTCACCAGAGAATTGCGGGCATACTGCCACTATCTTCGTCGTTCTTCAGGATCGATTTTCTATCTTCAAAGGCAATCTCGATACCTGCCGGCATCAATACGTTGGTTTGCGCGAGTTCGTCTCTTTCGCTTTATCTTCGTCTCGCGCCTTCTGTCAAAACTTCTTGAGATTGTCGAGCAATCAACTGAGTCTGATTGCAGAGTTAAATTAGAGATTCAAAGACAAAATCCGACTGCAATCTTTGCTTCACCGATCAATATGAGGTTTTCTCGCGAAGTAGATTTTGTTAAGGCTGGAAACCAGTTGGGTATTCCCACTTTTGGGCTTGTTCAAACGTGGGACAATCTGACTACTAAAGGCATTTTCCACGTACGTCCAAATCACTTGTACTGCTGGAATGAGCAACACCGCGCTGAGGCAACCGAGATACATGGATTTTCACATGATTCCGTTTCGGTTGTCGGTGCACCCTTCTATGACAAGTGGTTCGTCAGTGGCATTACACCCGAGGATCGCACTGCAACTCTGAAGAGGCTAGGCCTTGACGACAATGAACACTACGTTCTGTACTTAGGATCATCGGCGAATATTGCCAAAGATGAGTCGTGGATTGTTGACCGTTTGCTTGAGGCGATTGCGGACAGCGTGAACCCCGAGCTACGACTCGTGATTCGGCCACACCCAGTCAATGGCAAATGGACTGCAAGACTTCAATCGAACAAAAAGATAGTCATTGACTCATCGAGTTCATTGCCGGAGGACGTAGCGTCAACTCAAGAACTTGCAGGAGTCATAAAGAATGCCGAATTTGCCTTTGGGGTAAATACTTCAGCAATGATTGATGCTGTTGTACTCGGGAAGGTCTGTGTCGCGCTCATTTCTTCCAGATATTCCAAAACCCAATCAGAAGCATTGCACTTCGAGATGCTTCGAAAAACTGGAGCTCTGCGTGAATGCTCACTGGACAACTCTGACGATCTTGCTGGTTTGCTATTAGATAGGTCGCTTACGACTCAAAAAGCGCCTGGGTTAAAAATCCTAACGCTCGTACGTTCTCAAGCATCACAGGATTTGGCGGGACATTTGATTGCAAAGCACCTCATTGACTCACTATCGACTAAACAATGAGCGATCGTCCTATCACAGTCGTCAGTGTATTGGGTCCTAATGATGGTCCCTACTGGGAGATTACCTCAGAATTGCTGACAAAACACCTTAGGGACAGACCGCTCTTTTTTCATCTGGTTGACAACTACGAAACGTCCACAGCTGACTCAACAAGTCAAACGATCATCTATCGTCGGAGTGAACTGCGCTACAGGGGTTCGGAGGCAACTCGAGGAAGTATTGAACACGGCAGGTGCCTAAATTACGTCATGTCTCAACTGTTGCCAGATTCAGGCACGATATTGGTGATAGATCCAGATTTCTTTATTGTCAACGGGCATATGCTTCGACACTTAATCCACAAGGTTGAGACACGAAAAGTGACGATGTTGGGAACAACGTGGCATCGCCGGTGGGTGACCAAGTCACAACATTGGGTGGCTCCACACCTTGTACTTTTCGACTCGTCAATTATTGAACCTCGTCTTCTTAATTTTTCTCCAGGATTCTCTCTTCAGAATAATGCTCTTGGAGGACACCGTGAACAAGGACCTGGTGCGTCGATAGTAAATCTGGCATATAGAAAGACTTTCGGTTACTTTAGGTCGAAGACTTCTCCCGACACGGGCTACATGGTTGCTGAACAAGTTAGAGCGATTGGCGGTCATTTGCTTCTCCTCTTTCCAGCGCGACTGCGGCGGCTACCAAGTGCACACGTTCATTTGCTCCAATCATCCTCCGTGCCAGCTGACGTAGCACGCAAAGTTCTCAAGTTGTTTCGTGGAAGCGAATTCTTTCAGGACTCGAATGGATTGTGGGCGATTCATCTTCGCAAACAAGCCAGAACGAGCGCGGCACCGTCAGCAGCAACCCTTAGGGAGGCCGTAAAACTCGTAACTCGCGATTAGTTTTTGCTCACGATTCTACGAAACGACAAGAATGTGAATGTGTATCGCACGTCCATACGCTTCCACAACACAACCTTTCGTCCTGACCGAGTGGCACGACGCAATGATCCAATGAGTTCAAACCCACATCGCTCAGCATCGAGAATCATCTCCTTGATTTCCACTCTTGTGAAGACTCTCATCGGTCCATATTGCTCTCCGTACGGAAATAGTTCCTGAGTTTCTAGGGGTGAGGGCCAGTAGTCAGTTGAGATGAGGAGCAATCCGCCCACCTTCAGCACACGTGCCATCTCTTTGAAGAAGGTATGAGTATCGACACCATGTTCAATCGCAGAAATACAGGTGACTGCGTCGAAGTACGTGTCTCGATAGGTGGTGGCCGACATCTCCTGAACTGTGAAGTCAACATCTCGAAACACTTTCTTATTGATCGAAATCGGCGTTCGGTCACACGCAAAGAGTCGCAAATTTCGGTTTCTGCTATCTAACCATTGCAGAATCCAGGGTTTTGAGCCAGATCCTGCATCCAGAACTCTGATTGACTTACCACCACGTCGTAGTTCTCGCGAGAAATATCTCTCAATTGATTTGAGGCATCGTAGGGTATCCCAATTCTTTTGCTCGTCGTGGTGACTATGAAGTCCGCGAAGATTCACCTCCAGGTTGGCCACCTTCATTTGATATTTCCAGCGCAACGCGGTCGATCGTGGGATGAACAGTGCGCGCCACGCCAGCAGCGAATTAATCACATTCATATACGAACTCCGATCCTGTCAGTATCCCATTGCAGATGGTTTCAATACCCTTGGCACGTGACGACAAATCTGCGGCGGACTTCACCTGGAGTGAAAAGGCGCCTTCTGAGGCATTCTCACTGCGCTGCGCAATCTCAAATGGAATCATCCTCCGAAAGAAGAAATGGTAAGCAAATCGTTGCGCTAGATCAATACGCGATGACGCCACTTCTGAGGACTCCGATCTCAGAGCTTGCTCTATCGACGATAGATAATCAGATCGATTCTCCACATCAAATGTAAACCCACGACCACGCGCCCAAGCATCGCCGCACACCACGACAGGCTTTCCCAGTGCTGCCAATTCGATCGACAGCTTACTCCCGTACACCACAACTACGTCAGAAACTTCGGCGAGCCGATAAGAACTAGTTGACTCCTCGCTTGGAATGAGAAAAACATTGGATGGGAGATGCGGGTGACTCTCCCTAATCGCGTCGACTAAGCGGTGCCGAGATGGCATCATCCCTGTGACCTCTGCAGGATGAGCCCTAATTACAAAAGCGCACCGTGGTTTCAACCTAGCAATCTCGATTGTTTCCAAAATCCAGTCCATCAAACTTGAAAAGACCGAGTTCGAGAAATGTATCTGAGCATCCCAATACACGTTCGAAAATACTGACACGACCGAGTCGAATAAACCGGTCGTTCGCAGGCCGGAGATGTCAGGCGGAAGATCGGAACTATCAGAATTAAACCAAATCCAATCGTTCTTTGCAGTCTCCCGGGATTTGAGATACGCAACAAGTTCAAGTCGCTGCTCAAGTTTCATCTCCCTGTGTTTCCACAGGTGTGAATCATTTTGCAACATTGTGCGATGGTACGTGTCACCGTGGGCAAAAATAAACGTTCCGGCTCGATAGGAAGGTGTCCACGAAACGACACGTACACCCATTTTTTGGGCAACTTCGCAAATTACACCCTGCGGCACATAGATGGCGTGATGCAGTACCACCACGTCAGGTCGCCGTCTCTCAAAGATGCGCTGCGCAATCAGAGTCGTACGACAAGCGGCCGCCAAGAACTTTCTTGCAGCTGTCTCAAACGATTCCTCTCCTGCTGGTTCACCTGTCGCAAAATATCTCGCGACACCGGCGAAGGCGTGTTCCCCTACATTGACACCACGGAACACGGCAATCCTCAACTCTGACAGCGATGTTTCTTGAATGAACATCTCGATGACGGATTCATCTTCTGCTGCCACATAGTCGCTGTAGTGGAGAGTATTTGAGATATTAGGACTAAAGACGTGTGCGTTTCGATCACATCTTGCGCACATCGTATCTATATCTCTCCATTCCCCATTCGTAAAGTTTTGCCTATCTGTCATTCGCGTGAATTTGCAGTTGAAGCAGGCGTCCAGGACTCGATCACACATCAGAGTGTCGACCTGAGCACCACGGAGTGTTAGCGCTGCAGCCAGAGCAGAATCAATTAAGAGCGAATTTCTGAAGGCGGGCACTGAGTTGGCGATCAAGACTCTCGGTCCGTCTTGGTTCAACTTTGTGTTTACCCATCGCCAGTCAGGCAGATCTTGGTTTGAACCAACCTTCATCGTGCGCAATCTTCGCGCAGCTTTTTTGATTGAGTGAACAAACCCACTGAGCGTTGCCATGGAACTAGTCATCAGAAACCGACGCAAACCTAACAGGGTGGGCAAGCCAGCACTCAATATCTCGCATTAGTCCTATCTGAGCCGAAGGTTCCAACTTCGTATATGACCTCAAGTGCGCACCAAACAGTTCACTTCTATATTGAAAAAGATCAATGTTTCCTGGAAGCCACTCAACTGCTTCCAGTTGTTGAAACCGTCGAATATGTGCAATTCTCCTTCGGAGACCTGGAGATATCAACTTCTTCATTCCGATTTTACGAATCGTGTTTGAATATGGCCATGTTCTTGATTTACCTGACGACCTCCAGAGGAGCATCGTTATGTCAGGTGGATACCGATGATTTGGAAATTGCTTTCGGATGAGGTGACCTGTCTCACCACTGTTGTCAACTAACAGGTGGTGGTAAACAAACAACGACCAACGTGAAGCCGAACTGAATACGTATGCTATTGGCTTAAGAAGCTTCAATTTTACACTGATTGCCCGACTTAGGGATTGAAGACGTTTTGCGGTTACGAGGTACATCTCCGCTCTAGATTCCATCTTGAAAACTCGCTGCTCATCAACCGAGAAATTCACTCCCGCAATGGAAATTTGAGTTAGGTCCAACCACATGAAGTGCGGGCTGGGAAAGTCGATAAAGTCCTTCGTGTTACTTGGACTCCAAGTCACGCCACGAACCGGCCTCTCTGTTGCATTTACCTCAAAGTCGGTTATCCAGCCCGTATAGAACACCATGAAATCTGGATCAATGACCACAAGGCGACCACACGTGTCCGCGATATGGGCGAGGCCATTGTGTAATCCAGCAGCATGTGAGACGCTACCCGTCATCGGACCAGTCGGATACACAATCGGCGGGTGACCCTTGACAACTTTGAACTCAAAATGTTCACTTCCACGTGCGCAGTTCACGTTCTCCAATATCTTCGTTGCCTCTTGAGCGAAGTCCTCAACGGCATTCACCACCACTATCCACTCAGTTTTCTTCAGGTTTCGGTCGGGAGTTTTCCGCTGGAAAGACTGAGACATTGACCTCACTGTCTCTGCAAACGTGGCCGCATGCTTGTCCGTAACTACCGTAAGGAACGAGTACTCTGACGTTGCACGGTGTGATATTCCGACAAGCGAATCAAGCGACGCCTTACGTCGCCATACGAGATACTCTCTTAGTGTGGCGTCAACGCGACTACGCCGACTAACTACTTCACATGCATTTCGAAACGACTCTGGATTGTCCTCCTCGAACGCCACGCAGTATGGAGCAAAAACAGCATCCATTCGTGCCAGCAGTTTTGAGGGAAGAATCACCCAACATCCGCATTCAATCGCGTCGTATACCTTCGTCTTGAATCCTCGACCGAGGCTTGACGGAAGGACGAGAGCTTTTGATCTATCCAAGATTCCCAGCGGATTCTTTACAAAGCCATAGTCAATTACTCGACTACTTCCTTCGGTAGATTTCTCGCCTAACTCCACTCTTCGGCCCGCGCGGGCAAATGTAAATCTGGGAAGTTCAGGAAGTTGCGACACCAGCTCATGGAAACGTCGTTCGGAATCCTCAATGAGTAGACCAGGCGAAAATGAACCCAGATGCAGAAACACCATTTCTTCCTTCACGACGTTCTGGGCTATATCACGCGAGCCAACATCACGGGCTCGTTGGCTCATCAAATAGGGGAAATACAGAGCTTTTTTTCGACCCCCCAGTCGACGCCAATAGTTGACAAGATCTCCATGGTCAATAACAAGGATGGCGAAACAAAATCTTGCCACCAACCAGTCGCTTGCAAACCGTCTGATGGCAAGTGCATAAGTACTCAGACGTTCACGTATTTTCGTCATTGCCCTCGCATAGTCAAGTCTGTGAAGAGCTTCTGCATTATGACTTCTGAAAGTTAGGCGCTTGGCGCCGAGCAGCCGGAGTACCACAATCTGCAAGAGAGGCGACCCGGGAATGTCATAGACGACAATGTCAAATTTTTTGATCGCCTTGAAATAGCGGTGGACCGAGTGAATGTACAGTAACGCCCGAATGTCACGTTCGATCTTTAGTTGCCAGACATCCCAACCTTGTGCAAGGAGACTCTCAACGTTTGCATCGACATCCTTGGCGCTTCCATGAAAGTTCTTACTGCCAGCCAGGTTATGGAATTTCGAGGCATCACCACTACCTGCCCACTCCATCGCAGGCTTCTCAAGCGGGTTGAGTACAAGAGCCAGACCGAGACAAGGTTGCCCCGATGTTGACGTGTGTTTTACAAGCTGGCTTCCGGCGATTTTCCGTCTGAATTTAGGCTTGCCTCGCAAATAGATGACAATCTTTGCCCACTTACGAAGTACTGGAGACTGATTTATCACTTCATGAAATTTTCTGATGTGCGATATTCTATACGCATGCGGCATATGCTTGCCCGATTGATTCGATCGGGAAGCTATCGGCTGGACGACTCGGAATTCGTCAGGCTTCTTGAAGGCGCCCAACATGCTCTGCCCGCTCCAAACTACTTTGACTCTCCAAGTTGTGGACATCAACTTTTAGAATTCGTTCCAACCAGAGAACAGCAAGACGCGGCTCTCCAGACTTTTCTCCCCGCGGTCACAAAATCGTATGTTGATCTTGTCGCTCGCGGTACCAGTCAAGTCTCCAAATCAGAGCGAGGACACTTGCAAGATGGTTTGTTTGAGAAATCTGGTCTCTCGACTATCTCACTTCCAAGTCCTCGTTTTAGGGTTATTCAGTATCTTCTTGAACCTGTCTTTGAAAGTCTCGTAGCTTCAATCAAGACCAAACGCGAGAACGGTCAGAAGCTTAAATTTCCTGACTATGTGGTGGATCTTGACCAGAAATCTGATTCATTCAGAGAAATTCGAAACCTCCTGATTGAAGCTGGAATATTTGCACTGATTGACAGCCGGGAAGCCCGACCGGTCGAGTTAACTCAAGTGGCTCTGCAGTTCTCTGACAGAGAACGAACTTTAGGCGAATACGGAAAAGTTGAAGATGACGGATTACCGGTACACAAAAGCGCCTATTGGCACATTGATAGCAGCACTTCGATTCGTACAAAATTACTGGTGTACATGAATGACGTTACGAGGGAACAAGGTCCATTCCTATATTGTCCCAGCTCGCATCATCTCCCCGGGATTGAAGAGCTGGCGATTCGAAAGACGAATGACCTTCTTCGGCTAACTCCAAAGGAGTTTGTCTCGTTACCGTCCAGCTATCAAATGCACGCGCTATTTGGTGATCACATGACAAAAGCGGACGAGCAGCTTGACTCATTTCTCTGTAAAGAAATTGAAGTTGTTGGCGCTGCCGGAACTGCAGTTCTATTCGATGTTGACGGAGTTCACCGTGGTGGTTTCGTGCGAAGTGGAGCGCGACGAATGCTTCAATGTAACTTCTCAGTGAAGTACTAGTTGATTTTTGGGCGAATTCGATAGTCAAGACGCAGAATTGCTGAGATTAGGACGCGCAAGGTCATCGCGAATGCGTAGTACTTGGAGGCCCTCGATTTTCCTATTTCTCTGTCGTACATTTCAACGTTAATTTCCGCAACCTTATAGCCAGATCGGCTCGCCACAATCATCACCTCGAAGGTGTCGCCAAGAAAGTGATTGGGCATATTCTTTGCCAATTCATGGATGATCTGTCCCCGAAATACCCTGAATCCTGAGGTTGTGTCGGTGAGTTTCGTGCCAACCACTCGAGATGCATAGGTGCCAAGAAGTCTCTTGGCAACTTGCCGAAATAACGAATCGCGTGTTAGTTTGGAACCAGTGATGTTCCTTGCACCAACGAGAATATCAACAGACAATCGATCCGCAGCTTCGATCAGCTCTCGCAGTTGATTGGGCGGATGTTGTCCATCCGCATCGCACTGTGCGACAAGTGTCGCTCCGCGCTCCACTGCATATCTGAATCCAAGGCGAAGTGCACCCCCAACACCGAGATGGAACGACGAACGAAGTACAACTGCACCGGCGTATTCGGCAAGGGTTGCTGTTAGATCCGACGATGCATCGTCAATCACAACTGGTGTAAAACCTAAGTCAATGACCTCCCGAACGATTCGAGCAATAGTCGGTGCTTCATTGAGTGCTGGAATCAGAACCAATACGTTGTCGTCTCGGACCATGGTCGTCAATTTGATCTATTCTGCTTTATCATCGCAATTTCCTCGTTGAGTCTCTGAATTTGTCGCTGAAGACCAGAAATGCTGATTGAGAGTTGAATGCATATTCCAATAAGTACCAGCATTGCCCCGCCGCCAACTACCGTAAACGGCGCGACACGGAGGAAGGACGCAATAGGCCTTGTGATGGGTATCATTAAAGTAACTATGAGTAGAGCTGTAAAAAGCCCGAGCCAACCCATCGAGTATTTGAATGAAATTGCGCCACGACGGGATAAGCGAAGGACGATTATGAGGTATATGACTGCAGCGATTCCGATCTGCAGAGCCTGCACCTGTTCTTGAGTCATATTCCACATGCTAAACGCGCCACACGTTAGGTCCTTTATGGCAGCGAAAGAACGGCCCTTTCAGATTGGTGCGTCACTATTTGTCATCACGATCGCATTGGCCCACGTCGAGTGGTTGCTGACGGTCGAGCCGGTCTTGGCTGGCCTTCGTGAAGTGTCATTTCTGCTGAGTACGATCGCGCTCGTATGGTCATTTTGGACTGCTATATGTAGTCGTCCGTCAATTTTGCTCACTCTTGCGACTATTTCGTGTTTGGGACTAGTCGTAGTTTCATGGTCGGTAGATCAATTGGTGGTTGATCTCTCAGCTGACACTTTGACAAGCCACTACGAACTGGTCCGTTCAATTTCATTCGGTGTCAACCCTTATTTTGAACCTGAGGTTGAAGGATCATTGGACGAATACTCGGTGTTGGGTGTGTCATTTCACATGCTTTCCGCTATTGGATTCAATATTGGACTCACTCGTAATCCCTTCATCCTTCCGTATATTCATATGACACTGCTCGTATCAACTGCACTCATGACGTGGGGACGAGAATATTTCTCGCGCACAAACCTGATACTCATGGGACTCCTAACTCCTCTAGTATTTCCTACTTTCGCTCAACAATTTCTCACCGGTTACCGAGATGGTTATTCGGGGTTGGCTGTTCTGACATGTGTTGTCGTGACTGTTTTCGGATGGACACGACGGCTCCGAAGTTCTAGTTTTCTCTTGCTGGCACTTGCGCTTTCAGCGGTGCTCCCGAGCATAAAGCTCTCCTTGGTGCCAACTGCATTCCTACTTGGTGCAACATGCATTGCCGGAGTTGTTACCAGGAATCGTCGTGCTTTCTTTAGGAACTGGTGGATGATGATCGTTCTCGTTGTAACGATAACTCTTTGGATTTTTCCCACGACATTTGCGCTATTTACCACCAATGAAGCGAGTCGGAGTCTCCTTTCAACTGAGGCAATCACCAGAACGTGGAGCGGTTCATCTGAAGTGCTACAACAAATGAATATTTTTGAAGAATTCGGCTCACTATTGTTTGGAGTCGTCGAAGGAAACCCGGACACCATTTCTTGGAGCCTTCCGTTTCAAGTACCGTCATCATCTGAACTGATTGAGGCTGGACGGCCCGACCCTAGGGTGGCAGGATTCGGTCCTTGGTTCGGCGAAGCATTTATTTTCGCGATCCTGACCGGGATAAGTACGGTCCTTGCCATAAAGAGAGGACCAAAACTTTCCGGTGTAGCAAATCAGCAAGGTAGTTCATGCCAAACGTCCGAAAACGAGCACAGAATCTATCTGTGGATTTCTGCAATTCTGATCTTCTCATTCTTTGTGACGCCCTTTC